>JAEEGL013609083.1_pt1 | contig 74304 bp, 61 predicted proteins | sample 9134231 | NCBI WGS metagenome assembly JAEEGL01 (sample SAMN16246548, study PRJNA631951) | gut metagenome | biome: gut microbiome; feature: rumen; material: fiber-attached | host: Bos | place: Iran: Karaj | collected 2018-10 | reverse complement strand
TTTGTTGAAGCTTTGATTCCCTCCAAAGAAACGATTACATCTGCGTTGCGGGAAAAGAACACAGCCTATCCGCTTCTGGCAATTCGTGAAGCCGTTGCAAATGCGTTGATCCATCAGGACTTCAGCATTTCGGGAACCGGCCCCACTGTGGAGCTTTTTGATAATCGCATTGAGATTATCAATCCCGGAACACCATTGGTTGACATCCAGCGAATTATCGATAATCCACCAAAATCCAGGAATGAAAAGCTTGCCTCCCTTATGCGACGATTCCGGATGTGTGAGGAACTTGGTACTGGCTGGGATAAGATTGTGATTTCTTGTGAAGGAAATCAGCTGCCTGCACCACGGATCGAACTATATGAGGAGAATACAAAAGTCACATTATATTCATTCCGACAGTTTTCAGCTCTTTCGCAAGATGAGAAGTTGCTTGCATGTTATCTTCATGCATGTGTGCTTTATGTCCAAGGTGAATATATGACGAATAGTTCTTTGAGAAATCGGTTTGGCCTTACTGATTCTTCTTCTGGAACAGCATCCCGTATTATAAAGGAAGCAGTAGAAAGGAAACTGGTCAAGCCGTTTGATCCAGACACTGCACCACGCTATATGAAATACATTCCCGCATGGGGATGATTTAACTTGCTGGTAACTTGCTGGCAACTTGCAACAGCCATGCTTCAGCTGCTTTGCAGAGCTCCAAATCCCTTGAAATATAAAGGCTTTCCTGAAGATAATCGTTGTAAATCTAACTTGCCGGTAACTTGCGGCTGATATGCTCAAGACAAAACTGAAACTAGATTATAGAATAATGAAAGGCTTCTACTGATTTGGATGTGAATACAGGAAGGGCCATCATCATGGAAATAGGCAAAGATTTACGAGCCATAGAAGCAGAGCTCGATACATATCATATATCTTCCGATTTTAAAAATCGTACAATAACAATCAGAAGCAAATCTGCCTGTTCCTAGTAGAACAATAACCAAGAGCCGTATGGCAGATTCTGTCATACGGCCCCATCAACCAAGATCCTATCACGGAAGACCGATATTTACAGAAAACTTTTCACACCGCCATAAAGGAAGAGCGAACACTTTCCCTAATATTGCACCTTTTTGTGTCCAGTTTTAGTTTACCACTTCAATAGTGCCAAGTGCGATTAATATTCGACCCACTTGGTACTATTCTGGATGCAGCTTAGATTAGAATCATCTGAATTTAGACCCATTTGGGTCCATTCCTGAACCCATCTGGGACTATTTTATTACAGTGACGGTTGTTTTCTATGGCGGATAGCCGCTTTTTGTCGTTTCAATTGTTCCGCCTCTTCTTCCATGCGCATTGACGTTAGAATAGCCCGGTCTACGGTGTCACCACCAAGTATACTTCTTGCCCTGTGATAATCATTCTCTACACAACGCAGGCGTGTATTTTCCCGATGCAGCTGGCCGAAGCGTTCTTTCAGGTTTTCCAGCTCGCTTACTGCGCGGTTATACAGTTTTTCCAGAACTGCGTATTTATGCGTCAGATCGCGGAATTTGGCATACAGGGTACGCAGTATCTTATTCATCTTTTTGATGACCGGTTTTGCCTTGTGCTCGCGGTAGGAAGCGCCGCTTTCCAGGAAGTCAGGCTTGGGCAGAATGACTTCCGGTTCCTGCGTGTACTTTTCCGCAAAGGATTCAATATCCTTCACAGCCGTCGTCAATTGAGTAAGCTTATCCCTGTTCTCTTCCGCCTGTCGTTTGGCTTCCTCCGCTTCCGCAAGCACTTTGTCTCTTTCGGCCTGTTGGGCTTTTACGTCATTGTGTGCCAGGACAATATCTCTCACAAGCTGATCGTTGGAGCTGGCCAGGATCGCGTTTTTCTTTTCGAGCGCCTCTGCCTGGTGACTTAGCTCTTCCACCTCTTTTGCCCGCTCCTGCTTTTTATAAGCCAGCACGGACAGGTGTTCTTCGTGTGTGCCTTTCTGCTCCCATTCGATGCCATGCTCACGCATGATCGCAGCCAGACAGCGTTTTTCTGCCGCGACCCACTGATTCCATTCCGTATCTCCGCGTGTGCCGCCTTTGAAGCCCAGCGCCGCAAGCGCCTGCTTCAGGGATATCCGCGTATCCAGGCCGCGCTTGCTGCCGGTCGTGTAGGGGACAAAGTCGATGTGTAGATGGGGCGTCGCCTCGTCCATATGCATGTGAGCAGAGAATACTTTCAGTGATGGGTTTCGTGACTGGAAGCCCTGCATGTATTCATCCAGGATGCGAGTGGCTTTTTCGCCTTCTGTTGTATCGACGCCGCAGTCGTCTTTATTGCCAATTTGAATGATCAGCTCATGAAACGGCTTCTCCTGTTTTGAGGAGCGTATTTTTTCGTAGTAATCCGTGATGCACCTGTCAGAGCGGGTCTGTTTTTCGTTGTAGCGTTTTACTGCTTCATCGAACAACTCGTGATAGACGGCCCGGATATCTTCGTTGACATATGCCTTGTTCAGGTGTGTTCTTGCTGGATCGGTATTCTTTGCGTTGAATTGTCTGCTGTTATGGCTGACCGATCCTTTGCCGACCATAGCGCTTATCGTTCTTTCGGTTATAATATCACGTCCTTTTTTTCGTTTTTTCCGGCGCGAGCCGGGGTTCTGTTACTCTTGTCAAGAGTAACGCAAAAGCACTTTTGACATTCCGTCCTGCCGTCCTGCATATCAAAAGTGCTATTGCGCTCTCCGAGGGGGATGCCGAAAGTAGAAAACGTCGAGGCGTTTCTGCTTTCGGAGGGACGCTGCCCCTGCGATCAGCGGATCGCTCCCCGGCAGGACTGCCCTTTCAGAAAGGGTATCCTGCACCTCGCCTAAACCATCCGTGACGATGTGTGACGATGGTGACGATCTTTTGAGGATCGCCACCGTCACAAAAACATCGTCACGACCGTCACGGATCGTCACGCCGGCGGGAGAGTATAGTTCAGCGTGATCTGTCTGCCGGCATGACTGCGGCTGTTTTTATAGAGGATTCCATGTTCGCAAAACAGCCTGTCCGCTGTGACGTTAAGCCGCATTGTCAGTGTGTTGGGTTTCATCTCCAGACCAAGTTCATTTGCGAGCGCGGTTGCTGTACCTTGCCATTGCGGCTTTTCGGCACTTACCAGTTTTGCCACGGTTTCGATCAGTGGATCAGGCGGTTCTTTATAGAGCTCCGTCTCTGCTTTTATGAGATTCCATGAAAGCCTCTCATGATCGCGGATCAGGCGGAGACGCTGATCCTGCTGGTCACGTCCGGCGATATCGAGGACGGCTGCATCGGACGTTCGTTTTTCCTTTGAAAGCAAAAAACCTCCGTCTGCCGCACCCAGTAATCCGTTTGTGCCGGAGATCATATCAAATTTGTCGTCAGCCTGCTGTTTGCGTGTGTGATGGACTATGATGAGGCAGATACCCATTTTATCAGTGAAGGCTTTCAGGCGGGAAATATCCTGATAATCGGTGGAATAGCTGTATTTATCCCCAGTGTCGCCTCTGATTTTTTGCAGCGTATCGATGATGATCAATCTGGTGTTCGGATGCTTTTTCACAAATCCTTCCAATTGATCTGTCAGTCCCGAGCCTATATTCTGTGATTCTGTGGTTAGGTATAGATTTGGCGATGTCTTGACGCCGAACATTCTGTATAAGCGCTTTTGCAGTCGTCGGTAATCGTCCTCAAGGGCAAGATAAAGCACCACACCCTGACGGACAGGGAAGCCCCATAATGTGCTTCCCGTGCTTACGTGGTAGGCGATTTGCGCAACCAGAAAGCTTTTTCCAAGCTTTGGCGCTCCGGCCAGAATATAGGTGCCCGGATACAGCAGGCCGTCGATGATCGGCGGCCTGCTGGCATATACTGTATCGTATAACTGTGGCATGGACACGGTTTTCAGATATCCAAAATCAATGCATTCCAATGTTTCTCTTTTATACCGCTCATAAGCTTCATCTGTCAGATTAACGGAATCTTCATTGACGTAATCGGTAAAATCGCTTATACTGTCGGTGTTATGGTTGATTGACTGCTCCGCATCTGCTGCAACAGATGCTCCCGGGGCAGCCGTTTTTATAGTCTCAATCATCGCATGCCCCCTTCATTCCGTATAATGTCCGGGTGATCAGATCGATGTTTTCCAGCAGCTCGTCCCGGAGCTCGCCCGCAGCTTTAATACGCTTAAGCTCATCGAGTACGGTAGCCAACTGATTCTTCAGCGCCTTATATACCCTTGGATTGCCTTGTACAACGATATCACGGTTCAGGCATCGGCGATAGCAGTATTCCTGCTTCGGCAGGCCGGAAAGTGCCACGGCAGTGTTGATCTGCTCGTTCTCTTCAGGGGACACCCGGAATCCCACTGTGATATTTCTCCAACGGTTATGTTCGTCTCTGTTCTTAGCTGACATCGTTTTTTACCATCCTTTCTTTTTCCAGCTTTTCTATCATTTCCGTTTGCTTCGACGGGAACAGGTGCGCGTACCGCAGTGTGACCTCGATACTTTCATGGCCGAGCCTGTCCGCTATCGCTACCGGCGTAAATCCCATGTCTATCAGTAGGGAAACGTGACTGTGCCGGAGATCATGAATCCTGATCCGTTTGACCTTTGCGGCTGCTGCGCCGCGATCCATCTCGTGATGCAGATAGCTCTTTGTGATCTGAAAGATTCGATCCTTCTTTTTCAACCCGTAGAGCATCTTCAGATAATCCTGCATCTCTTCACAGAGGAACGGCGGCATTTTGATCGTGCGGTTGCTTTTCTTCGTTTTCGGCGTAGTGATCACATCTGCGCCATGCAGACGCTGGTAGGATTTGCTGATGGTCACTGTGCCGGCTTTGAAATCAAAGTCAGCAGGCGTCAGCGCCAGCAGCTCGCCTTCCCTGATGCCGCACCAATAGAGCATCTCGAAAGCGTAATAAGAGACGGGCTTGTCCATCATCTCATCTGCAAAGCGCAGATATTCTTCTTTTGTCCAGAAATCAATGCTGCCTCCGTCTTTATCGCCCATGCTCCCGGCTTTGGCTGCCGGATTGGAGCGCAGATCATAATGCCTTACAGCGTGATTGAATATTGCGCTGAGCTGATTATGTACGGTTTTCAGATAGGTCTGCGAATAGGGCTGCTTTTTTTCATCCCGGTAAGCCAGCAGTTCATTTTGCCAGGATATGATGTCCTTTGCAGTAATTTCGCTGATAATCCGCTTCCCGAAATAGGGCAGTATCTTGGTTTTGATGATATGCGCCTTCGTGCGCCAGGTATTTTCCTTCAGCCGGGGACTGATGTCTTTTTCATAAAGCTCTGTAAAAGCCTCAAAGGACATATCCATATCGGCTGCGTTCTGGAGCTGAAAGGTACGCTCCCACTCCTGCGCTTCCCGTTTGGTGGCAAATCCCCGCTTGCATTTCTGCTTGTGTTCGCCCTTCCAATTCGTATGCCAGGCCATGACATACCAGGTTCCATTTGATTCATTCTTATGTACCGACATCGGTTGACTCCTCCTTTTTGTTTCCATAAATCCTTTTGTTGAAATACTCTCTGTTGATCCTTCCTGAGATCGTGATAAAACCCTGCTCTTTGAGCTCTCTGTTCAGTTTTTGAATAATCTTGTACGCAAATGACTCCGAAACATCCAGCTCCTTAGCGACGTCGTTTACGCGCATAAATCTGTGCTCCATACCATTCCTCCTTCTTTTTTCATTTCGCGGGACTTAGTGTTCTGCTCTATGCCATGGGTCAGGCTTCGCCGTTCTACCCTCGCTGTTTCCTGACAGGCAACCCTGCGCGGCGCTGTGTCGTCCCTTGCGGGCGCTCCCTCTTTACAGAGATCGTGGCGGTTTATCTCAGCTTGGACGGTCATTTATTTGTCCATCTTAAACTATACGGTTTAAGTATCCGCATTATACTAAGCGTAATAGTTTATGTCAATAAGCTATTATGTTAAACTTATATAAATATGTTTAGGTGGCAGTTGAATGTAATAAACCTTTCTGATAGAATACAACCAATGACAATACAGGAGGCACATTTTATGGCGATCGGGGAAAGAATACGGTTTATCCGGAATCTGCGCGGGATGACGCAAAAGTATCTTGGAACGCTGGTGGGCTTTGCGGAGAAGACTGCCGATATTCGTATGGCTCAGTACGAAGCCGGGACGCGCACACCGAAGGAAGACTTGACCAAATCCCTTGCAAACGCCTTGGAAGTCTCGCCGCTTGCCTTGGATGTGCCGGATATAGACAGTTATCTTGGTCTTATGCATACCCTTTTTGCCCTTGAGGATCGCTATGGATTGACTGTCAGCAATAAAGAAGGGGATATAAGCTTTCGCTTTGATCCCAGAAAAGGCAAAGACGCGGCGCGTATGGCAGAATTGGTCGGCGCATGGGCTCACATGGCTGAGAAGTACCGTGCGGGAGAGATCAGCAAGGATGACTATGACGTATGGCGCTACAACTATCCCAAGTATGACACTACACAGACTTGGGCAAATGTGCCGTCGCAGGTACTGAGCGACGCTTTTACTGACGCATTCGATAAAAAGAAAACGGACGAATAATATACACATCGTATCACAACCTCCAAACGACAGAAACAGCCCCTTGCCGTGTATCCACAGTAAGGGGCTGAATCATATGGAGTGCAGCAAACGCTTTATATCATTCTTTACCCTCAAACCACTCGAAGTGAAGAATAATGAAAGCGTAAGCGGCTGTTATCAAATCGTTATCAAAAGAACCTTCTCGTGGCCGAAAACGCCCATTTTATTGGTGTTTCCGACGTTTTGGCGATCATTCCCACTCGATCGTTGCCACGGGCTTGGGAGACATGTCCAGAAGCACGCGGTTCACGCCGGGAACTTCGTTCACGATGCGCTGGGTGATCTTCTGCAGAAGGGCCCAGTCAAGTTCCGGGACAACGGCGGTCATGGCGTCGCGGGTGTTCACCGCGCGGACCACCACAGGGTATTCCCAGCAGCGGGCGCCGTTGCGCACGCCGGTGGATTTAAAGTCCGGCACGATGGTGAAGTACTGCCATACCTTGCCTTCGAGGCCGGCGTTTTTGAACTCCTCCCGCAGGATGGCGTCGCTTTCGCGCACCAGGTTCAGGCGATCGCGGGTAATGGCGCCGGGGCAGCGCACGCCCAGGCCCGGGCCGGGGAAGGGCTGGCGGTACACCATGTTGTCCGGCAGGCCCAGCTGCTTGCCCACCATGCGCACTTCGTCCTTGAACAGGATGCGTACGGGCTCCACCAGCTCGAACCTGTCTTTGATGTCCTCCGGCAGGCCGCCGGCGTTGTGATGGGCCTTGATGCCGGCTTCGCTCTCCAGGATGTCCGGCCAGATCGTGCCCTGGGCCAGGAAGGCGATGCCGTCCAGCTTGCGGGCCTCTTCGGCAAAGACGTCGATGAATTCGCCGCCGATGATGTTTCGCTTCTGCTCCGGGTCGGTGACGCCCGCCAGCTTGTTCAGGAAGCGGTCAGTGGCATCCACGTAGATGAGGTTCGCGTCCATCTGGCCGCGGAACACTTCGATCACCTGTTCGGGTTCGCCCTTGCGCAGCAGGCCGTGGTTCACGTGCACACAAACCAGCTGCTTGCCCACGGCTTTGATGAGCAGGGCCGCCACGACGGAGGAATCCACGCCGCCGGACAGAGCCAGAAGCACTTTGTTGCTGCCGATCTGCCTGCGCGCCAGGGCGATCTGCTCGTCGATGAAGGCCTGTGCCAGTTCGGGTGTGGTGATGCGCTCCATGTTATCGGGACGTCTGATTTCCGCCATATCTGTTTCCTCCTTATGTGATCGGGTGCGTTGCCTTTCAAAAAGATAAGAAATTATAGCACCGCTCTTTGAGCGGTGCGTTGCGGGTATGCGTTTTTTGGGCTAATTTTTGTATGCGGTTTCTGTTACGATTTTGTCCGGACGCTTTTCCAGCTGGGAGGGGTCCAGCAGCAGGTTCTTGAAGTATGCGAAGGCCCGGGCGTAGGAGGCGCCGCCGCAGATGCGTTCGTCCGTGGTCACGCCGATGGGGATCACGGTCTTGGTCTTTGGCCCTTCCCGGGTGAGGATGACCTGCTTTTCAAACTTGCCCAGGGCCAGGAAGGCGCTGGTGTTGCCGAAGTTGTACAGGTGGTGGTACAGGGAAGGCATGCCGATGGAGGCCATGTTGGTGATGAACATGCTGCAGTGGAACGGGCTCACCTTGTAGATGAAGGAGGGCATCAGGCCGTAGCGGTCCAAAAACCGGGCCAGCGCCACTACCCAGATCACCAGAAGGCGGAACTTTACGAGCTTGGTGGCGAAATCCACGGTGCCGTTGTCCGCGTCCGCGTCTGTGGCTTCTTTCGTTTCGCGCTCGATCTGCTCGGTCACCTCGTCGATGGTGGCGTCGGGCTTAAAGTTCATTTTGATCAGGGCTTCGTCCAGGTTCTCTTTGTTTTTGGCGTTTCTCAGCACTGTGAGGGAGACCAGGATCTGGTTGCGCGCGAACACCTGGCGGTTGGAGATGAAACGGTTCATTTCCGGATACTGGCTCACCACGCGTACATACGCCGCGATCAGCAGGCCCATGAAGGACACCTTGCCGCCTGCCTTGGAGCGACGGCGGATGTAATCCGCGATGGGCTCGTAATCCACGTATTCCGTAACCAGGTTGCAGGCGTCGTTGCGCGTGGGCATAATGTAGGGCATCACCGTTACGATGGGGTCGATATCGTCAAGACGGCGTCCGTCCGGTCTGCGTCCGAACATAGTCATTACCTCCCGGTCGATTTTCCAATATTAAAACACAGTCCATATCAGATTTCAACAGTTTTTGGATAAAATATCATAAAAGAAAAGCGGCATGCAGGAAAGCGCGCTGAAAACAAGAATCTATAATCCGAAAACAGGCGGGGTGAAGCGGATGAAGCCGGAAGAACTGCGGGAGACGGTGGTCTCAAAGGAAAAGATTTTTGAAGGCCGGATACTGGACGTTCAGAAATGGACGGTGTCTCTGCCCGGCGGAAACGAGGCCTTCCGCGAAGTGGTGCTGCACCGGGGCGCCAGCGCGGTGGTACCGGTGGACGAAGACAAAAACGTGTATCTGGTCACGCAGTACCGCGCGCCCATCGGCGATCTGCTCACCGAGATCCCGGCGGGCAAGCTGGACTATGCGGGCGAAGACCGGCTTCAGGCCGCCAAGCGCGAACTGAGGGAAGAAACCGGCTTCACTGCGGATAAGTGGACGCACCTGACCGACCTGTACACCACGCCGGGCTTCAGCAGTGAAATGATCAGCGTGTACCTGGCGCAGGGGCTCAAAAATGGGGAAACGGAATTTGACGACGACGAGTTCATCGACGTGAAAAAGCTGCCGCTGGCCGAGGCCGTGCGCATGGCGCGCTCGGGGGAGATACGCGACGGCAAGACCGTGGCGGGGCTGCTTTTGGCCGACCATATCGTAAACGGAGGCTGAAATATGTACAGAAGAGTGCTGTGCGACTGGTACCTGAGCGACGGCATACACAAGCCTTTGCGCCTGGACGCCCCGCAGAACGTGGAGGAAGCGCTTTCGGAAGCGGGCGCGATCCCCACCGGCGCGTCCTATGAAGAGCATACGTTTTCGGAGTGGATATACAGGCGCACCTGGCGCTACGCCTCTGAGTTTACGCTGCCTTCGCCCGAAAAGCGGGCCTTTCTGCGCTTAAGCGGCATGCGCGGCTCCTGGCGTGCGCTGGTGAACGGCGCCTGCGCCGCGGAAGGCGACGGCGACGGCGCGGAGTTTGAGGTGACCGCTCTTTTGAAGGAGCCCAACCGGATCGAGCTGTGCTTCGATCCCGACAAAAGCGGAAAGATCCGGCCTGTATGGGGTTTTGACGGCATGCTCAGCTACCGTCTGACCGGTCCGGCAGCCGTGCAGGAGGCTTCTTTCGATGAAGACGCCGGCGGCGCGAAGGTCTTTACGGCCATGAGCCTTGTAAAGGACGCCCGCTGTGAGTGGACGTTCACCCTTCGGAACAGCCTTGGCGAAAGCAAGGCGCACTATAAAGAAGATCTGTTGGCGGGCTACACGCCCGTGGCGAGGCAGCTGTTTGCGGGCAAGCTCCAAAGGGGCGAAAACAACGCCCTTACCGTGAGCGTAAAGGCGGACGGCGAGGAGAGCGACGAAATCGGGCTCGACCTGTTCCTGCCGGAGGAAGGCACCGCTCCCCGGGGCTTCGTGGGCCGCACGGAGGCCATGATGGGCCTGGGGGAGACCGCGGGTGCCAACGCGGCTTTTACGGACGGGGAAGAGCCCACGGCGGCCCACCGCCGGCTCGCCGCGCGCCACGGCCTGGAAAGCCGAACGCTGGAGGGCGTCGTGCCGATAAACGCACTGGACGCCCTGCTGCCCTATGACAAGCTGATGGCGCTGGCCGGCAGCGAGAGTGCCCTGGACGATAACGCCCTCTGGACGCTCACGGACAGCAGGCGGGACTGCCTGGACGAGACCCTGAAAGAGGTGCCCTCCGGGGAGGTGCGCCAGGTCACGGCGCAGAGCCGGTACCGCCAGGCGGAGGACCTGCGCCTGCGGGCGCTGGACGCGCGTCTCAAGGGCCTGCCTTTTGTGATCGCCGGCGCGGACGAAGGGCTTGAAGCGCCTGCGTCCTGCGCGCTCATGGACGACGACAGGCATCTGCGTCCCGCACTGTACGCTCTGGTTTCCGCCTGGCAGAGCCAGCTGGCCTTCGTGCGCCTGCCCGGCAGCATCCCGGAGGACGGCATATTCTCATGCGAAGTGTGCTTCGTATCGGACGAAGAGATCAGCCGCCCGCTCACCGTGTGCGTGGCCGGCTACGACGAGAGCGGAAATGAGACCATCCGCACGCTGTTTGCCGCCGCCTGCCCGGGTACGGTGGGCAGGTGCACGATGGAGATTCCTTCTTCCGGCGGCCTGATGATCCGCACCACGCTTCTGAAGGACGGAGAAAGCCTCACCGTATGGGATACCGCCGTGCTGCGTCCGGGCACGCATTTTGAAGACCTGCCCCGCACGCAGCTTTTGGCGGCACAGGGCCGCATCGCCAACGTGGGCCGGGCGGCGGCGCTGGGCGTGTGCGTGCCCTCCGCCGGATACTTCGGCTGCCTGCTGCCCGGAGAATACGTGAACGCCACCCGCGAAGACCCCGACGACGCCGAAGGCCTGAACGTTTATATGTAAGCAATACGCCGGATAAGAAGGTAAGTATATCCATGTTTGAAGCGAGTCCCTTCGATACGATGCCCGAGCTGGAGACCGAAAGCCTGCTGCTGCGCAGGATGGAGATGCGCGACGCGCAGGACATGTATGAGTACTCCCGTGACCCCCTGGTGGCAAAGCACGTGCTGTGGGACGCCCACACCTCCGTGAGCGACACCAAGAGCTATCTGCGCTACATGCTGCGCAAATACCGGGCAGGCGAGCCTTCCTCCTGGTGCATCGTGGAAAAATCCACCGGCAAGGTGGTGGGCACCATAGGCTATATGTGGTATCAGAAAGACAACAGCGCATGCGAGGTGGGCTATTCTCTGGCCCGCAGGTGCTGGAACCGGGGCTACATGACCCAGGCCCTGAACGCCGTGCTGGATTATACGTTCCGGGAGCTGGGCATCAACCGGGTGGAGGCCCAGCACGAGACCGACAACGGCGCTTCCGGCGCGGTGATGCGCAAATGCGGCATGACGAAGGAAGGCACCCTGCGCAGCCGCCTGTACAATAAGGGCAGATATGTGGACGTGGACCTGTACTCCATCCTGCGCAAGGAGTATATGAGCCGCATCGGGCGCAAGGCGTGACGCATGCTGTACCTGAGCGCGTTTTATTTTCCGGGAGAGGAACGGGAATCCGACTTTCTGTTTGGGCTGAAGACCACTTACGACCAGTCCGTATATCCCTACGGCGTTTTGCCGAAGGCGGGCCTGAACGAGATCTTTTTCCGCCCGGTGACGATCCTCTACGGCGGAAACGGCAGCGGCAAGAGCACGGTGCTCAACGTGATCGCCGAAAAGCTGCGCCTGCACCGCAGCAGCGCTTACAACCGCTCCCGCTTCTTTGAGAATTTCGTGGACAAATGCTCATTTTCGCTGGACGAAACCGTTCCGCAGGGCAGCCGCATCATCGCCAGCGACGAGGTCTTCGACATGATGCTGGACATCCGCTCCGTAAACGAGGGGATCGACCGCAGGCGCGAAGAGCTGGCGGACGATTATTTTGAACTGAAGAAGGAAAAATTCCTTCTGAGATCCCTGGACGACCTGGATCATCTGCGCCGCATCAACCGGGCCCGCAGCAAGACCATGAGCCGGTTCGTGGAGGGCGAATCCGGCAAGAGCCTTCGGGAGCGCTCCAACGGGGAAAGCGCTCTGATGTACTTTCAGAACAAGATCGATCCCGACACCCTGTGCCTGCTGGACGAGCCTGAAAACAGCCTGAGCCCGGAAAACCAGCTGATCCTGGCGGATTTTCTGGCTGAGTGCGCCCGCTACTGCGGTAACCAGCTGGTGATCAGCACCCATTCGCCGTTTCTGCTGGCGCTGCCCGGCGCCAGGATCATCGACCTGGACGACGGTTCGAGGACGGCCGACAGCTGGACGCAGCTGAAAAACCCCAGGATATACTACGATTTCTTCCGGAAGCACGCCCGGGAGTTTGAGGAAGGCCAAAAAGAAGACCATCCCTGACAGCGCACGTCGGGGATGGTCTCTTATTTACCGCCAAGGGGCGGGGAAAACCGGTCTTTTGTGTTTCTGTTTTTTCAGACAGTCATGAACGCCGCCTGCGCTGGGGGCAGCGCTCCTTCAGCAGTTCCCGGGCGGTCTTTTCTTCTTCCGACGTCATGATCGCCTTGAACAGGCTGATCCTGTTTTTCTGGCCGGTGGAGAGGGTAAAAACGTATTTGGTCTCTTTGATCTTTCGCTGAACGTCGGTGTAATGCATCCGGACAAAATTCTCCCCCGACCGGGAGTTGATATGCGTAACTAACATATCTTCATAGAAGTCGTAAACGAGAGGCGCTCCCTCTGGGTCGAGCTCGTGCATCTGTTTTCCGGCGCGGACGGGCCTGAACCAAAGCAGATACAGGGCATAAAACGCCAGAAAACCGACGGCGATGATCCAGACCCTACCGCGGAAGACTGACCTGAATATGTACTCCAGATACCAGTCGAACGGCAACTGACCGTCCCGCAGCCAAGGGTACAGGTCTTTGAAGGTCAAGATCAGCGGGATCAGGACGATTATAAGCAGGTAAACCACTGTGTATTTCCAGAAATACCTCAGGCCATGCGCACGGGTGGCTTTAATGTAATCCTTTTCGCTTAGGGTGCCGCTGATATGGAGAATGGGATTCTGTTCCTCGCTCATGAATGTGCCTCCTGCCTCATAGCCGGATATTCAGTCTGACAAGTGACATTATATTTCATGCGGCAGGCGTTGTCAATGTCTGCCGATGTCAGGGTTCTACGATCACGATGCGCTTTTTCTCGTCCAGCGCGCAGGAAAGGGTCATGCGCGTGCCGCCGGGCGTTCCGTCGTACACGGCGATCAGGGCGTCCGAGCGGGACACCAGGAAGCGGTTGCGCTCGAACAGGCAGAACGGGGTGTAGAAGGGGCTGATCACCGTGAGCACGTCTGCGCTTTCGCACAGGAACGCGTGGGTGCGCCTGTCCGGCTCCGGCCATCTGTCCGCCTGCTGCGGACAGGGAACGGCCATCTCCAGCGTGAGATCCGGGTTTTCCTTTTTCATGTCCAGGATCAGAAGCGCCGCCAGCGTGTCCACGCCCAGCGCGCCGCCGGAGAGGAAGTGGGTATAGCCATCCTGAATGAGCGCCTGCATCTCTGTACGCAGACGCGAAACGAGCGCCCGGTACGGGGCGCTTTTTTCGTCGGAAAGGTAGGGGTACTTGTTGGGGCGGTGGCCGGTAAACGCGCAGGCCTTGCCCCAGGGCGCGGGCGCGCGGCGCTCTAATCGCTGCACGGGGTGATCTCCAGCCGGCCTTCGTTGTGCGCCCGGACCAGGTCGTACACTTCGTTCAGATCGCGGGCTGCGGCACCGCTCCAGGCAAAGTCCGGTGCGGGATGGGTGACGTAACGGTCGCGCATCATACGTATGGTGCGAATGCCCAGGCGTCCGGCGGTGCGCAGGTTTTCGTGCAGGTCCTCCACGAACACGCACTCCTGCGGAGGCAGGCCGATCTCCCGAAGCGCCTGGCGGTAAATGCCTTCGTCCGGCTTCTGGCAGCCGATCATGCAGGATACCGTGAAGGTGCTGAGCCGGTCGGTAAGGCCATGGTTCACCAGCGCGCGGATCATGGAGGGCAGGGCGTTAGACAGAAAGCCGATGCGGTATTCGTCCGCGAAGCGGTCAAGCGCGCGGGCGGTGTCCGGATACGGGGCGTATTTGCTGTCGTCGTAGGTGAGGTAGCGGCAGATGGCGTCGACCTGCCCGTCCGTGAGGGGCACGCTCAGGTCCTCTGCCATACGGCGGGTGAATTCCTGCCGTATGCGGTATTCGTGCCCGAGCCCCGTGATCAGCTGGCCTTCGTCCATCAGGTACAGGTGCCTGGCAAGCGCCTGTTTCAGCTTTTCGGGGTCCGGCTCGAAGCGCTCCGTGCCCAGGATCTTTTCAAGCCCGGCGGGCATGAGCCACTCGCCGGAGGCGGGATGGATCAATACGCCGCCGCAGTCGAACAGTATGCCTTTGATCATATCTTCAGCGCCTCCCTGACGGCATCGTAGGCGGGCTTTTTGTTGCGTTCCCGGTCAAACAGCAGCGGATACGCAGGGGCATCCGGCCTGGAAAGCCAGGTGAAGGCGTCTGTAACGCCCCACAGCGTAACGCTGTCCACGGCGGGGCAGGCGCGCATCAGGCGGGCCAGCGCACCGTAGCGCTCAGCCTGCTTCTGAAAGCTTACGGCGTCCGCGGCCGCAAGACGCATGTCCAGTTCGGTCACTTCGAGGCAAAGCCCCATATCGGCGTAAGCCTTCAGGGCTGCTTCGTAGCTTTCGAAAGAGGGATGCTCCATGCCTACGTGGCTCTGAAGCCCCATGCCGTCCACCAGGCCTTTATCGATGAGGGGCCTGAGCATGCGGCTGATCAGATCGCGCTTGGGCTGCTCGTATTCGTTGTAATCGTTGTAAAACAGCTTTTCCCCCGGCGCGGCGTAGCGGCGCGCGAAGCTGAACGCCCGGTAGGGCACTTCTTCGCCAAGTATTTCAAACCACAGGTTTTTGCGGGTGCGGCAGCCGTGCTCATGGCCGTTGTCCGGCTCGATGAACTCGTTGAGCACGTCCCAGGCGTAGATGAGGCCGGGGTGCCGGCGGTGCATATAGTCCATCACGTCCCGGATATAATTCTCCATGCGCTTCAGCATGGTATCGCGGTCAGCAAGGGGCGCGTCCGGGGCGTCCTGCCAGCCTTCGGCAAAAAACCAGCGGGGCGTCTGATTGTGCCACACCAGCGTGTGCCCGCGCATGCGCTGGCCGTTTGCCGCGGCGAAGGAGATGATTTCTTCCGCCCGGGCGAAGCTCAGGCGCGCCTGATTCTCTTCACCGGCTTTCAGGGTGGCGTCCCGGTCCAGCAGGCGCTCGGGCTTCATGTCGTTTTCGCAGGTGAGGGAAGAGAACTCTTCCTTCAGGATGGCTTTGCAGCGCTCATCCTTCAGCACGTATGGGGATACCGCCGCTCCGAAATACAGTTTTCCGCAAATGTCCCTGATGCCCATGCATGTCTCCTGTCACTCGTCCGAAAGCGTTTTCATTTCATAGGTCACGCGGCCGTTGTCCAGCGTCACCACGGCAAAGCAGCCGTTTTTGAGGGCGCCGGGGTTCAGGCACAGCATCTGCCCGTCGTCGTCTGCCCGCTGCTGGTGGCTGTGGCCGTACAGCGCCAGGCGCGCGCCGGCCTCCCTCGCCTTGAGGGCAAGGCGGGTAAGGCCGTACTTTACGCCGTAGGCGTCGCCGTGGGTCATGATCAGGCGCACTCCGTCCCACTCGCAAATCCGGAGCCCCGGCGAAAACGAAAGCGGGTCGCAGTTGCCCGGCACGGTATACAGCCGGCTCTCGCTTACGCCCATGCCGTCCATGTCGGTATCGTGGTCGCCCAGGTGGATGATATAGTCGCAGTCGCCCATCAGTGAAAGCGCCTCGCGGATATTTTTCCGGCTGCGGTGGCTGTCCGCCATCACGCCCAGGCGCGTCACCTGCCTGCCTCCAGAAGCTCCTTCAGCGCGGCAATGGCCCTGGCGCGGTGGGAGATGCGCTGCTTGTCTGCGTCCGGCGCTTCGCCGAAGGTGGCACCGCTCAGATCATAGGAGGCAAACAGCGGATCGTAGCCAAAGCCGCCCTCGCCGCGCAGCTCGAAGGTGATCTCGCCTTCGCAGGCGCCTTCACAGATCAAAGGTTCGCGGCCGGGCCGCAGCAGGCACACGGCGCTCACGAAGCGAGCCGTGCGCGGAGCGGGCACGTTTTTGAGCTCTTCAAGCAGTTTCTGGTTGTTGGCCGCGTCGTCCCCGTGCACACCGGCCCAGCGCGCGGAGCGAACGCCCGGCTGGCCGCCCAGCGCGTCCACCATCAGGCCGGAATCGTCCGCAAGCGTGGCGCAGTGGGTCTTTTCCATCAGCGCGCGGGCCTTGATGAGGGCGTTTTCGGCAAAGGTCTCGCCGGTCTCCTCCGCGTCCTCTGTCTGGCCGAGCTGCGAGGCGGAAACGATGTCGTAGCGGTCGCCCAGCAGCGCCCGGATCTCGCGGAGCTTGCCGAAATTGTGGGTGGCCACTGCAAGCCGCGGCTTTTTGCCGATCACTTCCGCCCGCTCGCCCAGTGCCGAAAGCTGCTTTTTCATCAGCTGCTTTATGCCGCTCTGGGCAAGGTTCAGCAGTTTGTTCAGTTCTTCCCTGGAGAAGGAGCGGCCTTCGCCCGTGCCCTGCACCTCCACGTATTCCATGCGGCCGACTGCGTCGCGGGTCATCACCACGTTCATGTCCACCTGGGCGCGGGAATCCTGGGCGTACTCCAGGTCAAGGGTGGGCGTGTCGTCCACGATGCCCACGCTCACCGCCGCCACCTGCCTAACCACGGGGCTGTCCGCGATGAGGCCCTGGGCAAGCAGCTTCTGGCAGGCCAGCGTCAGCGCCGCGAAGCCGCCCGTGATGGAGGCCGTGCGGGTCCCGCCGTCCGCCTGCAGCACATCGCAGTCGATATAGATCGTTCTCTCTCCAAGCCTCGTCAGGTCCACCGCCGCCCGCAGCGAGCGGCCGATCAGGCGCTGGATCTCCACGCTGCGGCCGTCCTTCTTGAGACCGTCGCGCTCCTTCCGCCGGGAGGTGGAGCCGGGCAGCATGGCGTATTCCGCCGTGAGCCAGCCCGAGCCCGTGCCCTTTTTGAAGGGCGGCACGCCCTCCGTGACGGACGCGGTGCACAGCACCCGCGTCTGCCCGCATTCGATCAGCACGCTGCCCGCCGCCATCACGGTGTAATCCGGGGTGATGACGACCTTTCTCAGCGCGTTCGGCTTTCTTTCTGCCATAGTTTTCTCCTTTGTGGTATGTTCGGACATACGAAAGCGGAAAGCGCTGCGGCTGTCCGCTTTCAGATAAACAGACTTTGGTCTGTTCAGGCTTGGGGCGATACGGTGTTGGCTTCCAGGCCGCGCACGAACTCGGCGAAGTCGTGGGCCAGATGGATCTCGGTGCCTTCCACGGCGTCCGCCCAGGTGACGCATGGCTCGCCCGTGCGCCCGCAGGCCCGGTAATCCAGGAACACCAGGGCCCGGCCCGGAAGGGTGGTGTTGCAGATGGCCACGCCGATGTCCTTTTTGTGCTTGCGGCTGTCGATCAGGAAACTGCTGCCGAAGCGCCCGCACAGGGAATAGGGCACCTCAGTGCTGATGCCCAGGATCTCGGTGATGTAAATGGTGTCCGGGCAGCCTTCCGCGGGCGCGGGCACGCGGTAGCGGCAGCGGTTCACCAGCCCGCCGTTGTGCAGCCGCATCAGCTCTATGTAGCTGGAGGGCAGCTTGTAGCCCAGCTCGTCCTCCACAGCCAGCACCGTTTCCGGCGTGGGCGGGGGGCAGCGGTGACGGCGTTCGGACTCGGCGGTATCGTGCCAGAAGCCCGTAAAGTCAAAGTCCCGCTCGTAGCGCGAGTGCGCCGCGAAGGTCACTTCGTCCGCTTCAAACGTCTCATCGGCGGCAAGCGGCGCTTCCGGCGCTTCCGGCGCGGCTGCTTCGGGCCTTTCACCTTTTCTGTTTCTCAACCGGGAAAACAGGGACATCTTATCCTCCTATCCGATCACTTTTACGCCCAGCACGGCGGCTTCGCCGTTGATGTTCAGCTGCTGGGAATAGGCGCCTTCCTCGGGCACAGCGTTTTCGCATTCCAGCGCCAGCACGGCCTTCATCAGGCTGTCCTTGCCCGCTTCCAGGATCGCGGCAAGCCTGTCGCCGGTGTGGTAAGTCAGGCGGATGCGGTCCGTTACCTCGAAGCCGGCGTCCTTGCGCATGGTCTGCACCTTGCTGATCACTTCGCGGATGAAGCCTTCGGCGATCAGTTCGTCGGTGAGGTTCGTGTCCAGCACCACGGTGTAACTGGCGTCGCTCTGGGCTACGAAGCCGGGCTTCTGGATGAGGGCGGTCAAGACGTCGTCCTTCTCCAGCTCCACGGGCGTGCCGGCTACCTCGAAGCGCAGGTTTTCGCCGCGCTCGAAGCCGGCCACCACTTCGTTGCCGTCCATGGTCTTGAGGGCCTCGCCGATGGCGCCCAGCAGGCGTCCGTACTTTTTGCCCAGCGTGCGCATCTGGGGCTTCAGCTGGTAGGTGGTGAATGCCGTGGCATCATCCACGAACTCCACGCTCTTCACGTTCAGTTCGCTCATGATGAGGCGCTCCGGTTCACCGGATACCTGCGCGCCCTTTACCAGGCAGCGGGAAAGGGGCTGGCGCACCTTGAGGGAGGAGGCGTTGCGGGCCGCGCGGCCCAGGGTCACGATGTCTTCCACCTCGCTCATGGCCTTTTCAAGCTCTTTGTCCACCAGGCTCAGGTCGGCTTTGGGATAGTCACAGAGGTGTACGGATTCCGGCGCGCCGGGGATGTTGCCGGCCACCAGGTTCTGGTACATGTTTTCAGTGATGAAGGGGATAAACGGCGCCAGGAGCTTGGTGAGGGTCACCAGCACCGTGTACAGCGTTTCGAAGGCGGCAAGCTTGGAGCCCTCCAGGCCCTTGCCCCAGAAGCGCTCGCGGCTCAGGCGTACGTACCAGTTGGAGAGCTCGTCCACGAACTGGCTGATGGCGCGGCTGGTCTCGGTGGCCTTGTATTCGTTCAGGCCCTTATCCACATAGTCCACCAGGGTGTTCAGGCGGCTGAGCACCCACCTGTCCATCATGGTGAAGTCTTCCTTCTTCGCCTTCACCTGGTCGGGACGGTAGTCGTCAATGGAGGCGTACAGGGCGAAGAAGGCGTAGGTGTTCCACAAAGTGCCGATGAACTTGCCCTGCATCTCGCTCACCAGGCTGCCGGAAAAGCGGGTGGGCAGCCAGGGCGCGCCGTTGGCGTAGAAATACCACCGCACGGCGTCCGCGCCCTGCTTGTCCAGCACGCTCCAGGGATCGACCACGTTGCCGATGTGCTTGGACATCTTGCGGCCCTGGTCGTCCTGCACGTGGCCCAGCACCAGCACGTTTTCGTAAGGCGCCTTGCCGAACAGCAGGGTGGAGATGGCCATGAGGGAATAGAACCAGCCGCGGGTCTGGTCGATGGCTTCGGAAATGAAGTCCGCGGGCCAGTTCTGCTCGAAGATCTCCTTGTTTTCGAAGGGATAGTGCCACTGGGCGAAGGGCATGGAGCCGGAATCGTACCAGCAGTCGATGACCTCGCTCACGCGCTTCATCTCGCCGCCGCACTCGGGGCATACCAGCGTCACCTGGTCGATGTAGGGCCGGTGCAGCTCGATGTCCTCGGGGCAGTTGCGGCTCATTTTTTTCAGCTCCGCGATGGAGCCCACCACGTGCATGTGTCCGCACTGGCAGGTCCACACGGGCAGGGGCGTTCCCCAGTAGCGCTCGCGGGACAGCGCCCAGTCGATCACGCCCTCCAGGAAGTTGCCCATGCGGCCGTCCTTGATGTTGTCCGGCATCCAGTTCACGCGTTCGTTGCTCTTGAGCAGCTGGTCGCGCACCTCGGTCATGCGGATGAACCAGCCGCTGCGGGCGTAGTAGATCAGGGGCGTGTCGCATCTCCAGCAGAAGGGATAGTCGTGCTCGAACAGCTCTGCCTTTACCAGCAGTCCGCGCTCGTCCAGGTCCTTGAGCACCAGGGGATCGGCCTTCTTTACGAACATGCCCGCCCAGGGCGTTTCCGCCGTGAGCTCGCCCTTGGTGTTCACCAGCTGCAGAAACGGCAGCTTCCAGTCGCGGCCCACGCGGGCGTCGTCCTCGCCGAAGGCGGGGGCGATGTGCACGATGCCGGTGCCGTCCGTCATGGTGACGTAGTGGTCCGCCACCACGCGCCAGCCGTTCTCCGCCAGGCCCTTCTGGAAATCAAACAGCGGCTCGTATTCCATGCCCACCAGGTCGCTGCCGGTGCACAGGGTCATATTCTGGACGTCGGCGCCTTCGCCCAGCACGCTTTCGATGCGGGCCTTCGCCATGATCACGGTGCGGCCTTCAAAATCGAAGCGGGCGTATTCGTCGTCCGGATTTACGCACAGGGCCACGTTGCTGGGCAGCGTCCAGGGCGTGGTGGTCCAGGCGTACAGCCAGGTGTTCTCTTCGCCCTTCACCCTGAAGCGCACGAAGGCGCTGCGCTCCTTTACGGTCTTGTAGCCCTGGCTCACCTCGTGGGAGGACAGGGCCGTGCCGCAGCGGGGGCAGTAGGGAACGATCTTGTGGCCCTTGTACAGAAGGCCCTTGTCGGCGATCTGCTTGAGGCTCCACCATACGCTCTCGATATAGTTGTTGTCATAGGTGATGTAGGGGTCGTCCATGTCGGCCCAGTAGCCGACGCGTTCGCTCATTTTTTCCCACTCGCCCTTGTACTTCCACACGGATTCCTTGCACTTTTTGATGAAGGGCTCCATGCCGTAGGCCTCGATCTGCTCCTTGCCGTCCAGGCCCAGCATCTTTTCGACCTCCAGCTCCACCGGCAGGCCGTGGGTGTCCCAGCCGGCCTTGCGCAGCACCTGCATGCCCTTCATGGTGCGGTAGCGGGGGAACAGGTCCTTGAACACGCGGGTCTCGATGTGGCCGATGTGGGGCTTGCCGTTGGCGGTGGGCGGGCCGTCGTAGAACGTGAACACGTCCGAGCCGGCGCGGCGGTCTATGGATTTCTGGAAGATCTCGTTCTTCTTCCAGAAGTCGAGAACTTCCTTTTCGCGGGTGAGAAAGTCAAACGAGGGATCGACTTTTTTGAACATTGCTGCTGCCTCCATACTGTCTGGGGTAATCAAAAAGCCGCTGTCCCGTACATGGGACGACGGCTCGCGGTACCACCCATATTGGCGCTTTTGGCGCCCTCTCTCAAGGCTGTAACGGGCCTCCCGCCGGGCATTACGGGCTTAAGCCTTTCCTCCCGGTGCTCCGGGGCGATGGAAGACCTCTTTACCTTTGCCGGGCTTTCACTCTCCCCGGTTCGCTTTCAAGGCGCATGAGACCTTCGTCCCCTTCCCTGCATACATACCTATTATACACAAAAAGAGGGCGCGGTAAAGCATTTACAGATTATTTAACACGCTTACGGAGCGGGAGCAAAACCGCCTTCCGGATCAGTCCGCGATGCGCGCAAACCTTTGCGCCCGTCTTGCCAAAGCCGGCCTTTTGGCATATAATACCCATGCGGATATCTCACCGCCCGAAACAGAAAACGGAAAGGATGATCGCCATGCTGGTAAACACTCCCCCGATGGGCTGGAACACCTGGAATACCTTTGGAAACGACATCTCGGACGCGCTGGTGCGCGAAAGCGCCGATGCGTTCATTGACCTGGGGCTGAAGGACGCGGGCTATCAGTATGTGGTCATCGACGACTGCTGGAGCCTGAAGACCCGCGACAAGGCCACCGGGCGCATCGTGCCAGACCCCGAAAAGTTTCCCCATGGCATGAAGGCCCTGGCGGACTACGTGCACTCCAAAGGGCTCAAATTCGGCATGTACTCCTGCGCCGGCCAGCGCACCTGCGCGGACTATCCCGCCTCCTTCGACCATGAATATCTGGACGCGAAGACCTTTGCGGAGTGGGGCGTGGACTTTCTGAAGTACGATTTCTGCTTTTGCCCCCGTGGCTTCAAGGGCGAGCTGCTCTATCGCCGCATGGGCATGGCGCTCAGGGCCAGCGGCCGGGACATCCTGTTTTCCGCCTGCAACTGGGGCGTGGACGATGTATGGAGCTGGATACGCTCCACCGGCGCGCACATGTTCCGCTCTACCGGCGACATCTTCGATACTCCGGAATCCTTCCGCAAGATCGCCATCAGCCAGATGAACAGGCTCAACGCCCACGGCGCCCAGTGCTTCAACGACATGGACATGCTCACCGTGGGCATGTACGGCAAGGGCAACGTAGGCGCGGCGGGCTGCACGGCGGCGGATTACCGCAGCGAGTTCGCCCTGTGGTGCATGTGCGGCGTGCCGCTGATGCTGGGCTGCGACATACGCTCCATCGACAGGGAGATGCTCGAGCTGGTCACCAACCGCGGCCTGATCGCCATCGACCAGGACCCCGAGTGCCGCCAGCCCTACTTTATGCACGATCCCGAGCGCGAAAAGAAACTGGTGGTGTTCAGGCACCTGGACGGCGGCAAGTATGCCGTGGGCTTCTTCAACTTCGACGACAAGGAAAGGGACATGACCTTTACCTTCTCCGACGCCGGCCTTACCGCGGCCAGCGGACTGGGCTTCCGCTTTACGCCCGTGCTGGGCCCGCTGGAAGGCGAGTACAGCGAGTACGTCAGCTTCCGCCTGCCCGCCCGGGAATGCGCGGTGTCGGTGGCGGAGGTCGCGACCCTGTGAGCCGGTGCGCCGCCTGCGGAAAGGAGCTTGAAAGCGACGAGATCGCCATTACCCGCAAGCTCGTGAACCGCGGATGCGACTCTTTTTACTGCGTGCCCTGCCTGGCCGCGCGCTTCTCCATCAGCGAAGAAGACGTGCGCGCCCTGATCGAGCGCTTCAAGGCGGCGGGCTGCAGCCTGTTCTATTAAACGAAACGCTCCCGAAGAGAGGAAACCTCATGAATACGATATACCATTGCTTTCCCGGCGGAAAGTTCAAGGCCCTCACCTTTTCCTACGACGACGGCAAGCTCCAGGACCGCCGCCTGGTGGAGATATTCAACCGGACCGGCATGAAGGGCACGTTCAACTTAAACAGCGGCATCATCCCAAACGATGATAACCGCATCCAGGCGGACGAGGCCCGCACGCTGTACCGGGGCCACGAGGTGGCCTGCCACACCTACACCCATCCCACCATCGCCCGCTGCCCCGCGCCGGGCGTGGTGCAGCAGGTGCTGGAGGACCGGCGGCTGCTGGAGGAAATGACCGGCCTGCCCGTGCGCGGCCTGGCGTACCCCAACGGCTCCTTCAGCCCGGAGATCATGGCGCTTCTGCCTCATACGGGCATACGCTACGCCCGGACCGTGGCCAGCACCCAGACCTTTGCCATGCCGACGGACTACATGGCCTGGGACCCCACCTGCCACCACAAGCGGAACCTGCTGGAGCTGGGCGACGCCTTCAACGCCCTGTTCAAAAAGCAGTACCTGTACCTGATGTACGTGTGGGGCCACTCCTACGAGTTCGACAACGACGGGAACTGGCAGCTGATCGGGGACTTCTGCCAAAAGATGAGCGGCAGGGACGACATCTGGTACGCCACCAACATCCAGATCGCGGAGGACGAGGACGCCTTCCGCCGCCTGATCTTCACCTCGGACCTCAGGCACGTGTATAATCCCTCCTTTGCTTCGGTATGGCTCAGCGTGAACGGCCAGATCGTGGAAGCCAAAGGCGGCGCGTACACGGCGCTGTAAGGAGACAGGGGGAGACGTCCATCCCGACAAAAGCGGGCAGCTGCGGCTGCCCGCTTGGCTCCCCAAATAACATTAAACGCGCGCAGGCTGGTAAACGGATCAGAGCCTGCGGCGTTTCTTTTTCTGCTTAGCCGGATTGCAAATCGCGGCGGCGGCCTGTATAATACAGAAAAACAGAAAAGCATCCGCTTACAGGAGACAGGCATGTTCGACATACAGGATCATCGGTTTGGAAAGACCTGGCTGAAGGCGCTTTCGGCGCCCCTGCCCGAAACGCTTGCGAGCCCCTCTGAGACCGCCCGGTTCGAACTGGGCGCATATTTCGGCCCGTCCGAAACGCCCAGCGTACAGGTGATTCCGGAGATGGGCGATTCGTACCGGATCGAACGGAAGGACGGCTTGCTGTGCGTAAGCGGCGGGGAGACGGGCGTGCTGTACGGCGCCTACGCGCTTCTTTTCGCGTCCGCCGCCGGAAGTAAGCTGCCGGAACAGACCCAAACGCCGTATTATCCGCTGCGCGTCCTTTCCTGCTGGGACAACATGGACGGCAGTGTGGAAAGGGGCTACTCCGGGCGCTCCATATGGTTTGAGGGCGGGCACTTATGCTATGAGCCCGGGCGCATATGCCAGCTGGGGCGCATGCTGGCCAGCGCGGGGATCAACGTGCTGTGTCTGAACAACGTGAACGTGCACTATCCCGCGCAGGAGCTGATGCTGGGCATGCTGCCGGAGCTGGCAGCGTTTGCCGGCCTGCTCAGGCCCTTCGGGGTCAGGCTGATGCTGTCTGCGGACTTTTCCATGCCCCTTAGGTACGGTCTGGATACGGCTGATACCCTGGACGAGGGCGTGCAGCGCTGGTGGCGGGACCGCGCCGAAAGCGTCTGGAAGGCCATACCGGACTTTGCGGGCTTTATGGTCAAGGCGGACAGCGAGCACCGTCCCGGCCCCAACGCCTACGGAAGGACGCACGCGGAAGGCGCCAACATGCTGGCGCGGGCGATCGCGCCTTTTGGGGGCACCCTCATATGGCGCGCCTTCGTGTACGACTGCATGCAGGACTGGCGCGATACAAAAACGGACAGGGCAAAAGCGGCATATGAATTGTATAAGCCGCTGGACGGCTGCTTTGACGAAAACGTCGTTCTGCAGGTAAAGCACGGCCCGTTCGACTTCCAGGTACGCGAACCTGTGTCGCCCCTGCTTTTGAGTATGCCGGGTACGCGCCTGGCTTTGGAAGTGCAGCTTGCCCAGGAATACACGGGGCAGCAGACGGATATCTACGCCATGCCGCCCATGTGGCGCGAAGTATTTGACACCGTGGGGAAAGACAGGGTCAAAGCGTTCACCGCTGTGAGCAATCTGGGGCGGGACGCAAACTGGACGGGGCACCCATTCGCGGCGCTCAACCTGTTCGCCTTCGGGCGCTTCGCCTGGGACCCGGATACTGATCCCGAACAGGTCACGCGTTTGTGGGCGCGCCTTACTTATTCGCTGGAAACGGCTCAGGAAGATACCCTCGTCAAATGGCTGATGCGCAGCCGCAGGATATACGAAAAGTATACCTCCAACCTGGGCCTTGGCTGGATGGTGACACCCAATTCCCATTACGGTCCGAATCCCTGGGGCTACGAGTTTCAGGCCTGGGGCACGTACAACCGCGCGGACAGGGAAAAAGTGGGCATAGACCGCACTTTTTCCGGCACGGATTACGTGGGCCAGTATCCCGAAAAGATGAAAAACGAATATGCCGACCTGGAGACGTGCCCGGACGACCTGCTGCTGTTTTTCCACAGGCTGGGCTACGGATATGGGATGCGGGACGGCCGCAGCCTGATCCAGCGGATATACGACGACCACTTTGACGGATACCGGGAAGCGGAAGAAATGGCGGAAGAATTGCTTACGCTCCCGCTGCCCCCGGAGGACATGGCCGAGGTAAGGGACCGAATGCTCAGACAGCTGGCGAACGCCCGGGAATGGCGGGACGTGACCAACACGTTCTTCCGCCGCCTGAGCGGCGCGGAGGACGCGCAGGGCAGGAAGATATTTGCATAAAGAGAGAGGACCTTGTTTTGCGGGAGAATACTTTTCTGCCGGCAGAACAGGGTCCTCAGATCATTCTGGATCGTTATGCTTTTTCCAGAGCCTCCCACAGTCCCAGCAGGTATTCGGCGCCCAGCGCACGGTCGAACAGGCCGTAGCCGGGGCGCCCTTTTTCGTCCCAGATCATGCGGCCGTGATCGGGGCGTATCCATACGTCCGGGCAGGCTTCGTGCACCGCGCGCATGATCTCGTACATATCGAAGCTGCCGTCCTTGGAAAGGTGCGCGCTTTCGCGGAAGCGGCGCGGGCCCAGGAACTTCACGTTGCGCACGTGCACCGCGGCGATGCGGTCCATGTGCCCGAAGCGGCGGATGATGGCGGGCAGGTCGTTCTTTGGGTCGCTGCCCAGGGAGCCGGTGCACAGGCACAGCGCGTTGGCGGGACTGTCGCGAAGGGCGACGATCCTGTCAAAGTCTTCGGCAGAATGGGCGATGCGGGGCAGGCCGAATATCGGCCAGGCGGGGTCGTCCGGATGGCAGGCCATGCGGACGCCGCACTCTTCGCATACGGGGATCACGGCGTCCAGAAAGTAGCGGTAATTTTGCCTGAGCCCGTCCGCCGTCATGCCTTCGTACTGTTTGAGTGTCTTTTCGAGCTGTGCCATGCGCTCAGGCTCCCAGCCGCTGAGTGAAAAGCCGCCGCTGCCCTCGCGGTTGCGCCGGGCCAGGTCCAGCGGCCCCAGCCCTTCCAGATCGGCTTCATCGTAATACATGCTGCAGGAACCGTCTTCGGGTATCCGGCGGGCCAGGTCGGTGCGCAGCCAGTCCAGAACGGGCATGAAGTTGTATATGATCACCTTCACCCCGTGCCGCGCCAGCATGCGCACGGTGCTGATGTAATTGGCGATGTACTGATCGCGGGACGGCAGGCCCAGCTTGATGTCCTCGTGCACGTTCACGGACTCGACGACCTCGAGCACAAGGCCGGCTGCGTTCACTTCGGCTTTCAGCGCGGAAAATTCGGCTTCGGGCCAGTCCTCGCCTGCGGGCTTGTCCAGCAGGCCCATGATCCCGCTCACACCCGGGATCTGACGGATATACTTCAACGGTATGGGATTGGCGTCCCTGCCGTACCAGCGCAGCGTCATTTTCATTCTGTAAGTGCCTGTCCTTCCGTGTGGTCTGGGCTGCCGGGTCCGAAAGCCCAGCTTTTCAGGTTATATCCGGTATGTCCGCAAAAGCAAATATGATGGTTCCGCTATATCCGCGCCACGCCGCTGTCCCTGGCAGCCTGGGCTACGGCTTCGGCCACGGCGGGACCGACGCGCTTGTCGAAGGCGCGGGGCAGGATATATTCGGCGCTGAGCTCCTCCGGGGCTACCAGGTCGGCCAGCGCGCGGGAAGCGGCCTGCTTCATGGCCTCGTTGATGTCCTTCGCGCGCACATCCAGCGCACCGCGGAACAGGCCGGGGAAGCACAGCACGTTGTTGATCTGGTTGGGATGGTCGCTGCGGCCCGTTCCCACCACCGCGGCGCCCGCGGCTTTGGCTTCCTCAGGCTCGATCTCAGGCACGGGATTGGCCATGGGGAATACGATCGCCCCGGGCGCCATTGAGCGGATCATGTCGCCGGAAACGATGTGCGGCGCGCTCACGCCGATGAACACGTCCGCGCCCTTCAGCGCGTCCGCCAGAACACCGGAGAATTTTTCCGGATTGGTGATGCGGGCCATTTCCGCCTGGGCGGGGTTCATCTGAACGCCTTCGCACAGGATGCCGCAGCGATCCACCATTTTGAGGTGCTTTATCCCCAGGTTCATCAGGTGCCTGCCGATGGCGATACCCGCGCTGCCTGCGCCGTTTATGACCGCCTTCACCTCGCCGATGTCCTTTTTGACCACCCGCAGGGCGTTCAGCAGGGCGGCGCCGACCACCACCGCGGTGCCGTGCTGGTCGTCATGGAACACGGGGATGTCGCATAGTTCCTTGAGCCGGCGTTCGATCTCAAAGCAGCGGGGCGCGGCGATATCCTCCAGGTTGATGCCGCCGAAGGAGCCGCTGATCAGGTACACGGTGCGCACGATCTCGTCCACGTCCTTGCTGCGTATGCAGATGGGAAACGCGTCTACGTCTCCAAATGCCTTGAACAAAGCGCACTTGCCTTCCATCACCGGCATGCCGGCCTCCGGGCCGATGTCGCCGAGGCCCAGCACTGCCGTGCCGTCTGTGATCACGGCCACCAGGTTGTGGCGGCGGGTGAGGGTGAAGGACTTTTCATAATCCTTCTGGATGTCCAAACAGGGCTGGGCCACGCCCGGCGTATAGGCCAGGGACAATTCGTCCTTGTTGGTCACGGGCACGCGGGAGATGACTTCGATCTTGCCCTGCCACTGGGCGTGCAGGCGGGCGGATTCCTCGGAATAATTCATTTTGTACCTCCTGTTTTATCGGTAAGGAATTGGGGTGATCTTCAGAATATCAGCTTCGTCAGTATGCTGGCAATGACCAGCACCAGTGCGCCGCATATACGTGTGGAAATCTGTGCAAAGGGCAGAAGCTCCATGCGGTCCGCCGCGGACAGCACCGCGATATCGCCCGTGCCGCCCATGTTGGTGGTGCAAAGGCCCGCCGTGATGGCGGATTCGATCGGATAGAAACCGACCAGATGTCCGCCCAGGCCGGCGCCGAGGGCCACGCCGCAAACGACGATGAGCACCAGCACGAGATATTGAATGGAAAACGTGTCGATCACGGAGCCCAGGTCGATCATGGATATTCCGATGCCCACCAGCAGCGCGCTGGTCCAGTTGGTCATCACGAACTGGCTCCACTGCTGGGCCGCGTATTCCATTTTCTTGGGAACGATGCCCGTCGCCTTGGCGACAGCCACCAGTATGATCATCCATGCGTAGGTATGCACCGCAGGTATGCCTTTATTCACGTATGTGCCCAGCAGGTAGAAGGTCATGGCGATGATCAGGCCCATGCCCATGAGCTTGATATTGTGCGCGGGAGGCGCTTCCTCGGAGAGATCCTCCTGATTCTTGCGCATCAGTTTGCCGCCTCCGTTGATGGAGGGGAACTTCGTGCCGACCCTGGCCAGAACGCCGGCCAGAACGATGGCAGTAACGTTGCCGAGCGTGGAAGCGGGGATCATGCGGGAAATCACCGTGGCGGTGCTTTCAAGGCCCTGCGCCTTGGCGTACATCTCGGACAGAGGCACCACGCCGGCGCCCATGCCGCCGCCCATCATCGGAATGGAAACATACATGATCGCGTCGGTGAATCCGTAGCCGATGATCCAGCCTATGAAACCCACCAGCAGGCAGCCCAGGGTCATCGCGCACAGCGCCACCGGCAGAAAGCGAACCGCCGCGCGCAGGAGCAGGGTGCGGCTCATGCCGAGGATCGATCCGGTGATCAGCGCCGCGATGTAGAAGTTCAGAAAACCGGTGGTATTCATGAACTTGTTCACATTATCCACAACTGTTTCCGGTATAACTTTCACATATACCAGAATCGCCGAGGCAAAAATGCAGACGATCGCACCGCCGCCTAGGTATGTCTTCACGATGGGCGTGTTGTTGCCGATCCAGTTGAACAGGCCGCCGAATACCATCATTACCAGAAACGCGCCCAGCATGCCGCCCGGCAGCCACTTGAGCAGCATCGCCAGAAATACGATGGCAAAGATGCCGAGGTACAGCGGGAGACTCAGACCGAATATCTCCACGCTCTTGAAGGCCTGCCAGAAGCCTTTGGACTGTTGCGTTTTCGCCTGAGACATGAGTTGACCTCCTTGCTTAACGGATATGCGTCTTCTGACGCCGTTCTGATGACCGTAGGAAAACGAGGGAGTGCGCACATTCCGGCATGATTGGGAAAGAAAACGACAGAACAGAAAAAAAGATATATACGGCCGTTTTCCCGGCCATGTGCCCATTATATCATATAATCCCTGGCACTTCAAGACGGGGCCGCGGTTTTCATTGTTTTAGACTATAAACATATGAATCTTTGTGTGAACTCCCGCCCAGCGCGCCGATATCGGGCTCTGGCAGTACCAAGGCCCCACAGGTCGGTGGCACGGCACTCAGCCTGGAATACGGGATCGTTCTTAAGCGCCTGGGCGTCTGCGGTGAGCAGGCCGCCGGAGCGCCTGTACAGCTCGCCCGGCAGATTCGGAGCGTCTTTTCTTACGCCCAGAAGCCGGATGTACTTTGGGCGCCCGGGAGGCATCGGAAGGCGGAGGCATGCGTCTGTGACCAGCCGCCGGATGCGGGCGTGGGTGTAGCGCTTGCACTTTACAGCCTGAACGAGTTCCTCCGCGCTGGCGCTGGTTCTGGACCGGCTTACCAGCCGGTTGATCAGGCCCTCGGAACCGTCCGGGCTTGAAAATGATGAAACGTCCAGGTCTCTCACGGTGCTCAGGACGAAGGCGTCCAGCATTTCCGGGCGGCTGAGGCCGTCCGGGTATTCTCTCCGGTACACCTCCGCAACGCCCTCCGGCAGAGCTTTGCAGGCCTCATCCAGGCGTCTTTCCGAAAGCATCTGCCTGACGGCGGAGGCGGATGCGGGCGAGGCCTTTTCCGCGTGATAGGGCGAGGTGCGCTTCACCGCGCAGGGGATCATGCCGGAGTTCAGTTCCCGTATCGCCGACAGATATTCAAGCGCCAAAATGAAATTGGGTCCCTCCAGAAGCGGGGCAAGCTCCGGATTGACAGACCCGGCGGCCTCGGACAGCGCGCGGGGATAGCTCTTGCCCTCTCCCAGGTTCTTATGAAGTGCGGCGGCATACGCTCCGTCCCGACGGGAACACAGATCGAGCGCGGCATACAGCGCGTCCATGTCCTCGGTCTCGCAGCCGAAACTGAGGCAGTCCGCGCCCAGAGCGTCCAGGATCATCACGCCGCCCCGGGCAAAAAGCTGCGCGGGCCTGCATGCCCACACCTCAGGCAGCTCCACCACTGCGTCCGCCCCAGCCCGGAGCGCCATTTCCGCCCGCGCATACTTGTCGAACAGGGCCGCGTCTCCCCGCTGGGTAAAGGCGCCGCCCAGGGCGCAGACGATCCTGTCCGCTCCTGTGCGCGTTCTGGTTTCGCGCAGGTGGTGGATGTGCCCCGCATGCAGGGGGTCGTATTCGGCAATGATTCCCGCTATCTTCACACAAATCACCTTGCTCATTATAGCAGAGCCGATTAGAATAGTAAAGCGAAATCCGACGCGGACGGGCCGCGCTTTATCTGGCTGCACACAGGCGGCATACATCACATTCCGAGGGGGACGATTCCTATGGCCAAGCTGTATTTCCGCTACGGCGCGATGGGCTCCAGCAAGACCGCCAACGCCATCATGGTGCGCTTCAATTATCTGGAACGGGGGCAGAAGTGCATCATGCTCAAGCCCCGCCTGGATACCCGCGACGGCGAGCGCGTGGTGGCGTCCCGCTCCGGGCTGACGGCGCCGTGCTACTATATGGAGGAGATCGATGACATCGACCTGAGCGGCGTGGATTGCCTGATCGTGGACGAAGCCCAGTTTCTCACCAAACAGCAGGTGGAAAAGCTGGTGTACGTGGTGGACAGCCTGGGCATCCCCGTGATCGCCTACGGCCTGAGGGCGGATTTCCGGGGCGAGCTGTTCGAGGGCAGTCATTGGCTCCTGGCCTGGGCGGACTCCATCGAGGAGATCAAGACCGTGTGCTGGTGCGGCCGCAAGGCCACCTACAACGCCCGCCTGGTGAACGGGCGCGTGGTGAAGACCGGCGAGCAGATCGTGCTGGGCGGCAACGAGAGCTACGTGGCGCTGTGCCGCCGCCACTGGCAGAGCGGAGAAACGGGCCCGGCGGGTTCCGAGTCTAAATAAAGCAAAATCGGGCGCATGTAAAGCGTTTTGTCAAGTGTGTTCAATTTAGGTAAACTTTACAGATGCCGCTTGATTTATGTGTGGCTTTTGACTATATTATGTTCAGGATTACCCATTCTCTCGAAAAGAGGTTTGGTCAGATGAACGTCAAGGTGTATTATGTGAGCCCGAAGGGATGCGCAGAGACCATTGCGGATGCCATCGCCAAAGAGCTGAAATGCACGAAGGAAGCCCTGATGCCGGCCTACATGCCCGAGAACGTGTCCATGATGTTCATCGGCTGCGAGGGCCGCAAGGCGGACAAGGTCACGCTCGGCTTCCTGTCTTCCCTCAACGTGAACCGCGTGCGCAACGCCGCGCTGTTCAGCTGCAGCCCCAAGCGGGAAAACACCGCCATCATCCAGATGCGCGAGATCCTGGAAAGCAAGGGCATCAACGTTCTGGAAGGCTCCAAGGCCTTCCCCGGAAAAGGTTTTCTGAGCGGCAAAAAGCCGGGCCTCGAAGACCTTGAGGCCGCCCGCAAATTCGCCGCGGAGAGCATGAACAGCATCAAGTAAAACCGAACAGAAAACGCCCCGCTGCAAAGAGGGGCGTTCCTTTTTTTGGAGGCGCGCATGGCGTACTTCGATTTAAGCGGCCGGGGCTTCGTCACCCACTGGCTGGTGAGCGGGCCCGGCGTGACAGAGCCCAAAACGGATATCGCTGAAGCTGATCAGCTGGTGTTCGAGCGCAGGCTTCGCGGGGAGATCGCCCGGGAAGACGGCTTCGTGCCGCCTGAAAACGCCATTTTGGGCGGAGAGGGCATTGGCGGGATGCCCTGGGCGTACTGGTCTGCCCAGGGCGGCTGGTTCGTGGACAAAAGCACGTTCTACCCCCTGCTGTGCAGGGCGGAGATGTGGGCATGCACCGGCCTTATGTCTTCTGAAGAGCAAAATGCGGAGTGCACCGTGTGGACGTACGCGGCGGCGGACGTGTATGTAAACGGTGCCCGCGTGCTGGCGGCTACGCCGCCCGTATACAAGCCGGTCAAAAAACAGACGTTCCGCCTGATGCTTAAAAAGGGAGAAAACCGTATCTTCGTCCGCCTGCGCACCCTGGGCGCCAGGGACACGAGGACGATCCTGGGCTTTCAGCTTTCGGAAGAGACGGGCGTCAACGTGTTTCTACCGGACAGCAAAAGCCTTTCTGAGGCGCTCCGGGCCGAAAAATGGCTCTCGGGCGTGCGCAGGCAGGGCGGACGCCTGCTGGCGCCCGACGCGCCGCCTTGCCCGGTGCAGGTACGAAACGGCGGCGAGTCCAGCTGGACGGAGAAAACCGGCTTCGACCTGCCCGCGCCTTCCGCCCCCGCGCTTTTGGCCGTCTCCGTGCCCGGCGGGGACCTGGCGCGCTGGTTCGACATTCCGGCGCCTGTGCCGCCCTTCGACGCGGAAACAGAGGAATCCCGCCGCCGGAAAAGGCTGTTTAAGACCCTCGGCGGCCCGGAAACGGTGTTTCCGTCCGTCGTGCGCCGGCTGAATGGCATAAGGGACGAAAGCGACGAGAAGATCATCTCGGGCTTTCTGGACAGGATCATGTCCCGGGCAGACTGCTCGGATTTCAGCCTGAACGCCCTGTTCCGCCTGTTCAGGCGCTGCGACGCCGGTTTGGCCCTGAAAAGCCGTTTCCGGGAGGCGGTGCTCTCTTTCCGCTACTGGATGGACGAGGAGGGGCAGGACGCCATGTGCTTCTGGAGCGAGAACCACGCGCTGCTGTTTTTCGCCAACCAGTACCTGGCGGGGGACATGTTCCCGGACGAGACCTTCCTGCGCAGCGGCCTGACCGGGCGCCGGGTGCGGCAAAGGGGAGCGCTGCGCTGCCGGCAGTGGCTCTCAAGCGTTTTAAACAACGGCTTTGAAGAATTCTGCTCATCCGCCTACGCGCCCGTCACGGCCTGCGCACTTCTGAGCCTGATCGATTTCGGCCCCGAAGACATGGCCCGGGACGCCCGCCGGGTGCTGGACGGCATGCTCAGGCAGCTCAGCCTGCACGTGTTCGACGGCACGGTGATCGCGCCCCAGGGCCGCGTGTACCGGGACGTGCTCACGCCCTGGTCGCAGGGCACCCAGGCACTGATGAACCTTGCCTTGCCCGGCATGCGCATGCAGTCCAGCGCCTGGCTTGGAGCTTTCGCCATGAGCGGATACAGGATCCCGGAGGACCTGATGGATATCGCCCGGCGGGACCGGGACATGTGCTACCGCTGCGGCAAGGCGGAGATATACGTGTTCAAGCGTCCGGAGTATATGCTGACCTCCTGCCGGTCTCCCAGAAAGCTGGGCGGCGAATGGAGCTCCCGGGCCTATACCGAAGAAGATCCCCGGCGCACAGGCCGCTTTTCCTACGCCTACGTCCGCGCCCTCAACGAGCGCTTTCACGGCACCACGCGCTTTGAGCCCGGCACATACGGCTACCAGCAGCACATGATGTACGCGGCCCTGAAAGGCGGCGCGATATCCTTTGTGAACCATCCGGGCGCGCCTCAGGACTTTTCCCAGCTGCGCCCCGGCTACTGGAACGGCAACGGTGTGATGCCCGCCGCCATGCAGGTGGACGCGAGGCTCATGCTGATCTTCGCTCTGGACGGGGATCATCCCGTGAGCTTCACCCATGTCTACCTCCCGAAGGCGCGCTTTGACGAGGTCGTGAGCGAGGACGGCTTCCTCTTCGCCCGCAAAGGAGACGGCTACCTGTCCCTGTGGTGCTCCGGCCCCCTCGTGCCCTTTGACGGGGAGCTTACGGACTGCGAATACCGCTGCCAGTCGCCCCGGGCCGCCTACGTGTACCGCCTGGGCAGCCGGGCGGAATACGGGGATTTTGAAGCTTTCCGGCGCTTTATCGCGTCGCGCAGGCCGGCGTTCGATCCGCTTGGACTGGTGCTGGAAGTGGACGGGGCGCGCCTTGAGTACAAAAAGGGACACGACGACACGCAGTACCTGGGCTGACATGCCCTGAGAAAGGAAAGAAAACATGACGAAAGAGATGCAGGCCGCCCGGGCGTTTATCGACGCCCTCACCGTGGACGCGCCTTCCGCGGACCCCAGGGCCATCGTGGAGGACGAAGACCGCTTTTTTGCCTGGGACAACGAACACCGCAGCGCGAAGAACGGCAAGGCCTTCCTGTACGACTGGAGCTACTATATCGGCGTGGTGATGGAGGGCCTGTACTATATGTACGAGGCCGGACAGGGGGAGCGCTACCGGGAATACGTGAAGCGCTACCTGCACGCCGTGGAGACGGACGGAAAGCTGAACCGCTATGCCGGATACGTGCCCGGGCACGGCCTGGACTGCTACAAGACCGCGAGCCTCCTGCCGTTTTTCTATGAAGAGGACGAGGAGCTCCGACGCCTGGCGGACGCGCTGTGGCACGACTTAAACGACGTGAACGCCCCCTACGCGCCGGAAGAGCTGGGCTTCAATTACTGGCACTGCTGGGACGACGGCAAGCCCCCGCGCTACCGGGTGTGGCTGGACGGGCTGTACATGGGCCAGCCCTTTATGGCGAGATACGCCGCCATGAAGGGGGACGAAGACGCGCTTTCGCGCGTGGCCTCGCGCTTTGACTGGGTGAACCGCGAGCTGCTCAATCCCGCCACGGGCCTTCTGTACCACGCGGGAAACGGCAAAGACGACGTATGCGCCTTCCACTGGCTTAGGGCCTGCGGCTGGTACGCCATGGCCCAGGCGGACGTGCTGGAGTGCCTGAAGGGCGAAGACCGCAAGCGCCTGGCTGCGGCTTTCGAAGGCTTCTGCGCCGCCATGCTGCCGTACCGGGACGCGCAGACCGGCCTGTGGCTCAACCTCATCGACCAGAAGAAGGACAGCGGGAACCTGCCCGAGGCCAGCGGCACCGCCATGATGAGCTACGCCTTCCTGAAAGGCGCGCGGCTGGGTCTGCTGGACAAAGCATACGCGTCTGTGGGAAAAGAAGTGTTCGCCTGCCTGACCCGGGAAAAGCTCAAAGGCAGTGCCCTGACCGACGTGTACCTCATGGCCGCCGCTACCGGCCTGGACAACTACCGCCGGGAAGACTACTACATGCTCCAGGAAGGCAAAGGCGTGGGGCCCTACATCATGGCGTATGCGGAGGCGCTGCGCGCATAGCATTCGCCGGGAATGAAATGGGATTTCATTCCCGGCGGTGTAGTTTTTTTGAGCCGTTTGATCCTTGCTTTATTCAAAACGTCAGGATTTTTCCGGCCTCAGCAGCAGGCTCACAGTTTTTGCTAAAACTCTGCGGAGTTTTCGGGCGCAAAAACTGTAATGTATGAAAAACCGCTCCCGGGCGGCAAGCTGCCCTTCGCGATTTTTCTCCTCGGACCGGCAAAGCCGGTCCTGCGGAATGAAATTGGAGGGGCTGCGCCCCTCCAAACCACCTGGCAGATTACTGGGGCTGTGAAACAACTCCAGCGGATCACTTGATTATTTTGTACCGGTCCGGGCGGGAGCCCAGCAGACCTGGTTCCCGGTTTTTGGGGTTTTTTCCCCGGCTTTGCCGGGTTTGGCCTTTTTGCGCAGCGCCTTCCAGCCGTGGCGCTTAAGCAGCATATAGATGTAGCCGCGGCCCGTATCCTTTCCGCGGGCCTCGTCGAAGGCGGCTTTGATCTCGGCAGCGCTCACTTCTCCGCCTTCGCGGATGCGCTTTTCGAACAAAGCCAGCAGCTCGTTTTCCTTTTCTTTGGGAAGGGCGTAGCGGTGGGAGGTATACTTGTTGCGCATGAACTCTTCCAGTCCCTGCTCCCGGTAGCGGCGGCACATCTGGCTGATGCTGTTGATCTGCATGCCCATTTTGGCGGCGATCTCCGAAAGCGCGCGGCCCTCGTAGCGCAGCATCAGCACGCGCAGGCGGCGGCTGACGTTTTTATCCCTGGTGCGCCTTTCGGCCCGCCGGATCTGTTCGTATTCTTCCTGCGAAAGAGAAAACCGTTTCATGTTCCTGCTCCCCGTTTTCTGCTCGGTCGCGGTGTGCTCTGCGCGCTTTTTCGCAGACCCCGGGGTGCCCCGGAGCCGCGGTATGCGCCTGACCGCATGATACCATGAAACGCCATAAACGTAAATATTTGAGCTGTTAAGTTTACATTTTCCGGACTTGGGAACTGTCCCTTATTCGACACAATCCGCCGCCCGGTCGTTTTTTGCACAGATTTTTTTGTGCCCGAAAACTCCGCGGAGTTTTAGCAAGAACTGCAAGCCTGTTGGTGAAGCCGAAAACAGCCTGACGTTTCGAACAAGCAATGATCAAAAGGCGCCAAAACAAAACCGCCGGAAATGAAACAAAGTTTCATTTCCGGCGACAGGCTGCGGAGCGGCCGCTTTTCAGGCGTTCTTCCACTCCTCCGCTTTGGCGGCGGACATCCTCTTGATGGTCTCGCAGGGGTACGGGGAGGTCTCTCCGCCCTTGCCGTAGAGGAAGAGCTTTCCGTCGGGGGACTGGAACAGGCATTCCTCGTAGCCCGCGGGATCGCCGTACTCGCCGCAGGTTTTTTTGGCGACGAGGGCCGCGTTCTCGGTGTCGTATTCCACTTTGCAGATCACTTTTTTCATGGTTTTTGTCCTTTCTGATGCGTTCCCGGCGCTTTGCGCCGGACAGTTTGCGCCTTTTCAGGCTGGCGGGATTCTAACACCGTATTTTAAAATCACTGTCAAGCCTGTGTTGAAAGTTTGAAAAACACGTTCCAAATTGGACTGTCGGGCGCTTCAGACGGCGGTCAGAACTCCACGCGCAGCTTTTTTCCGTCGGATGAGCCGGTCAGGCGAAACAGGAGGGTGCCGCTCTTTTTGTCGTATTCACAGGCCTCCGCGCCTGTCACGCCGGAAGGAGCGGGGCTTTTGAAGCGCAGAAGCAGGCGGCTCCGGTCCGGCCCCTTCACGGTAAAGGAGCAGGCGCTTTTATTCAGGCGAAGCTCCTCCACCCGGCCCGCGCCGGCGATCAGGCAGAAATCATCCCGGTACGCCGAAACGTCCGCGGCCAGCAGGCTTTCGCCGGGCAGAAGGCGAATGCCTTCAAGCACGCGAAGTTCGGGGTCGTACAGATCGACGTAGGTGCCCTCCGCGAGAAAAGCCTCACCCGGGCCGTCCAGGACATGGGCGATCAGGTACGGCCCGCGCTTTAGGACGAAGCGGTTTTTCGTTTTCAGCGCAAGGCCGGCGGACAGGGCCGCTTCCCGTACCGTATTCAGGTACGCTTCCGCCTTTCCGGCGTCATAAGCGATGGCCGCGGGATGCTCGCGCAGGTAAAACACCTCGCCTTTTCCCACGCCGAAGCGGCCCGGCGCGGGGCTTCGGCCAAGATCCAGGGAAGCGAACAGGTGCTCCAGGGCGTTCTTATAGCCTTCCTTCTGCCACCAGCCGTTTACGGCGTGAAAGTCGTCGCTGCCGTCCGACACCACTACGAGCCTGCCGCCCGAGCGCACCCACAGCGCCAGCGCCAGGTGCCAGGCGGGGGAATCAGGCTTCATGAACTCGTAGGACATAACCAGCAGCCGGTACGGGCGCAGATAGTCCGCAAACCGCCCCAGGTTGTCCATCTGCACGGGCAGCGCACGGATGCCCGCCTTTATGAGGGGCATGGAAAGCCCGAAAAAGCCGGAAAAGAGGTGCTCTTTTCCCCGTTCGGCAAAGGCGTTTTTCAGCTCCGGCCCGGAAGGACAGCAGCGCTGGAACAGGCAGCTGTCCGCGATGAGCACGCCCGCGGTCCCGTCCCCGTCCGGCCACTCATAGGGCTGGTCCATGTCCCTGAGCGCTTGTCCCACGCACAGAAGCGTGGTCTCGTAGCTCTTGGGCAGTAGGACGCCCGCTTCGTTTTTGGGATACTTTCCGCACCATATCCGGCGGGGCCAGGGGCATACCTCATAGCGGCACACCTCCGGCTGCAGGAGCGCCGCGGTAAGACCATTGAGGTAGGAGGCGCGGTAGTACTCCCAGGTCTCGTCGGGCTTGTCTTCGATGGGGTCCTGCAGAAGCCACATCCGGCGGCCTGTGCCCCGCGCAAGCTCCTGCATCACGCCGTACTCCAGAAAGGCGGTCTCGAAGATGCGCTCGGCTTCCTGCCCGTGATATACATTTTTCACGCGGCTGGTGTCCGTCCACACCTGGGCGATGTAGCCGTCCACCCAGGGCTCGTCCAGAAGCGCCGATTCCGGCGAAACGATGCCGTACTGCGCGTAGTTGATCAGGCTGTGGGTGGGCACGTAAAAGCGGAGCGCGCGGCCGTACACGCGCATGGCGTAGTCCTTCAGCGCGTGGGCGATGCGGCTGATCGTGCGGGCGTACAGAATGCTTTTGAGCCTGGCGCAGCGGTAAAAGGCGGTCACGTCTTCGTGAGGAGGCCTGAAGTCTTCCTGGTAGTACAGCCGGTATTCCCGCCGGAAGGCTTCGCTGTAGCCGCTGTATGCCCAGATCTCCGGCTCTTCCATGTGGATATCGCTTACGCCTTCGTCGATGGCGGGGATGATCTTCCGGGTCAGATAATCGGCGAAGGCGTCGGTGGGGATCATGTAGGGCACGTTCGGGAAGGGTACGTTATGGTCGTGCATCACCATCTGACCCTGCCGGTCCGTCTGCGCTTCGTCCCAGTGCTTCCGCCCGTCGAATTCCCCGTTCAGATAATCCTGATAGTTTCCCCAGCTTATGCCCGTCATCAGGTGCACGATGTAGCCGTGCCTGCGGTATTCCCGGATGCGGCCCGGCAGGTCCCTGTCCAGGCCGTACACCATCACAAAATCGCTCTGTACGGAAAACGCGCCGTCGTAGGGCGCGCTCTCCTGCACGCCCGTGTATTCGCTTTCGCGGCTGCGGCCGGTGATCATGCCTGCGCCTCCCCGCGGCACACGCGGTAAGCGCCCTTTTCCATGTCCGCCTCGATGGAGGTGCCGTCTGCATACGTGATCCTCTGCTTAAGGCCGGAGGCGTCCAGGAATTCATGCCGGCGCATGGGGGTATACATGAGCTTTTCCTGAACAGCGCAGGCTTCCTGCACGGAGGCGATGGTGTCCTCGTCCGCGTCGATGGGGCAGTAGACGGGCCCAGCGTTCATGATCGCGTACAGATAGGTGCTCATGGGGGCGGGAAGGCCGCTTGAGCCTGCTTCGCCCTTTAAGCCGATCCAGGGGATCACCACGCAGTCGTGGTACACCAGGTTGAACAGCGGGATGGGCTTTACGTCCCCGCCGGCCATGTCGTCGGCGTTGAAGGGCGCGTGGTGGCACAGCACCTGGGAGGGCAGGATGCAGTCCAGCGTCTCTTCCGAGGAGGGGATGATGCCTCTGGACGTAAGCCAGTCCAGGCATTCCCTTCTGCGCATTACGCTCTGGGCGCGGCTCATGCGGTGCTTTGGATTAAAGCACTCGTCCAGCTCCGCCAGGGAGAACACGTCCAGGTACGAGCTGTCCGGCACGATGCCCATGCGCTCAAGCAGCGTATAGTTGCGCTTTACGTACTCCACGGCCTTCTCGGCGCACAGGTAGGCGTAGTGCCCGCCGTACCAGATGTGGTTGTGGCTGTGGGAGCCGTCCAGGTTCTGCCGCGCCTCGTCCAGCGTAAAGTGCGGGGCGTCGAAATAATAGTCGCGGTACTGGTCGTGCATGCCGAACAGGTAGCCGCATTCCCGCACGGCGTCCATCAGGCGGCGCATGCCTTCTTGGCCGCCCGCGATGGGGCTTGGCGGCAGGGGCGAGGGATGCAGGTTGTCGTAGCCCCGAACGCCCCAGCCGTCAAAGTGGGTGTAGGCTTTCCGGAGGCCCTTTTTCTTCAGCAGCCGTATCTGCCCGGCGCGCTCGTCAAAGGACACGAAATGGTCGTTGTGCTCCGGGTCGTCTGGCATATAATAGCGGGAATCGGGCGAGATGTGCACGGCGATGCCCGTGTGGATCACGGGACAGCCCGCCAGGCGCTCCACCAGGGGATTGAGCGCCGCTTTGGCCTTCAGGGTGATCAGATTGCCCTTTTCCTTCACGTACCTGCGGTATCTCAGGGCGATGTCGTTGTAGTCGCCCTGCATGAACGAGTACAGCATGCGCCTCTGGTAGCGCACTGTGCCCAGGGACGGGCGCCACAGGGGCGTCACCCGGCCCAGAGCAAAATCATAGGACGCGTCGCAGGGCGTATCGTATACCGCAAGGCAGGCGTGGCCTTCCGCCGTCTGGCCGAACATGGGCATGTAGGCCGTACGCTCGTAAATTTTGCCCTTGTCCACCGTAAGGGCGCTGCCCGGCGGCACCAGCTCGCCCTGCATGCGGGGCAGCACCGTGAACAGGCCGCTTCCGTCCTGCGCCTCCCAGGGGGAGGGATAGGCTGCGAAGGCGATCTCGCCCGGCTGGTCGCCCTCTATGCGCATTTCAAAGCGCAGATCCCCGCTGATCTTTTCCGCGCTGATGCGGGTGTACGCCCGTATATCGGAACCCTCAAAGCCCTGGTACATGGCGTAGATGTCGTCGCTGGCCTCCGCCTCGCGGGCGACGGTTTCCGCCGGGGGCGGGAACATCTCCTTCCGCCCGTCAGAGAACAGCACATAGGGCGCAAGCTTCATCTTCCACTTGCCGCCGTCCGGCGAACAGTACATGACCAGCCCCTCAGCGTAATCCATGAGAAGAGAGTAACCTTCCCCTTCGATCCGGTATTGCATATATCCAGCCTCCCCTGCGGTTTTCTGCCCGTCCAGTATAGCACGGCGCGGGCAAAAAAACCAGTGTTTTGCCGAAAACGGGGCTTCCGGCGATAAAGAACGGTTTTTCCCGGTAGCATTCTTTTCCGCGGTATGGTAAAATACGGTTGGGGAGTGTTATGTGCACGGATGAAGGAGGTACATGCATGGCGAAAGACCTGACCCTTGCCTGCGAAGGGGGCCTTGTGAACATCCGCGCGGGGGCGATCATCCTGAAAAACGGGCGCTTCCTGATGGCGGGCAACGGGCGCTCGGATTACCTGTACTCCGTGGGCGGCCGCGTCCGCTTCGGGGAGACGGCGGAAGAAGCGGCGGTGCGGGAGGTGTTCGAGGAGACCGGCGTGAAGATGGAGATCGACCGCCTGGGCTTCGTGCATGAAAACTTCTTTTACGGCGATTCTCCCGCGAACCTCGGCAAGCTCATTTACGAGCTCTCGTTTTTCTTTTATATGAAGGTCCCGGAGGGCTTCGAGCCGAAAGCCCTGTCCTTTACGGAAGACGGTTGCCCGGAGCACCTGCGCTGGGTGGCCCCGGAGGAGGCTGTGAAGATATATCCTGAATTCTTCCGCACGGAGCTGAAGCACCCGGCAGCGGCGGTAAAACACTTTTTGACGGACGAACGCAGAAAATAAACGGGGAGGCACCGCATGGAATACCGCAGAATCTTCGATACCATCCCGGAGCAGTTCGATCGCTTCCGGCCCCGCTACAGCCCGGAGCTGTTCAAATTCCTGATCGAAAGCGCGGCGATCGGCCCGGGCGTTCAGGTGCTGGAGCTGGGGCCCGGCACCGGGCAGGCCACAGAGCCCATCCTGGACACGGGATGCGATTACTGCGCCATAGAATTAGGCGAAAACTTCTGCGGCGCGATGAAGCGCAAGTTTGGCACTAGGCCCAACTTCAGCATCGTGCACGGCGACTTTATCACCCACGACTTCGGGGAGAAGCGCTTTGACGTGATCTGTTCCGCCGCCACCATCCAGTGGATTCCGGAAAAGATCGCCTTTTCCAAGACCTTCGAGCTGCTCAGGCCCGGCGGAACGCTGGCCATGATGCTCACGGTAGGGGACTACAAAACGCCCAACGAAGAGCTGTACCACAGCATCCAGAAGGTGTACAGCGAATACTACAGGCCGGAGAAGCTCTACAAAGACATGCACGGGCCCTTCGATTACGCACACGCGGCGGACTACGGCTTTGCCGCGCCCGAAAAGCACGAATTTCATGGCAGGCGCGTGCTCACCGCGGACGAATATGTGGCCTTCTCGGGCACGCACTGCGACCACATCGTGATCCCGGAGCCGTATAAGACCCGGTTTTTCGAAGGCCTGAGGCAGGCTGTGCTGGACGCCGGAAACAGGATCGTTTTCGACGACACCTATGTGCTGTACCTGGCGGTCAAGCCCTGAAAAATGAGGGAGAGGCAAAGGACATGGATCTTCACGGTTTTAAAGACGTGGCGGAGAATTACGACCGGTATCTCGAAGTGATCAATGTGTCTGACAAAGTTGTAAAGATTATTCAATCCTATGTCGGTGTAGTAAATAAGATGGTTTGGAGAAAAGACGTATATGTTGCCGGGTTACACACACAACATTATCAATCTCTCTGAAACGGAAAACCTTGTAACTGTCATGTGGGCAAATGAGATATTTGATGCCAATCATCCTGATACGTTTTTTGAGCCGGTCTGATTCGTTTCTGCTTTTAAAATGTAACTGGTTATCGTGATAACCCGTATTCTCTCACGAACCGGTCTGTTCCGGTGAGGATCTCCTCTGCGCTCAGCCTGCCGGAGAGTTCCAGGACCCTGATCGGTGAGGATTGGATGTACTCCCGGAAGGGCTCCAGGACGCTGCCGGGCAGAGTGCAGGGGGAGTAGTGATCCAGCCCGTCCACGGCGTCGTGGATGTGCATGCCCACGATGTTCTTTGCGACCAGGGCGCTCAGCGGCAGGGCCTGGAGGCCCATCTCCATCATCATGATCGCGTGGCCGGTATCCAGCCAAATGCCGGCAGGGCTGCCGTCAAACCGGTCGGCGATGATCTCAAACTCGCTGAATATGGGCACCTGGTGGCACATGGCCCGGTTTTCCATGCCGAGCTTCACGGGCAGAGAGTTCTTCGTCACATAATCGCAGAGTTCTTCGATGCTTTTGAGCATCTGATTCAGGTACGGCTCCGCCTGCCGAAGCTTTATCATCTTCGACCGGAGAAGCATATATTCTTCGCCGCCGGTTTTATGGGCGGCGATCATTTTTTTCAGAGGCACATCGAATTCTTCCGGCGGCAGCGGCACTTCGGTGGGATGGAACACCACCGCCCCGGCGCCTAAGCGGCAGGCATGGTCGATCGAACGGCAGCCCAGTTCGACCGCCCGGCGGCGAAGGCTCTCGTCTTCATAGCCCAGCAGCACGCTGTCGGTGCCGAACCGTTCGTCCCCGGTCTCGGGGAACACGTTGTGTACGCTCACGGCGGTGATCAGACCGGAAGAGATATACTTTTCGATTGCGGGCAGCCACTGGGGCTTTACGCGGTAGTTCAGCTCCACTTTGCGAAAGCCCAGCGCCAGCAGCTGTTCCATCAGTTCCTCGCCCGTGGCTGCCTTGCGGTAGTTCCACATGGTAGAGATCGCAAGATCCTGCTTGGAAAAAGGCATATTATCTCCCTTCGTCTTCAGCCTGCTCGTAATCGAACCCGTGCAGCTGCAGCTCTTCCGCGAAATGGCAGGCCACCATGCGTCCCAGCACCTCTTTCAGCTCCGGCACCTCGGTTTCGCACTTATGCTGGCAGTAGCGGCAGCGCTCGTGGAAATAGCAGCCGGACGGAGGATTGGCGGGATTGGGTATCTCGCCCTGCAGGGGGATGCGCTCGGTGCGGATATCGGGGTCCGCCACAGGCACGGCGGACAAAAGCGCCTCGGTGTAGGGATGGCAGGGACGGGAAAACAGCTTTTCGGTCTCGCCGAACTCCACCAGCCGGCCCAGGTACATGACGCCCACTTTGTCGCTGATATGCTCCACGACGGACAGGTCGTGGCTGATGAAAATATAGGTGAGCTCCATCTCCTTCTGCAGGTCCTTAAGCAGGTTGATGATCTGCGCCTGTATGGATACGTCCAGGGCGCTCACCGCTTCGTCGCACACGATCACCTGGGGATTCAGGATCAGCGCCCGGGCGGTTCCGATCCTCTGCCTCTGGCCGCCGGAGAAAGCGTGGGGATAGCGCTTTAGATAAGTGGTGTTCAGGCCCACCTTCCTGGCGATGTCGATCACCTTCTGTTCCATCTCCGCCTTGGGCATATGGGGGCAGTTTGCCTTCAGGGGCTCGGCGATGATGTCGATGACGGTCATGCGGGGATCGAGGGAAGAATAGGGGTCCTGGAAGATCATCTGTATCTCCCGGCGCACCTTCTTCATGTCCTGCTTGTTCAGGGTGAGGAAATCGTACGTCACGCCGTCACGGGCGGTGTACTTGACTTCGCCTTCGGTGGCCTGTATGGCGCGCACTATGCAGCGGCCGAGCGTCGTCTTGCCGCAGCCGCTCTCACCTACGATGCCGATGGTCTCGCCCTTGCGCACGTCGAAGGATACGTCGGTGACCGCGTGCACGGTCACGCCCTTGGAGGTGAAGCGCTTGGTGATATGGCTGACCCGCAGAATGACCGGCTTTTCGGCCTTATCGGTTTGTACGGGGTTTTGCTGCTGGCTCATTTGTTTTCGCCTCCGTCCTCACAGTGTACGCATGCGGCGAAGTGGGAGCCTTCCAGGCACGTGAGTGCCGGTTCCCGCCTGTCGCATACGCCTTCCACCCGATCCAGGCAGCGCTCGCAGAAGCCGCAGCCGGGCTTGAGATTGAGCGCCAGCGGCACGGTGCCTTCTATGGAATACAGCCTGTCCAACTTGCGGCTGCCGATCTTGTGTACGCTGCCCATGAGCCCCTTTGTGTACGGATGCCGGGGATCTTTGTATATTTCCCGGGCGGTGCCGGTCTCGACGATCCTGCCCAGGTACATCACCGCCACGCGGTCGCACATCTTGGCGACGGTGCCCAGGTCATGGGTGATAAAGAGTATGGCCATATGGAGCTCTTTCTGCAGTTCCTGCATAAGCTCCAGGATCTGTGCCTGTATGGTAACGTCCAGGGCGGTGGTGGGCTCGTCGGCGATCAGAAGCCGGGGTTTGCACACCAGCGCCATGGCGATCAGCGCCCTTTGGAGCATGCCGCCGGAGAATTCGTGAGGATACTGGTCGTAGCGCTTTTCGGCGTTGGCGATGCCCACTTTTTTCATCATTTCAAGCGTGATCGCCTTGGACGCTTTTTTGTCTTTGGTGATGTGCAGCCGCGTGCACTCGTTGATCTGGTTGCCTATGGTGTACATGGGCGAAAACGCCACCATGGGCTCCTGGAATATCATGGAGATCTGCTTGCCGCGAATGGCGCGGATCTGCTTGCCCCTGGGATCGAGCTTCAGCAGGTCGACCACCTGGTTTTCGCCGTCGCGGAACAGGATCTCGCCGCCTGAACGGCATTTTTTGTCGTTGATCCCCAGGATCGCCTTGCTGGTAAGGCTCTTGCCGCAGCCGCTCTCGCCCACCAGGCCCAGGGTCTCGCCGGGACGTATCTCAAAGGAGACGCCGCGCACGGGAGTAAGGGTGCCTTCATCCATTTTGATATCGACGCTCAGGTCTTTCACCCGGATGATCGGCTCCGGAATATCGCTCATACGGTTTTCCTCCTTATTTGTACGGATCGGCGGCGTCGCGCATGCCGTCACCCAGGAAATTGAACGCCAGAACGGTCAGCACCACGAAGAACAGGGGGATCAGGCACCAGGGATGCTGGACGATGTTGGTAACGTTCTGGGCTTCCTTGAGCAGAACGCCCCAGCTGGTGGCAGGCGCCTGTATGCCCAGCCCCAGAAAACTCATGCTGGTCTCGCCGATGATCATGGACGGAATGCCCAGCGTGAGGCTTACGATCAGGTAGCTCATAAAACCGGGCACCATGTGCTTGATGATGATCTTCATGTCGCTTACGCCCGCCAGCCGCGCGGCCATCACGTAATCCTCGTTCTTCAGGGACATGAATTTGCCGCGCACCACGCGGGCCAGGCCCGTCCAGCCGATCAGCGAAAGGATGACCGTGATCAGCAGGTACATCTGCACGGGCGGGATGCCGGCGGGAATGGCCGCCGACAGCGCCATCCACAGGGGCAGGGACGGCAGGGAGTTGAGCACCTCGATGATGCGCTGTATCACGTTGTCCACCTTGCCGCCGAAATAACCGGAAACAGAGCCGATCAGCAGGCCCAGCACGAAGCTGATCAGTGTGCCGGCAAAGGGGATCGTGAGGGACACCTGGCTGCCCAGGATGATGCGGCTGAACAGGTCCCGGCCCATGTTGTCCGCGCCGAACAGGAATATTTTGCCGCCCTCGACGCCGAACAGGTGCAAGTCGCAGTCTATGAAGCCCAGCACCTTATAGCTGGAGCCGTGCACGAACCACCTGATGGGCAGGGGAGCGGAAGTATCGGTCACGATCTGCTTGGCGGAGAAGGTCTCCCCGCGGGCTGCGGCCTCCTTCTTGGCCTTGCTCAGCTCGCTCACGCTCATCTTGAGCGTGGTCCATTCGGATTTATATACGAACGGGCCTATGTATTTTCCTTCGTGCATGAAATGCAGCTTGGAGGGAGGCAGATCCTTGGAGTTACCGTCGTATGAAGTCAGGCTGTACGGCGCCAGGAAATCCCCAAACAGGGCGACGAAATACAGGAAGCCCAGTATGATCAGCGAGACCCTCGCCAGCTTGTGCTTGCCGAGCTTTCGGGCCATGAGCTTCCATTGGGAGGCGAGGTAGTATTTTTCTTCTTTCCTGCGGGCTTTTTCAGCTTTTTTGGCGGTGCGCAGCGCCTTTCTCTCAAGCCTGGTCACTTATTCCACCCTCCTTCCGGAAAAGCGGATGCGGGGATCCAGCCATGCCAGCATGATGTCGGAAAGCAGGGTGCCCAGCACGATCAGAAAGCCCATCACCAGCAGGATCGTGCCGGCCAGGTACATGTCCTGCGCCTTGAGGGCGCTGTACAGGCGGGGGCCAACCAACTGCAGGTTCATCACGATGGCGGAGATGGTGGAACCGTTGAAAATGTGGCTGAGCACGCCGCTCAGGCCGGAGACGGTGGGATTCAGCGCGGCGCGCAGGCAGTATTTGTACACGATGCGCTTTTCGCTCACGCCCTTGGCCCTGGCGCACAGCACGTAGTTTTTGCCCAGCTCGTCCAGCATCTGGGCACGCATGGACCTGAGAGTACCGCAGGTGCCGGACGTGCCTATGACGATGATGGGGATCGCCATGCGGCCCCAGAAGTCGCCCCTCAGCAGCACGTCGTACCAGTGCATCTGGCCCTGCTCCAGCGCCACCAGCACCTCGCTGGTATACAGGCCAATGAACGCAGTGCCGGTCCAGACGTAGGTTGCGTACATCAGCAGTATGGCAAACAGGAAATTCGGCACGGCCATGCCCAGGAATCCCACAAAGGTAAAGCAGTAATCGCCTACGGAATACTGGTGTACCGCGCTGTATATGCCGATGGGGATGCCCACCAGGTAGTTGAACAGCATCGTGGCCAGGGAAACCACGATCGTCATCGGCAGAACTTCGGCTATGACAGGCCATACGGGCTTTTCAAAGTCGAAGGAATATCCAAAATCAAATCTGGTAAGAATACCGCCCATCCACTTGAAATACTGCACGAACCAGGGCTGATCCAGCCCGTAGCGCTCCTTCAGGCTTTCAAGCTCGCTGGCGTCCACGATCTGGCCTTCGGCCTTCAGGCCCGCCACGTAGGAGGACAGGTAATCTCCCGGGGGAAGCTGGATGATAAAGAATATCACCAGCGACATGATGATCAGAATGGGGATGAATGTCAGAACGCGCCTGAAGATATAATTGCCCATGCGCGCGGCCTCCTTCTGAGGATGGTACTTGCAAAAAGACGTATCTGGCAACAAAGGAAAGGGCGGGAAGACGAGAGTGGTCTTCCCGCCCGGCTTTTATCTGTATGGGTCGGATACTACTTCTCTACCCACAGGCAGGGGAAATTGGCAAGGCCCAGGTCGCGGAACTCGTCGCAGGCGACGCCGTCCTCGCGGAAGTTGTGCATCTTTTCGTTTACGGCGTAGATCGCGGGCAGCGAGGAGGTAAAGCCGATCTCGTAGATGCCTTCCCTGAAGCAATCCAGCAGCTGAAGGGCGAAGCCTTCCTTCTCCTCGGAGGTGGTGGCGTTCTTCATGTCGGTGTAGATCTCCAGCATGGCCTTCACGTCCTCGGGCGGCTCGACGGCGCCTTCACGGCCCTTATTGTCGATGGTGTTCAGGTACCACAGGCCAAACGCGGAACCCCATACGCAGTAGTCGCGCAGCGGCACGAAGTAGTCGGGACGCAGGGACATGGAGAACGTGTCGAAGTTCTCGTAGTTCAGCACGATCTCGTGCTGGTTGGCGGAACGCATTTCCTCCATGATGGAACGGTCGTACATGCGTGTGGTGGAATCGATGCCGGCCTTGGCCAGGTCGTTCTGGATCAGCTCGGCCAGCTGGGCGTCAGCCTCGTTCTGATACTGCAGGTTGAGCACGAGTCTGGTGCCGTCTGCAAAGGCCCAGAAGCCGTCTTCGCCCTTCACCAGGCCGCACTCGGCCAGCAGCTTGTCAGCTTCTTCGGGGTCCAGCTCGGTCCACTTGGCGGTCCACTCGGGATCGTAGCCCTGAGCACCTTCGCCGGGCGCGGACTGGGCGGGCTCGGTGTAGCCGTTGTCCACGATCGCGGCGATCTGCGCACGGTCGATCAGTATGGACAGGGCATGGCGGAAGTTCACGTTCTGGTACAGGGGGCGTTTGAGCTCGTCCTGCACGGCCAGGTTCAGCTGCATGGACTGGCTGCTCCAACCGGTGGAGGACCATTCCACCAGGTTCACCTTGGCGTCGGACTCCAGCACGGTCTCCACGTCGGCCAGGCCGATGGAGCTGATGTCGGCGGTGCCGTCCATGGTCCACAGCAGCGCCTGGGAGCCGTCAGCGTAACGGCGGAAGTGGAGCTCGTCGATGTAGGGCAGCTGCTTGCCTTCGGCGTCCACTTTCCAGTAATAGGGATTGCGCTTCCAGATGCACATCTCGGCGTTGAAGTCGCCGTCGATGGTCCAGGCGCGCAGGGTGGGACGGCCCACGACGATCCAGTAGTAATAGGTGTAGCTGTTGCCCAGGGCCTTCATGTCGGAGAAGCCCAGCTTCTGAGCGTACTCGTTCTTCTCGTCGGCGGTCTTGTTGGGATCGTTGTAAACGGCCACGTGCTCTTCCAGCCAGTGCTTGGGCGCAAAGAACCATTTGCCGTTGATGGCCAGCTCGCGCAGGAACTCAGGCTTGGGAGACACGAAGGTCATGGTGAAGCTGTAGTCGTCCAGCGCCTTGAACTCGGCCAGCTGAGTCTCGCCGTTCTCGTCAACGGCTTTTACGGCTTCCCAGGCGCTCTTACCGGTAAAGCCGGTGATCAGGCACTCCTCGTAGAAGAAGCGGCAGTCCTCGGAGGTGAAGGGCTCGCCGTCGGACCACTTCATACCTTCGCGCAGATAGATGGTCCATACGGTGGCGTCTTCGTTCACCTCGTAGCCCTTGGCTACGTTCGGCTCCACGGTGCCGTCGGGCCTGAAGCGGAAGAGGGCTTCTTCCGTGGGCTTGCCGGGGCCCCACTTGGACGATCCGCCCTGCAGCAGGGTGATGTAGTCGGTGTACTGGCCGATCTCGGCCACGTCCTCGACCATTACGTCAGAGGCGGCGGGAAGACGGTCGGCAACGGCGGGCAGATCCTGCCCGTCAAGATAGGGGGACTGGGTGTAGCCGGTTTTTTCGGCAAATGCCAGGGGCATCATGGAAACCAGCAGTGCCAGCGTGAGCAGTACGGAAACGAGCTTCCGTGTGTTCATGTAAGGTTCCTCCATTTTTATTGATCCGCATTACCGGTGACAATGCGGTCATTGCGATAACGTATGCCGCGCGTTACGGAAAGGTCTTTATCGACGAAGCGCGGATCGAGATCTTCTTTTCCATGGGGGTATAGGCCGTAAACAGCACGCTGTAATGGTTTTCGCTCAGCGGATACGCCCCGCCCATCCTGTCCCGCACGTCGTGGGCGCCGAAGGCGCTGTCCAGTACGATCGTCTCTCCGGACGGCCCGGCAGCCTCCAATGCGCCGTCCAGCACGTTTATGCTCTCCCCCGCGCGGGTGCGCTGCAAAAAATGGCGCGTGCGCACGTATCCGCCGGGCAGAAAGGCAAACTCGCAGCGCGCGGGCAGGCCGTCCACGCCCTGCATGCTCAGGTACAGATCCACGCCGTCCGGGCATTTGACGATCCTGAGCCGGGTGTCCAGATGTAGGCTTTCCGTTTTTTCACGGGTGTTCGGATTATCCATCTGCCACCAGTCGCTGGTAGCCGGTTTCTCGCGGAACGGCAGGTAATACCAGCCCGCGGCGCGTGAGCACATCACATAGCCGTCCTGCGTTTTTTCAAGCGAATCTGCCAGGAAGTTGCGCCGGTCGCACAGGTTGGAATACACGGTCATGTACACAGAGAAGCTTCCGTGCTGGAAGTACAGGCAGTTGGGCTTGCCCTTCAGAAGGGTGCAGCTCCAGTTGTCTTCCCTGATGCGGGCGATGTCGCTGGCGGGGAACAGGCGGTCCGTATGCGCGACCGGAGGCGTAAAGCCCGCGTCTTCGCTGTGATCGTCCATGTCCGGAAACAGCAGCGTCCACTCCACGCCGGGCGGCACGGTGCCGCGCCTTTCGCAGTCCCGCCAAATCCAGCCCGCCATGCGGCAAAGGCTTTCGTCTTTCAGCAGATATCCGACCAGCAGGTACAGGATGTAATAGCTGTCCGCGTATACCTTTTTGCCCATGTCCTGGCGCGTGGAGTTGTTGGTGAATACCGTGTTGTCAGGATCAAAGTAGCTGTACATCATCTCCAGGTTGCTGCGGGCCGCCTCCAGATACGTCCTGTCGCCCGTGGCCAGGTACAGCCGGATCATCTGATCGTCGTTCACCTGGTTGTAATTGCCCGCGCTGCGCTCGGCAAACTCCCCGTCGGGATTGATATCCAGGCCTTCGTCCAGGTACTGCCTCGCTCTTTCGCCCAGGGCCGCGTCGTGCGTGATCTTTTCACAACAGAGCAGGCACGCCGCTATGGCCCAGCGATGGTTGGGCGTATGAAACCCGCCCGCCGCTATGCCCTTTGACGTGGTGCATATGAGCCTGTAGATGGGCTTTCGCATGAAATCCGCTTCCGGGGCATCACAGTTTTCCAGCAGCCACCAGCCGCACAGCACCGCGTTCATCATAAACGCGGTATCCGGAGGGGACGCAAAATTGCAGCTGGACAGGTCAAAACAGCCGTCCGGCCGCTGATGGCGGAACATGTATCCCAGAACGAGTTCGATGGATTCCCCGAGGCGCGGGCTTAAGTACCACACGGAGCCGGGAGTTACGAACGCGGCGGTCATTTCGCCCAGGTGAAAACCGCTTTGCCTGGGCTCAACGTGAAAGCTGTCCGTCCGGAACCCGCCCAAGCGGGGGTCTGACGGATCGGTTATCTGGCGCGAGAGCAGAAAGGAAATGCGTTTTTCCAGTTCCTTCAGCAGGATCGGGCGGTGATTCATGCGGATCGGGTCGTCTCCTTGGATGCCGTAGGGCGTATTTCAGAGCGGAAAGATACACGTGCGGCCTGTCAGAGCGATTGTACCATATTTGAGGGCTGATTTCAACTTTTTTATTCCGAACCTCTGCGCAGAAAGGGTTTTGCGGCGCGCTCGATGAACAGCGATATCAGCGGGCCCATGAAGAAAGCGGTGATCAGGGTGCCCACGCCGGGAACGAAACCCAGCATAAAGCCGATCCCCACGCAGATCAGGTCGGTGCATATGCGGATCAGCCGGAAAGGTACCTTTTTTTGGATCTCGGCCAGCCTCAGGGCGATAAAGTCGTAGGTGGAAACGCCCAGGTCCGCCGTAAAATAAAACGCGGAAGCCAGGCACATCACCACCACGCCGATGATCAGGTAAACGATGCGGACGGCCATGGAAGGGTCGCCGAACAGGCCGTATATCGCTTTTTCGCTGAATTCCACGATGTAGCCCGTAAGGAACATGTTGATGAAGGTGGCGATGCCTATGAACTTCCGGGCGGCAAAGAACATGATGCACAGCAGCACCAGGTTGATCATGACGTACAGGGTGCCGAAGCTTATGGGTATGACGTTGTCAAGCCCCGCGCACATGCACTGAAAGGGGTCTGTGCCAAAGGCAGCCTGCCTGAAAAAGCCCACGCTGACGGCGCTTACCACTACGCCAAGCAGCGTCATGATCAGCCTGACGCGGTTTTCCTTTTTGCCCCAAAAACTGGCGGGCAGGCTTTTCAAACGTGAAATCATGGTCAATTCTCCTTTCCCGCTGGCGCGGCCTGTCCGGGCCTGGTCAGCCTGAACGTCCTGATCTCAAAAGGCTTCAGCTCAAAAGTATATTCCCGTCCGCGCGCCGCAGGGGCAAGACCGGATTCATCCATGCCGCAGTCGATCAGGTCATATTCTTCATTCAGCAGGAGCCTGGCTTTGGTGCGTCCGCCCCGGTGCTCCCAAAGGCGTATCACCGTGCCGTTTTTGTCTTCGGCGGGCTTGACGGTCTCGATCAGCGCGTTCTCTGCCCGGGCAAAACGTCTTTCAAGCCTTTTGCCGGGCATGAGCAGGGGCGGACAGTCATAGGCATAGGCGTCCTGCGTCACCGTGCCTGCGTCAAACGGGACGTTATACGCGTTAAACGCATATTCGAATCTCTGCGGTCCTCTGTCGCATTTGTCGTCCGGCACGACGGGCGCGTGCAGCAGCGTAAGCGCCATGCAGCCCTCGTCGCAGCTGATCCCGTAGATTGCTCTGTTCATCAGCGCAGCGCCCCTGCCCGATTCGAACAGGGCGCTAAAGCGATGATTGCACACCTCGTACCGGTCCCTGGCGAAGGCGGTGCACCTGTGCGCCGGCCTTTCCACATGGCAGAACTGCATCCCGTGCAGGGCGTTCATGCTCAGGATATTGGTTTCAAAGCGGCTTTTGAGCAGTTTGTGGGTCTCCCGCCAGTCGATCTCCAGCTCAAACTCGATGCTGCCGGAGCCGGCGCGCAGCCTCATCGTCTGCCTGAAAGGACTGATGCCGATCCGGCCTTCCGTGACGGCGGTAAACACGGGCGTATCCGCTCCGCTTATGCGCATGGACGTTATATGCGCGGTATCCGCGATATCCTGTGTACAGTCCCGGGACAGCTCCCAGGCGTCGTATACGCTTTCCACGTTTTTGTACAGCGTCAGCCGGTCCAGGCGCATGCCCTCTTCCTGCAGCGCAATGCCGCTGCGCAGGTCCAAAAGATCGCTTACGGACCCGTCCGCGTTCAGGGTAAACCGGATGACGCCGTTGTCCACCTGGAGACCGTCAGCCTGCTTTTCCGCCGTGACCAGGCCTTCGGGCTGCCTGAGCGCGTCCTTCGTGATCACCGCAGCGGACATGGCGGGAAGGCAGGCGTATCCGCCCGTTCCGTCCGGCAGGTTCAGCCAGACCGCGCGGGGGAAAGACAGGGTGTTCACCGCCGTTATGCAGTTTTCGTCCGTGCCGCAGGGGCGGTACACCTTTTCGCACAGGCGTCGGGTCAACTCTTCAACCTGGCCGGCAGAAGCGGAAAGCGCCTGCACCGCCTCGTCGTGTACGTCCCTGATGCCGACGCCCGCGGCGATGTCGTGGAACTGATGGATCAGAAGCGTGCGCCATGCTGCGGTAAGGATATCGTACGCTTCCCTTACATCCTGTTCATCCGCCTGGGCGAGCACGAATTCTGCGTTCCGCAGGGCCGTTTCAAGCTTTTTCAGGGCCAGCTTGGTGCGGCGCTGGGAGGTGTACGCGCCTCTGTGCCAGGCAAGGTACAGTTCGCCTTTCCACAGCTTTTTGCGCGCGTTTTCCGCGTTCAGTTCAAAATGCTCCTTCAGGCTGGTCCAGCAGGTGCGGGGAAGTCCCTCCAGATCGGCTTCCCGGCGCAGGTATTCCAGCATGTCCCGATCCGCTCCGCCGCCGCCGTCCCCGTAACCGAAGGGGAACAGCAGGGAGTCGATATCCTCCGTCTGGCTTCTGTGCTTCGTCCAGCGTTCGTACAGGCTTTTGGGGTCAGCTGCCGCGTTGTTTTTAAAAAACGAGAGTGCCTGCACGCGGCTGCCGTCCGCGCCTTCCCACATGAAATCCTGATAGGGGAACGTTTCGCATTCCGGATCTGCCCTGAGCAGCTTCTGCGTGGCGAAGCAGTTTATGCCAAACCCTTTCAGCAGCTGGGGCAGGCAGGGGGAAAAGCCGAAGGTGTCCGGCTGCCACGCCACATGGCTGTCCGTGCCCAGTTCTTCCCGGAACCAGCGTTTGCCCCACATCAGCTGGCGGATCAGGCTTTCGCCGGAGGGGATGTTGGTGTCACACTCCGCGTAGAACGCTCCGTCCGGGCAGATCTGGCCGGACCTGACGCGCTCCAGGAATCTCAAATACAGTTCCCTGTCCTGGTCTTTGAGCATTTCCAAAAGCGCGGGCTCGCAGGCCAGAAACCTGTATTCGGGATATTGTTCCATCAGCGACAGCTGGTTTGCGTATGTGCGGGCGGCCTTGTGGTATGTGTTTTCCAGCGGCCACAGCCAGGCAAGGTCTATGTGCGACTGGCCGATGATGTGTTCGGTCGGCGCGGAAGTGCCGTTTTTGCAACCAAGAAGAGGCCTGAGCACCTCCCGGGCCAGCAAATAGCTTTCGTTCCGCTTTTCCGGCGGGACCTCAAAATCCACAGTGCGGGTGAACGCCTTCAGGCCCGCCAATATGTTCATCCGCCGGAGGCTGCCTTCCTCAAGGCAGTCCATCAGACCGCAAAGCGTCTCCACGTCCATGTGCAGCTGGTAAGCGTTTTCATTGAACAGCGCCAGGAAGCTGGGCTTAATCCGCTGCTGGGGGCTGTCTGCCTGCGGGATGGGGACAGCCTCCGGCGGGCACGGGCCGAAGCTTTCGAGCTGCGCGCCGTGCCCGGCATAGCTTTCTATCAGCAGTTCCGCGTCCCTGACGCCTGCCGCCGCGTCGGGCAGGAGCACATAGCTGTGCCTGCGGTCGACGGAACCCAGCGCGCGCCCGTCCAAATAAACAAGCTGCTCCCCGCCCAGGCCGCTCAAAAGCGCCAGCCGCTCGCCCTTACGGCACGCAGGCAGGCAGACCCGGGCCCTGAACCAGCCGTATTCGCGCCTGAGCCCCCAGGCTGTCCCCGCCGGCGCAGGCGCAAATCCGAGCTCTTCCGCGTCACGGGGAGCCAGCCGCTCCATCGTATACGCACCTTCAAAGCCAAGCGGCGACAGCGGCGTGATGATCTGATCCCTGAGCGCCTGTCTCCAGGCATCCAGCCTTTGCTGAAACTGACGGTCTAAAGGCATGACCTTCCTCCCGAAAATACTCATCCCCTCAATTGTATTGCGAACTTGGGGATTTGTAAAGCGTTATATGAAGCTTCAAATCCTTCGTTATCTTAATTACTGAACTTTTTCTCAGAGCTTTTCTGCCACGCCGCGCAGTATGCGCTGCGCGTCTGCGGTTATGCGTCCAAGCGGGTCGGGGCCGACGTTGAGAAGGCAGTTTATACCCATGCCGTTGAGCTTGTTCCTGATGGCGTATACCTCGTCCACGCTTTTCCAATTATGGTCGTGGTAGGAGAAGCCCCAGGTGTCATTGAGCGTCATGGCGGTCTCAAACAGGATGGGCGAAGAAGGTTTCTGACCGCCTGCGGCGTTCATGTCATCTGCCCTGCCCGCCAGGTCCTCTATGCTGTCGGGAATCTCATTATCCCCCAGGGACACATAATCGTACGTGCCGTTGCCCAGCCGGGAATTGATGAGGCAGTTGGGCTGATATCTTTTTACGGCTTCGTAGATGCGCCGGCTTTGGCTGCTGCTGATCGTCAGGGGCACATCGAACCATATCAGGCACAGTTCGCCGTAACCGGTCAGTATCTCTTCGATCTGCGGCATGATCTTGTTTTCGAAGCAAATGGAATAGTCCTTCTTTTCCTCGTCGGGGAAATCCCAGCTGTTGTCCCAGGTCGTGCCCGAGTTCTTCCACTGATTGGAAAGGTAGCCGCCGCCGTGCGGTTCGTGCCAGTCGAGATCCTGGGAGTAATAAAAGCCCAGCTTCAGGCCGTGTTTATAGCAGGCCTCGGCGAGCTCCGCCATGACGTCGCGGCCGAAAGGCGTCGCGTCGAAAACGTTGTATCTGTCGGCACGCGACCTGAACAGCGCGAAGCCGTCGTGGTGCTTGCTGGTGACCACAAGGTATTTCATGCCGCATTCGAGCGCGAACCGAACCCACTCCTCAGCATCGAAATACACGGGATTGAAGGCTTTTGCCAAAAGACCGTACTCTGCATTGGGTATGCGGAAAAACGACTGCGCCCACTCGGCGTAGTCGCGCACTTTGCCGCCTTTGTACTCGCCGCCCAGCAGCGAATAAAGGCCCCAATGCACCATCATTCCGTACCGGGACGATTTAAACCATTCATGTGCAGTATTCAAAGCTTTTTTCCTCCCGCAGAATTATTTAATGTTCAGAGTGTCGGGCCGGCAGCGAGCTTACGGATGTTTTCATTCCACATGATCTATCCTGGCCGTAAGCTAAAACCCCAGCCCTTCAAAAGGACTGAATGTCATGGCCGCATCGTGTATCTCGATCCTCATCCGGTTCTTCAGTGTGATCTTCCCAACGGTATAATCCGGTTCGTCGCAGGAGTAGGAATCATCGAAATACTTGGCATCCTCGTTCTCATAGATGTATATTACGGCTTCTTCGGCTGAAGTCAGCGTGTATGATCCTGCGGGTATGTCTTCACCCACGATGTATTCACCTGTAAGCACATTCGCAGGTTTCCTGTTCTCCATGCGTGCCCGGTCTTTTAACCCGGTGTAAGCCGAGAATGCCACGGCGGCGGAAGAGATCCGGATCTTCATGCCTTCTTTAAGCATCAGCTTTCCAATCGCAAAGAAGGGCTCTTCGCATGAAAAGCTGCTTATGTACGAATCGTTACCGGCGCTGCTGTACAGATGTATGTCTGCCTGCTTATCAGAAGACAGCGCATACGCCCCGGCAGGGATGTCTTCTCCGACGATATATTCTCCAACGGGGACCCTCACTGTTTTAACTTCGCTGTTTTGAGGGCGCCGGACAGGCCGCTGAGCCGGTTTCGGGATCGCTTTCGGCTTTCCGGCCTTTTGGCTTTGGGGCTGCTCTTCCTCAGAAGCATCTTCCAGTTTGGAAACCAGAAACTGGAATCTGCCGCTGGTCTGCCTCACCTTCTCGGTCTCTTTTTTGTTCCCGTTCTGTGCATTGTAGAAAACGAGGAAGGTGAACTCGTTATCCGTATGGACCTGATCTGCGCTCATGGCGCCGATGAGCGCACCGATATCGCCGGCCAGCATATGACCTATAAGGGCGTTTGAAACAGCGCCCCTGTGGGTAATGTATTCGACGCCATTTACGGCAATCAGCCTGGTTTTAGTGATAAACCGGTCGACGGGCCGCGTGCCCGCTTGATAGTGCTTATCCTGTATTGCAAGGAAGATGGAAAGCACTATGAACAACGGCGTGAAGGCAAGCAGGAGGATGAGAAAAGTCTTCATCCGGCCACCTCTCCGTACATCCCTTTGCGGTTCATTTTGAATACACTCCTTTGCCCACACAGGAGACTGGGCATCAAATCCGGAATTTGCGCTCGTCCCTTCACCGCTCCACCAGCGGCATCTCCGTCATGCGGAGCTTGGCGCAGCCGTAGGGGACGAGTGTGAGGTTTTCGTCTTCGCCGAGGATTTCCTTGCCCGGCAGTTTCGCGCAAACGGAGTCGTAGCCGTCCTCCCAGTCCCAGGCGATGGGGCACATCCCGGCGCGCAGGGTGAGGGGCGGCTTTTCGGACGAAAACGGGATCTCCTTTACACCGTGGAACACGGGGCCTTCGGAGATGCTGCGCCAACCGTAGTTCCAGGGGCCGGCGGGGATCAGCTCATAATCGCAGTACGGGTATTTTCTCTCCACGCCGTCTTTTTCGTATTCGTGCATTTCCTTTGTGAACGGGATGGGCAGGGAGAAGACCAGCGAGCCGCACTGCACGCTTTTGAGGCCGTTCGGGCGGTCGACGAAGCGGGGCATCGTTTCAAACGAGACCTCGATGGTCTGCCCGCGGCCCGCGGGAATGTCAAAACAGAGGTCCTGGGTTTCCTGCTCCCTGCGGTTCACCGTGAGGTGCTTTGCGAAGGAGGGGATGCGGATCATGAAGCGGAACGGCTTTTCGGCGTCGATGAGATACGTAAGCGCATTGCGGAAAGGATATTCGGTCTTAAGCCGCATGGATAGCCCGTCCGTTTTCAGTTCCGACGGGAGCGGCACGGCGGAGATCACCGTATCGCCCTTGTGCATGAATGTCGAAAGCGCCAGCTTCGGCCAGCCCTGGCTGAAATTGGCCGTGCAGCAGCCGTAGTTGGGCTCCAGGCCGAACAGATGCGCGTCCTTTCCGTTGGTGCGGAATACCGGCTTGCCCGGGAAGGCGCGGCAGGCGACCTGGTTGCTCATCTGGTCGTACTGATGCGTCCACATGTCGTCGCTGAGCGCAGCCGGCAGGGCATTGAAGCTCACCACTTCCAGCCTCTCGGCCCACTTGGGGTCCCCGGTGAAGGCATAGAGCAGCTCCAGCGAATACATCTGCTCCACCACCGCGCACAGCTCGGTGCCCTGTATGGAGCTGAGGCCCGACAGGCACTCGTCGCCGGTAAACAGTTCGACCGCCGTACCGTTGTACTCTTTCAGAACCTCGTAGAGCCTGTCGGCTTCGCCCGTATACTCTTTTCCGAGCAATTCGCAGGATACGGCTTCCGCCTTGAGCATCATGGCAATATTGACGATGTGCGTGTCCCAGGTCCACTGGTTGAGCGGACGCTTCCACAGGTGGATGTCCTTTGTATAATCCGTTCCCTGGGAAGCGAGGATCCTGGCCAGCTCTTTAATCCAGGGTTCCGGCTGCTGCTTCCACAGTTCGTTCAGCGCGATGAAGGTCTCGAACCATCTGTACTTGCCCCAGCAGAACAGAGAGATCTCCCCGCTTTTCAAAAGGGCGTGGTAATTCTTAAGCGCCCTGCGCACGGCTTCAAGCGCCCTTTTTTCGCCCGTGCACTGCCAGTAGACCGTGAGGGTCTTGGATATGAGCTGCACTGCCCAGGTATCGTATTTTGCGCGCTGGGCTCTTTCGCAGGGGCAGATCCAGCCGTCCGCTTCCTGGCGTTCGAGGATGGCGTTTACATATCGTTTCGCCGTTTCCTTCATACCTTCGTCGTTAAGTAGGTACGCCAGCGGGATAAAGCCGTCCAGCCAGTAGGGGACGCGCTCCCAGGAATCCCGGCCGCCGCCGATCCAGGCACTGTTTCGCACGTCCGGCCAGACTTCGTGCAGATGGCCGCTCAGCCCCTTTGCCTGCACGAGAAGCTGATCCCGGAGCCATCCGGCCGGCTTCAGTTCCCGGCTGGTATACAGATCCCACTTTTTCACGGCTTTGTCCTCCAATGTATCTGATGGAACTGCCGGCACAGCTCTTCGGGATGCCGGCGGGAAGCGACACTCATTTCGCGGCGATGTTTGCTGGGGATTTATACGTGCTTTTACCGGTCTTCCTGCGCGATATGGCTGAACAGATCGTACAGCAGACCGTCGCGGTTTATATGGTACGCCATTTTGCAAGGCGGCCGCCTGAGATCCCAGGACAGATGATGGCTGTACTCTGGGATCGGCCTGGGTACCGTCCTGTCCCGGATCAGCTGCTTTTTCTCGTCGTTCATCAGCCAGCCGACAGCCGTCACGTCCCAGATCGTCCGGCTCCAGGGTCTTCCCTTGGCCCCTTCGCTGCCGGCTGACACAGTGCGGTCCACCAGATAATCGCACAGCTGATTTCTGCCCCTCAGCCAGTGCTCCAGTTCCGGCCCGGTCGTGGTAAAACAGCTGACGATGCCCTGGGCGGGCAGGATGACCAGCGGAACGCCGGAATCAAAGACCGCGCGCGCGGCGGCAATGTCCTGCCGGCAGTTGAACTCGTAATTGTCTTCCCAGTGCGGCGCGTGGCACCCCGTCCAGACCACTACGATCCTGTCCGCGATCTCAGGCCTTAAAAGCAGCGCGGACGCGATGTTCGTGATCGCCGCGATGGAAACTGCGTACAGGGGACGCTCCGGCGTATACGCCATGGCGCGCTCGGCCAGGTCCCGGGCGGCGTCGGAGAGGACGGGAGTCTTTTCGTCCGGCAGATACCTTTGGGAACCGCGATAAACGGGGTATCCGCCTTCTCCCGCGAGTTTCAGCACTTTTTGGATCTCATGAAAGCTTTTTTCCATGCCGTCGGCGGGGCCGGAAGAAAGCTGGTTTGTGAACGGCGCGGCGTAAAAAGCTTTTACACAGAGCTTTTCTTTGGCGCGCACGGCATAGGCGATAGCATACTGGTCGTCGATCTCATTGTACGCGTCCGTGTCCAGCACCATATCGATAGGCCCATCGGGGCACATAAGCATTTTTGACATTTGCGCCTGCGTCAGCAAGGCGACCCCTCCCTTGGAATTGCAGCTGTGCGGTATGTCATTTCATAAACACGATCATCGCTTCGAAATCCTGATTTATACCTGCTTTATCAAAACTTACACGCTAGCAAAACAGTATATTCGCTGCGGCAGGGAAAAATCCTGCAAAAGCACCGAATTCGCGTCTGCCTGTGAACATGACCGCAAGGCGAATGCAGCTGCCGCTTCAGAAGCCGAACGTTTTATAATAGATGAACGATCATCGTTCGTAAAAATTCCCACTGTCTTCGGTATTAATTTACGTAATGTTCGTTGTTTCCGCTTGCATGGACAGGAAATTGAAGATACACTGTTCGGGTGCAAAACCGTTTTCGCAGGCACACGGCTGTTCTGCGTCGATCATGAATACGGGAGGCAGTTATGCAGTTTCTTGAATTGGTGAACAGAAGCTACACGGGCGAAGCTGTCAGCAAGGATGACTGGGCGATGGACCACGTGGTACAGCCCATCATGGACGTGGTGGACGAGTTCGATCTGAACCGCGAGAAGGGCGCTTTCCTCCTGCACGACAGGGAACAGGCGACGGCGTATTTCGAGGCGGGCGTGGAGCTTCTGGCGCGTTCCGGCGTGTACAACCAGTCCATAGGCCGCGTGATCCGCTTTACGCGCGATGAGATCCTTGCAGCCGCCCGGGCCATGAAGCAGCAGGTCACGGTGGGCCGCGGCAGGGACGCGTATACTTTCGTTCCCCGTCATCCTGACGACAGCCGGCTTCCCGGCGTGGTGGCCGGCAATCCCGGCTGCCCCATGACAGAGGAGCTGTTCTGCCGTACCGTGACCTCCTGGGCCAAAGAGCCTGTGGTGGACATGGTCACCTGCGGCTCCATCGTGGAGGTGGACGGCTGCGAAGTGCGCCGGGCTTCGCCTTCCGAGGTGATCGCGCTCAGGCGCGAGCTGAAGTATCTGAACGAGATCTGTGAAAAAGTGGGGCGCCCCGGCATCGGGCGCCTGGCCGCGGAAAGCAGCGTGTCCGAGATCGGCGACCTGGCTGCGATGGCGCCCGGCGGCTTCCAGCCCGGCGACGCGCACCTGGTGGCCCTCAACAACGAACTGATCATTAACAATGACAACCTGATCCGCGTGGCCAACGCCATCGGCACCCCGGTGCTCAACGCCTCTCTCGCCTGCGTCATGGTGGGCGGGCTGGCCGGCGCGGCGCCCGGCGCCGCGGTGTGCATGATCGCGTCGCTCCTGGCGCTTTCGCTGATCGGCAGGGCAGACTATCATCTCTGTCACCCCATCCACATCCGCCACGTGGCCACCTCCACCGACGAATGCATCTGGCTTTCCAGCGTCGTGTGCCAGGCCTTCGACGCCTGCGCGCCGGCGGTGATCATCTGCGACATTTATCCCAAGAGCGGCGCAGGCACGGTGGAGCTTTTGCGCGAGGTGGCGGCAAACGCCCTGGCCATCACCGTATCCGGCGGGCATCTGGAGGGCGTGGGCTCCTGCGACGGGCTGAAGCCCAACTGCTCCGGCCTGGAAGCCCGTCTGATGGGCGAGGTGGGCAAGGCTGCCGCGGCGCAGGGCATGACGCGCGCTCAGGCCGAGCCGATCATCGCTCGGCTGCACGACGGCTACAGGCACATTTTCGGCCCTGGCAACGAAGGCCTGCCGTTCGACGAAGTCTACGGCGAAGACGGCGAGCCCAGAAAGTTCTGGCTGGATATGTACAAGCAGGTGAAAGAGGAACTTTCTTCCCTCGGCCTTAAGCTGTGAACCCCGCGGAAGGTTCCGCGACACTATAAAGGGGGATCTTTATATGAAAAAGAAAAGCCTTATCCCGTTCTTCACCAAGGGCGATGTGGGCGGCGTGACCTACATGATCGCCAACAACATCGTCAATTACATCATCGTGATCGCCACGCTCCGCGGCCTCGAGTGGCCCGATGAGATCATCTTCGGCCGCGTGATCCCCGGCATGTCCATCGGCCTTCTGCTGGGCGGTGTGTATTATGCCTGGATGGCGTGGAAGCTCTCCCGCAAGCTGGGCCGCGCGGAAGTGACCGCCCTGCCCTCCGGCGTATCGACGCCCGCCATGTTCGTGATCCTCTTCGGCGTGATCAGCCCCCTGCACTACGCCATCGGCGATCCCGAGACCGAGTGGGCGGCTGCCACCGCGGCCTGCTTTATCGGCGGTCTTGTTGAATTCCTGGGCGGCTTTATCGGTCCCTGGATCAAGAAGCACCTGCCCCGCGCCGCGCTGCTGGGCACCGTGGCGGGCATCGGCTTCATCTGGATGGCCACGCAGGGCGTGTTCGACGTGTTCGGCGATCCCGTGGTTGGTCTTCCCATCCTGGCGGTCGCCATGCTGGGCGTGTTCGCAGGCTATGCGTTCCCCAAGAAAATCTCGCCTTTCATGATCGCCATTGTGGGCGGCATCGTGTACGCGCTGTGCCTTGGCCGTACCCACTTTGATTTCTCCCAGATCGGCTTCTACTTCCCAAATCCCGTCAACACCGTGCAGTCGCTGATCAACGGCTTTGCGCATGTGGCGCCCTACCTCACCGTGATCATCCCGGTGGAGATCTATAACTTCATCGAGACCATGGACAACGTGGAGTCCGCCAACGCCGCGGGCGATCCCTACAACGTGCGCGAGGCGCAGTTCGCCGACGGCGTGTGCACCATGATCTCCGCCGTGTTCGGCGGTGTGGTGCCCAATACCGTATGGCTGGGCCATCCCGGGCTCAAGAAGGGCAACGCCGGCGCGGGCTACAGCTGGATCAGCGGTGTGGCCCTGGGCCTGGCGGGCGTGTGCGGCCTGTTCACCCTGCTTTCCAGCATCGTGCCCCCGGCCGTCGCCGCCATCACCTACGTATGGTGCGCGGTCATCATGGTGGCGCAGGCGTTCAAGGAGTGCAAGCCCAAGCACTATGCGGCCATCGGCATCGCTATGGTGCCCTCCATCGCGGACTATCTGTTTACCCAGGTCGAGGCGGCCCTGGCCACCGGCTCCATGATGGAAGGCGGCTACGGCATCTGGTCCGAGACGCTGGAGAGCGGCCTCAAAGGCTTTGCCGACGATGTGAGCGAACTGCTGGTCGCCAACGGCGCCATGTGGAACGGCGTGCCGGCCGTGAAGAGCGGCGCCATCATCATCGGCATCCTGCTGGCGTCCATGTGCGTGTTCATGATCGACAAAAAGCTCCGCAGCGCGGCGCTCGTATCCCTGGCCGGCGCGGTGCTGTCGCTGTTCGGCTTCATCCACAACGCGCAGCTGGGCTTCTATCCCGCTTCTCCCTTTATGATCGGCTGGCTGATCGTGGCCGTGATCCTGTTCGTACTCAGCTACGGGAAGGGAAAGTGGTTCGACGCCCCCGACGACTTTGAGTACGTCTGATCCGTTCAGAACGATCATATAGGCTCTGACGGAACAAAGCGCCGCCGACCGGAAGCCCGGTCCCGCGGCGCTTTTTCGTATACCCGGCGAGGCGCTGCCTCGCTGCTTTACAGCCTGTAGATCCTGACGCCCTCAAATTTCTTGAGCAGCTTGATCATGCTGTTGAAGGGCTTCCAGTCTTTACCCTGCACTTCCGGGGAGAGCCTGTCGTAGTGTCGGAAGATCTCCTCGTCATCCTTCCAGCTGTCCAGGCACAGGGCGTGGCGGCGCAGCTGCTCCCGCAGGGCCTTCTGTGCGGCGGGATCGCCCTGGACGAAAGGTGCGGTCAGGTATTCGTCGCCCTGTCTCCAGCCCATGGCCTTGTGTTCCTTGACCCATCTGGCATGCTCCATAGGCGCGAAGCGGTCGATCTGGGCGGGCGTGAACTTCTCCAGCAGCTCGTAATCCACGGGCCGGTCTGTGTAGAAGCAGCCCAGCACGTTCAGGTAACGGGCAAAGCTCTTCACCTGATTGATATTGCTGAGCTTGTATTCCAGCGACATGCTGTCGAACTCCTTTTCCAGGGTCTCGGCGGATACTGTGTCCTCCCGGCCCAGGTAGCTGTAGCGGGCGTTGAGGGCAACGGCGAAATCGTACATGTGCAGGAAGTTGCTCACGGAAAGGAAGGTGTGCTTGGCGGCTCTGTCCGCTTTTCGGAGAGCGGTGTTCACCGTGAAGGGGATTAAGGACATGTCCACGATCTTTTCGATATCCGCTTTGAAGCGCTGCTCCTTTTCCGCCATGTCGCTGTAGGCTTTGAGGCGGGGAGGCCTGCCCTGCCTGCCGGCAGCTTCCCACGCGCCGTACTCCTGGCGGAAAGCTTCGATCTTGGACTTTTCTTCTTTATCGTATATATACGTTGCGCTGATCTGCCCGCCCGTAAAGTCGAATCTGGCGGCCATGGGATGCAGTTCCGTGCGGGAGGAGCGGCCGTAGGCGGTGCGGTCCCAGCACTGCAGCTCGTCGCACAGCATCAGCAGATACGCCAGCGGATGAAGTTCCGCCTTCAGCGGCGGCCTGCGCCGGTCTGGATCCTTGTAGAACGCGATGGCAAACTTGTACAGGCTGTTGTGCAGCATGATGGCGGTGAGCGCGTCCAGGTGCGCTTTGGTGAAGCGGCCTGCGCCCAGCACGCCCGTCAGCTCCTGAAACAGGCGCGCCGCGCTGAAAAATGCGTGGTCCATGAAATAGCCGAACTTGTCCGGGTCGGTGGGCTTGGTGCGGATGACCTGCTCCATTTCCGCCTCGCGTATTCCATAGGCTTTTCCCAGCGTATTCTGTATGCCCCAGGCCAGCAGGGCGGGGGCGGAATCGAAGGTGCGGCCAAACAGCTTTTGAAGTGTCTGCTGCGTTTCCGGCCCGATGCTTGTCAGGCACTCAAGGTCACGGTACGCAATGTACAGGCTGCCTTTTCCGCGCTGCCGGCGGTCCACCTCGAAGTAAGCCAGGATCTGCTCGAAGGGGATCTCGAAGGGGTAGCCTATATCGTGGAACAGGCTGGTTACGCCCCAGTATTCCAGAAAGAACGCCGCGGCCTCATGCTCGTCCTTTGTGCCGTCAAAGCCGTAAAAACGGTTGAACATATCCCGGAAGGCGGGAACGGTCTCGTAGATCGCAAGGCCCAGGGCGAACACGTACACGGAGTGCGAGTAGTGATCGCGGTGCTTCATCAGCAGTGAACTTGCGTTGGATTCGAACTCCGACAGAAGCTCCACCATCTTCTGGGAGCGACCGTATTCTCCCATGAACATCTCCAGCCAGGAGTAATACACGGTATAGGCGTCTTCGGCCACGCCGGAATCGATGAACTTTTCCAGCTCCCGTTCCAGGCACAGCCGATCGATGTCCTTCTGCATGTTGAAGGGGACCTGGCCGGGGCGGATGCCGGTGCCCAGGAACTGCCCGGTCTGCTTTTCCCTTTCCGCCATCTCCGGGTCGAATCTCAGGCCTTCGCACCTTTCGTGCAGAAAGCGCAGAGCCGCGCTTTTCAGGTCATTGCCGGAGCGGGCGCCTCTCGCCAGCACAGGCGGCATCGGGCCCACGTCCCGGCCCAGCAGTTTTTTGTTGCGTGCGCGCATGGCTTTCAAAGCTGTGTATCCCATAGTGATTCTCCTTGCCGTTTATTCGTTTTCCGGATGTGCCTGCAGCCGGCGGGCGCAGGCGAGTATTTCGTCTGCGGACGTAAAGATGTCCGCGCACAGGGCCGAGCCGTCTTCGTACAGCACCACAGCGTCCCCGGTCTTATCGTCAAAGCCCCAGTCCGCCGCTTTGGCGGTGGGATAGAGCTGGTACAGCGTCGTGCTGGTCTGCATATCTGCCACGATAAAGCTGTCCTTCTCCTTGGTGGCAGCCATCAGATACCGGCCGTCGGCGCTGAAGGTAAAGCCGCCCATGGCGTGCTGCATTTGCCAGGCTTTTGAAATATACACGATCTTGCCCGTTTCCAGCTCGAACACGGTGATCACGCTGTTGCCTACCTCCAGCGCCACCAGGCGGCTGTCGGGCGTAAAGTTAATGAAGTATGAAGGCGTATAGTCCCGTATCGTGTACTGCCGGTTGCTGTCGTCCATCCAGAGGACCGTGAAGCCCTGCTGCGAGTAACCTATGCCGTTGGCCGGGATCCAATTGACGGAAAAGCGGTCATCCGGCGACAGTACCCGGTGCATGTCGTTCCTGTCATAGTACAGGCGGCCGGAATATTCGTCCACGGTGTACTGAGTGCCGGCGCCCATGCCGGTCAGTATGTAGCCGGCGGAAAGCAGGCGCCTGCCTGTGGAGTCGGTATCGTACAGGTAGGATACGGACTTTGCCGCCAGAACGCCGGTCTCCACTTCATAGGCGCCGCCGGAGCACAGGAAATACTTGCCGTCCGGGGTCACGCCCCGGCAGATCTCGTCGTCCAGGGTATAGAGTATCTCGCCCGTCAGAGCGTTGTACACCACTCCCGTATACGTCAGGTAGTCGCCTGTGGTCCGCTCGTTGTCGTATATGTATTCTCCTGCCCACACCGGAGGCGCGCCTGTGCTGTCGGGTATGTCGTCAACTTGGCGGTCCGGCTTCTCCCGCGTGACGGTCCAGAGCTTTTCGTCCGTATACAGGTCGTATACGTACACTTCGTCATACTGATGCACGAACATCTTTCCGCCGTCGGGAGACACGGCATAGCCGGTTATCACCTTCAAACTTTCCGGTTCATAGGTGAATATGGGGCCGGTCACGTCGATCATGCCGAAATGGCCGTAGGTATACTTGGATATGATGCGGTCGTTTGGAGTCACCTTACCGCTGGCGCCCTGGCCGGTGAGCACGTCCTGCATGTACCACGGCACATGCTGAAATTCGGGGTCTTCTTCGGGGTCCCAGATGAGGATGCCTTCCTCAAAGGCGATGAATATTTTGTCGCCGCAATAGCACGCCGCGCTTATCCAGTCCACGTTGGTGAGCTCGCTTACGGTCTCGCCGGAGGAGGCGTCAATCACCCGCAGCGTATGGGCCATGTGGGACGTGGCCACCACGCGGCTGGAGTCCTCCTTCCAGCGGGCGGAGGTGATCAGCTGATTGAAGCTCGAGCGCCACAGCAGCTGGCCCGTCACGGCGTCGCAGCAGTCCAGCGTGTATCCGGAGGACGGTATGAGCACCTTCGTATCGTCGGGGGAGAAGTACTCCGTGCCGCGTACGGCGCTGACGGCCAAAAAGTCTACGGCGGAGTCTAGCTTCGTCTCTTTGGACATATCCGACGCGTAGCAGGCGCTCTCCAGAAGCTGCAAAAGCGGCTCCTCCCGGTATCCGCCGATGGAGTCGGATATTTCCCGCGCACGCAGCAGCAGGCTGCGCGCCTGATAGTCCTGGCTTTCGTTCACGGCAGCCGCTGCCTGCTCCAAAAGCAGATCGTATTCGTTTTTGGCCGAAGCGATGCGCTGGTTTTCCAGTGCGCTTTGCTGATAGGAATGGTAGCCCCAGAAGGCGCCGGCGGCTGCGGCCAGAGCGCACGCCGCCAGGGCGAGCCTGTGCCGGGTGCGCCGTTTCTGGCGCATATACAGGCCGTCGAAGCTGGTGCCCAGCATGGGGGCCAGGATGCGCAGCTTTTCCTTTCTGAGCTTTTTCAGGCTCCCCTGCAGGCTGCCGCTCCTGACGTCCGCGGCCAGGGGCTCCACATCCGTTTCGTTTCCCTCGGCGTCGACGGCTTTGCACAAAAGCGGGGGAAAGGCGTCTTCCGGCTCGCCCTCCGCCAGCACCGCCAGCACCCGGTCACGTCCGCGGTGCTCGATGAAATACTCCAGCTCCCGCATGCACCACCGGCTCTCGAGATATCGGGGCGAGCACACGCAGATGAGCCACTCGCTGCTGTCCAGCGCGTTTTCGATATCCTTGCCCAGGTCCGAGGACAGGGGCAGTTCCTCCTGATCCCGGAATACCCGCCCGGGATGCTTCCGGCCGTCCGCCGGTCGCATGGCTGACGGGATAACGTAGTTTTCGATCAGCCTGTGCAGACGCCCGGCGATCTCCTTGTCCGGGGTGTAATGCCGGTAGCTGATAAAGGCACAGTATGTACGCTGTTCCACGTGCTTTCCTCCCTGCGTGCGCTTTTGCCGCGGCTGCCCTTATTGTAGCATACCCGCGGCAAACGCACAATACAGCCCGGCGATTTTGTTGGCCGGTAGGGGAACACTTCATCAGAAGAGCATCCTTGGAAAAAGACGGCCCGCACAAAACGTGCGGACCGTCCCGTTCTATCCCGTTTGGAGCGGGACAGGATACTTCAGGAAATGGTTTTATTTCCCGTAGGCTCTGGTGTAGATCTCCTGATACTCAGCTCCCAGCTTCTGGATCTCGGCCAGGAAGGCGTCGTAATCGGCTTCGACGGATTTTTCGCCGGTGATGAACTGGGCGGTCCAGGTCTCCACGGTGTAATCGAGCTGTACCTTGAGGTCGGCGGCGCGCTCGGTGTCAGCCTTGCTCATGTACACGTCGGGATAGATGATCCTCCAGTAGGGAACGTACTGGCGCTCCACTTCGGCGTTGATCCAGTCGTTCAGGGGGTAGATGACCTGGGGCATGGTGCCGCCGCCGATGCCGGGGGTGGTGGAGCCGGAATTGGCGGTGAGGGCCTTGGCGCGCTTCACTTCGAAGGAATCGTAGCCGGTGTACTCCAGCACCAGGAACTTGCGGTCGATGGCTGCCTGCTCGGTCTGCTCGCCGTTTTCGTCCACATAGTAGAAGTCCACGCCGGCTTCGCCGCGCATGTTGTAGATGCCGCCGCCGTACTCTTTCCACTCATATACCCAGTCGGCCATGCGGCACACGACTTCGGGATACTCGCAGGTCTCGGTGATGGCCAGGGCACCGCGGCTCAGACCGGTCTTCTTGGCCCATACGGGGGTGTCGCCTTCTTTTTCCACCAGGCAGGCTACGATGCTGTACTCTTCGTTCTGCTCGCTGGGCACTACCAGGAACGCGCCGGCGTGCTGGAACATGCCGATGGTCTGATCGCCGGCAGCCTGTCCCTTGGCCTTGAGGGCCGCGCCGTCCATTTCGAACAGCTGGCTGTCTACCAGGCCGTCCGCCCAGGCGTTGGCCCAGAAGGTGACCATCTTCTTCCACTCCTCGGTGAGGGGAGCGTAGTACACTTCGCCGTCTTCGGTGGTGCCCACCAGGTTGTCGTCGCTGATGGCCTTGCCCCACCAGGCTACGGTGCGGTAGAAGTCCTTGATGCTCTTCTGGCCGCTGTAGGGGATCTCATCGTTTGCGTCGCCGTTTCCGTTGGCGTCCTGCTCTTTGAAAGCCTTCAGCACGGCGTAGAGTTCGTCCACGGTGGCGGGCTCTTCAAGGCCCAGGTTCTTGAGCCAGGTGTTGTTGATCCAGTACTTGCCGTACACCAGGTCGCGGGGCATGTCGTTGATCCAGGGCAGGCAGTAGATGTGACCGTCCGGGGTGGTGATGGATTCGCGGATCACGGGGTTTGCTTCGAGTATGGCGCTCAGGTTGGGCATATACTCGGCGATCAGATCCTCCAGGGGCAGCAGCGCGCCCTGGTCGTCGCCCCAGTCCACTTCCTGCGCCGCGGTGATGCCGCCGGCGTAGATGATGTCAGGCAGCTTGTCCTCGGTCATAATGAGGTTGAGGTTCACGCTCCAGCCGTCTTCGGGATAGGTGGTGATGTCCAGCGTGACGCCGGTGATCTCCTGCCACTTCTGGAAGAACTTCAGGTCTTTCCAGTCGCTCTGGGAGGCATCGCGGGGGCCGACGAGGGTGAGGGTGAGGGGCGCGTTCACCACGGGGTACGCGCTCTCGGTGTTGAGCACGGCGGTGTCCGCCACGGCGGCCAGACTCAGGATCAGGCCCAGCGCCAACACTAGGGACAATAGCTTTTTCATTGCGTTTCCTCCTGTGTTTATTTATGAAAAGCGCCGAAACGCTTCTTCATCACTCTTTCAGGGAGCCGATCAGCACACCCTGCACGAAATACTTCTGCAGGAAGGGGTAGAGCATCAGCAGCGGCAGGCTGCCCACCACGATCAGCGTATACTTGATGATCTCCTGCAATTGAGCCAAAAGCTCCTGCTCCAGCACATCGCCCGTCATGGCGGCGGACTGCTGGGACGAGATCAGGATCTCGCGCAAAAACAGCTGAAGCGGGTATTTTTCGCGGGTCTTCAGGTAGATCATGGCGTTGAAGTAGTCGTTCCACAGGCCCACGGCGTAGTAAAGCGCGATCACCGCGATGATCGCCTTGCTCAAAGGCAGCGCGACCCGGAAGAAAAAGCCGATGTTGGTGCTGCCGTCGATCTTGGCCGCGTCCAGCAGGCCCGTGGGTATGGAATTAGCGTAGAAGGTGCGCGCGATGATCACGTTGGACATGCTCACCGCCCCCGGCAGCACCAGCGACCACATGGTGTCGATCATCTTGAGCTTGCGAACAATCAGGTACAAAGGCACGATGCCGCCGTTAAAGAACATGGTGAACACCAGCAGTCCCGTAACGATGCCGCGCCCGGGCAGGTCGCGCCGCGAAAGCGCGTAGGCGCCCATCAGCGTGAGCGCGGTGCTGATGGCGGTGCCGGTGACCATGTAGAGCATGGAGTTGCGGTAACCCAGAAGCACCATCTTTTCCTGGAACACGCGTTTGTAGCCCTGCAGCGTGAAGTCCACAGGCCACAGTACGACCCGACCGGAGTATACCGCGTTGGGGTCTGAAAACGAGGCGCTCACCACATATATCAATATGTACAGATAGCTCGCCGCCAGCAGGCCCAGCACGCTGTAGAGGATGATGTCGAACGCTTTGTCGAATTTTGTCTTTTTGATGGCTGCCATGCGCGTTCACCTCCTCACCACAGGCTCGTTTCGCTGAGCCGGCGGGTGATGGCGTTCACACTCACGATGAGAATGAAGTTGACCACCGAGTTGAACAGCCCCACGGCGGTGGAAAAGCTGTAGTCGCCGTCTTCGAGGCCTACCTTATATACATAGGTAGAGATGATCTCGCTGCGGCTTAAGTTCAGGGAGGTCTGCATCAGGTAGACCTTCTGAAAGCCCACGCTCATGATGGAGCCGCTGCGCAGGATCAGCATGATGGTGATGGTGGGCAGGATGCCGGGAATGTCCACGTGCCAGATGCGCTGGGCCTTGTTGGCGCCGTCGATCACCGCGGCCTCGTGCAGCTCGGGGCTGATGGCAGACAGCGCCGCGATGTATATGATGGCGCTGAAGCCCATGTTCTGCCAGATATCGCTGCCCACGTACAGCCCCCGGAAATATCTGGCCTGCGACGTGATGGGGTACGGGCCCAGGCCGAACACCTTCAAAAGCCGCGTGATGATGCCGTTGGACGTGGAAAACAGGCAGAACATGATGCTCACCACCACCACCACGGAGATAAAGTGGGGGGCGTAGGACACCGTCTGCACGAACTTTTTGAATTTCAGGTTGGGCACCTGGTTGAGCATCAGCGCCAGGATGATGGGGGGCAGAAAACCGAAGGCCAGCTGCAGAAAGCTCAGCATCAGGGTGTTGCCCAGGGCGGTGCGCAAAAGCTTGGTGGAAAACAGGCGCTCGAACTGATAATACCAGGGCGACGCCCAGGGAGAATCCATGATGCCTTTGCGGATCTTGAAGTCCTTGAACGCGATCTGCAGGCCGTACAGGGGAGCGTAATGGAAAATGATGAAATACGCCAGCATGGGGATCAGAAACAGATACAAATCCCAGCTGTTGCTCAGCCGGAAGCGCAGGGAACTTCGTCGTTTGTTGTGCTGCAAGCCATTCGCCTCCCGCTTCTTGTCATTACTGTAAAATCTGTGTACCCATCTTATCATGAACGCGGTAATAAAGTCAATACCCGCCCAGAGAAACGAGTAGTGAGTGAAAAGAAACCTTCCTATTTAATATATATGTGAAGCAAAGCGCGGAGGGAGGCGTACGTATGTTTCCCTTGCATGTTGGATGTTTCTGAAAGCAATCATCTGGAAAGCACCTCTTTCTCAGTTGATTCATCGGCTTCTGCTGAGTGGTGTCCGCCGCAAACGGACACATGTTCGCGGCTCAAATATCTGATGTTAACAATTTATAAACAATTGGAAAACATCATAGACAGTTTGTTTCTTAATGTGTTATACTACAAGATGCATGATAGGGTGAGAATAGGTATTTTAGAGCCTGTCACAGCCGTTTCGCATGAGTGAACGCGGCTGGACCGCTGTTCAGGCGGTCTGCACCGGAAGCCCCGGTATCCACGTATCAACAAGCTTCTTTTATGAAGTAAGCAGAAAGAAAGGGACGCATTGCAATGAAGAAGAGGGTCGTTTCGTTACTCCTGGTTCTGTGCATGCTGATGACGGCTATGCCTTGGCCGTCGTTTGCAGAGGAGCCTCAGACGGAACCCGCTGCTCCCGCTGTCGAGACCGTAGTGTCCGGCGACGAGGAGCCGGCTGAGGGGAGCCAGCCTCAGCCTGAGCTTCCCGCGGTGGAAGAGAAAAAGGAATTTGAGATCAAGGAATCTCAGCCCGAGCTCTCCAAAGCGGAAGAGAAGGATAAGTTGGAGCTTCCCCCTGTAGAGAAGGAGGAAGAAAAAGAAGAGGAAGCTGTAAAGCTGACCCTCGTCTTCACCAACGCCTTCGGCTGGGCCGTCAAGAAGGAAGTGGAACAGGGCAAGGCCATCACCTACCTGCCCACCGCTCCCGAATATGAAGGTTTCCGCTTCGTAAGGTGGTACCGCGAGGTCACAAAGCTGGCCGACGACGGTGTCACCGTGAAAACCGAGTATGAGACCGTCTACGGTACTACCGTAGCGGATGCCGAGTTCACGGTTTTCGCCGAGTATGAGAAGATCGAAGTGGACGAGCCCACCGGCGACGAACCGACCGGCGACGAGCCCACCGGCGACGAACCGACCGGCGACGAGCCCACTGGCGACGAACCCACTGGCGACGAGCCCACCGGCGACGAGCCTACTGGCGACGAGCCCACTGGCGACGAGCCCACTGGCGACGAACCCACCGGCGACGAACCGACCGGCGACGAGCCCACTGGCGACGAACCCACTGGCGA
>JAEEGL015298813.1_pt1 | contig 74316 bp, 57 predicted proteins | sample 9134231 | NCBI WGS metagenome assembly JAEEGL01 (sample SAMN16246548, study PRJNA631951) | gut metagenome | biome: gut microbiome; feature: rumen; material: fiber-attached | host: Bos | place: Iran: Karaj | collected 2018-10 | reverse complement strand
GAGAGTTGCGAATCTATTCTCGGGTTTTGCGTTCTGAATCTCGAGAGTTGCGAATCTATTCTCGGGTTTTGCGTTCTGAATCTCGAGAGTTGCGAATCTATTCTCGGGTTTTGCGTGCTGAATCTCGAGAGTTGCGACCTGAATCTCAAGAATTGCTAATGAAAAACGGGGTGGGGTGGAAAAGGCAAAAAGTATTCGAATGAAGTAGATGAACACAATTATTTTATAAAAACAACGAATTAAACGAATTTAACGAATTACAACGCGCAGCAATTCGTTTAATTCGTTAAATTCGTTGTTGAAAAAAGGATTATTCGTTTAATTCGTTAAATTCGTTGTTGAAAAAAGGATTATTCGTTTAATTCGTTAAATTCGTTGTTGGAAAAAGGATTATTCGTTTAATTCGTTAAATTCGTTGTTGAAAAAAGGATTATTTGTATAAACTAAATATGAATAGTTACTTAACAAAAAATTATCCCGCCTATCCCGCCTATCCCGCACCTAAATCTGGGTGCGGGATAGGCGGGATAGGCGGGATGTTTTTCGGTTTATAAAAGTAATAATGTCCCGAATCCTATTGAAAGGGTAGGGTAGGCCAATAGCCCGTTGAACGAAAGCTTAGGCCTTCTGGTCGTAGGCGTGGGGAGGATAGTCGATAGTAAAGTGCAGGCCGCGGCTCTCCTTGCGCTCGAGGGCAAAGCGGGTGATCAGGTAGCCGACGTTGATCATGTTGCGAAGCTCGCAGATGTCCTGCGAGGCTTTCACGCGCTTGAAGAGGCGCTCTGTCTCCTCGTAGAGCATGTCCAGACGGTCCCAGGCGCGATGCAGGCGCAGGTCGCTGCGGACAATGCCGACGTAGTTCGACATGATCTGACCCACCTCGCGGACTGACTGCGTGATGAGCACCTTCTCCTCGTTCGACATCGTGCCCTCGTCGTTCCACTCGGGTATCTGCTCGTTCCAGTCGTACAGCTCAACGTGCTCTACGGAGTGGCGGGCGGCAGCATCGGCATAGACGACGGCTTCGATGAGCGAGTTCGAGGCCAGACGGTTACCGCCGTGAAGACCCGTACACGAGCACTCGCCGAGAGCGTACAGACGGTCGATGCTCGTACAGCCATTCAGGTCGACCTTGATACCACCGCACATGTAGTGGGCGGCGGGGCGCACGGGGATGTAGTCGGTGGTGATGTCGATGCCCATCGACAGGCACTTCTGGTAGATGTTCGGGAAGTGGTGACGCGTCTCGGCGGGGTCCTTATGGGTGACGTCAAGACAGACATGGTCCAGACCGTGCGTCTTCATCTCCTTATCGATGGCACGGGCCACAATGTCGCGAGGGGCCAGCGACAGACGCTTGTCGTACTTCTGCATGAACTCCTCGCCATTGGGTAGCTTCAGGATGCCGCCGTAGCCGCGCATGGCCTCGGTGATGAGGTAGGCGGGGTGGGTCTCGGTGGGCGAGTGGAGCACGGTGGGGTGGAACTGCACGAACTCCATGTCCTGCACCGTCCCCTTGGCACGGTAGACCATGGCAATGCCGTCGCCAGTGGCGATGACGGGGTTCGACGTGGTCTGGTAGACGGCGCCGCAGCCGCCGGTACACATCACGGTGACCTTCGCAAGGTAAGTGTCGACTTTTTCGGTGTCGGGCGACAGCACGTAGGCGCCGTAGCACTTGATATGGGGCGAGCGGCGCGTCACGCGCACACCCATGTGGTGCTGCGTGATGATCTCCACGGCGAAGTGGTGCTCTTTCACCTCAATGTCGGGACAGGCACGCACGGCGGCCATTAGGCCACGCTGGATCTCGGCGCCTGTGTCGTCGGCGTGGTGAAGGATGCGGAACTCTGAGTGGCCGCCCTCGCGATGAAGGTCGAAGGTGCCGTCGGCATTGCGGTCGAACTGCACGCCCCACTCCACCAACTCCTTAATCTGCGCGGGGGCATTGCGCACAACCTGCTCAACGGCCTGGCGGTCGCTGATGTAGTCGCCGGCAATCATCGTGTCCTCGATGTGCTTGTCGAAGTCGTCAACGGCAAGGTTCGTCACAGAGGCAACGCCGCCCTGGGCGAACGACGTGTTGGCCTCGTCGAGCGTCGTCTTACAGATAAGGCAGATGCGGGGATGATCTGAGGGGTGCGAGTTTGAGGCTTCTGATTGCTGTGCTCTAAGGGCACGCGCCACCTTGAGCGCATAGCTCATGCCGGCTACGCCTGCTCCGATAATAAGGATGTCGTATTTGTAGACCATGTTCTTGATTTGAGGTTTGAGGTTTTTGATTTCAGGTTTATTGGTTATTGATGACCACGTTTGAGAATTGGGGATTAAGGTGATGATGAGGAAAAAACAGCCGTCTTTCAAATCTCAAACCTCAAATCTCAATTCTCAAAACAAATAGGTGGTGGACCTGGAGGGAGTCGAACCCTCGTCCGCACGAGGAAACCATACGCTTTCTACACGCTTATTCCAGACTAAGGTTTTCGTGTGTCAGCAAGACCTGGACCACTGCGCCGACACCTTAGCTCCTAAAACTTCATCTACCAGCCGGAGCGTCCGGAAGACTATTTCCGATTTGCCTGCGCCGCTTGACCCTCGGATTCGGAACCACACCCTTGGAGCGACGTCTCGTTCCTCTACCTTGTAAAGGAATTAAGCTCGTAATCTACTGTACTTCGATTAAGCAGCGAGAGCATACTCGTTGTTGCCAATTAATTTTCGACAGAATGGATTATGGAGACTACAGCCGTCGCTCCGCGTGCTTACGTACCATCTCGTCTCGCCGTCAAATCCGGTCAAGCCCATAGGTGGTTACGTTTCGTTACCGGCTGCAAAGTTACGAACTTTTTCGCAATCAGGCAAGGTTTTTGCGAAGAATTTCTCTCACACTGCAATAAAAATGCGTTTTCGGAGTTAATATAATGTAATAATAGGATAAAAACATAGGCAAAATATGAAAAAACTCTTCTTGTCGCTGGCCATGCTCTTCGCTTTGGGCACCACAATGGATGCCCAGTCGACAATGACTGACCAGCAATTGGTGACCTTCCTCCTGCAGGAAAAGGAGAAAGGCAGTTCGCAGTCGGAAATTATCACAAAGCTGATGCAGCGGGGCGTGGACATCCAGCAGATTCAGCGTGTGAAACGTAAGTATGAGCGCCAGATTCAGCAGGCTGGCATGGGCGCCGTGGCCGACCAGGCCATGAGCAGCGCTGAGAACCGCATGCGTACGAACAACGGACAGACCCGAAAGCCCGTAGACGCCTCGGCGGCGAGTCAGCGCGTAGGGAGCATTACGACTGGAAAGACCTATACGCCCGACGACCCTGAGTTCATGCAGATGCAGGCCGAGCTGGGCGGGCTGCTGCCCGTCGACTCGATAGCGATGCTGAACGAGATTCTGGAGCAGCAGCGCAACAGTCAGAACCGAATCTTCGGTCACGACCTGTTCAGCAACGAGGCGCTGAGCTTTGAGCCGAACATGAACATCGCCACACCGCGCGACTACGTGCTGGGGCCTGGCGACCAGGTGCTCATCGATATCTACGGAGCGTCGCAGGAGAGCTTCTCGGCCACTGTCTCACCCGACGGCTATATCACCATCGAGGGCTTCGGTCCTGTGCAGGTCAGCGGCCTGACGGTGTCGCAGGCCAATGCCCGCGTCCGCTCGCAGGTGGGGGCACGCTATAGCAGCAGTCAGATACGCCTGAGCGTAGGCCAGACACGCACCATCACGGTGAACATCGCCGGTGAGGTGCGCACGCCGGGCACCTACACGCTGTCGGCCTTCGCCACCGTGTTCAACGCCCTCTATATGGCTGGCGGCATCAACGACCTGGGTACGCTGCGTAACATCAAGGTCTACCGTAACAACCGTCTCATCTCAACCGTCGACGTCTACGACTACATCCTCAATGGGCAGGCGACGGGTAACGTGCGCCTGACGGACAACGACATGATTATTGTCGAGGCCTACGACTGCCTGGTGAGCATCTCTGGCCGCGTGAAGCGCCCCATGTACTACGAGATGAAGCAGAACGAGAGTCTGAAGTCGCTCATCAAGTATGCCGGTGGCTTCACGGGCAACGCCTACCGCGGCTCGGTGCGCGTGATGCGCAAGAGCGGGGCTCTGCACTCAGTGCATACGGTGAATGAGTTCGACATGGGAACCTTCCACATGGCCGATGGCGACAGCGTGAACGTCGACTCCATCCTCAGCCGCTACTCGAACATGGCCGAGATCAAGGGCGCCGTGTTCCGCCCAGGACTCTATGAGATAGGTAACGGTGCCACCAGCGTGCGCTCGCTGATCGAGCGTGGCGGACTGACGGAGGATGCCTTCACCACGCATGCCGTGATGCACCGCATGAAGGCCGACCGCACACTTGAGGTGCTGGCCGTCGATGTGGCAGGTATCATGGAAGGCCGTGTCGCCGACGTGCCCCTGCAGAACGAGGACGTGCTCTACATCCCCTCGCGCAAGGAGCGCTTGGAGAGCCAGACGCTGACCATCCACGGTGAGGTGCAGTATCCGGGCATCTACAAATATGCCGAGAACGAGACCATCGAGGACTTTATCCTCCAAGCAGGTGGACTGACCGATGCCGGCTCGATGGCAAAGGTCGACGTGGCACGCCGCATCATCGACCCCAACGCCACCACTTCGCAGGAGACCATTGCACAGACCTACTCGTTTGCCGTGAAGGACGGCTTCGTCATCGACGGTGAGCAGGCGTTCACCCTGCAGCCCTACGACGAGGTCTACGTGCGCAAGAGCCCCGGCTATTCGGAGCAGCAGAACGTGAAAGTAGAGGGCGAGGTGCTCTTTGAAGGCACCTACACCCTGTCGAAGAAGAGTGAACGACTGAGCGAGATCATCACGAAGGCTGGTGGCCTGACGAAGACTGCCTTTGCCAAGGGAGCCCGTCTCGTGCGCCAGCGCACCCCTGAGGAGCTGGCACGCCAGACAGCTCTGATGGAGGCTGCCAAGCGTAGTTCGGGCAAGGACTCCATTGATGTCACCAAGATCGACATGGGTGCAGTCTATCCCGTCGGTATCGACCTTGAGGAAGCCATGAGACATCCCGGTGGCGATGCTGACGTGGTGCTGCGCGAGGGCGACCGCATCATCATTCCTGAATATTCGGGTACGGTGAAGATCAACGGCGAGGTGATGTATCCCAACACCGTGGGCTTCCTGGCTGGTAAGGACTACAAGTACTACATCAACCAGGCCGGTGGCTTCGGCGACAACGCCAAGAAGCGCCAGACATACATAATTTATATGAATGGTACGGTGGCAAAGGCCGACCGCAAGCACAAGCCTGCCCCTGGCTGCGAAATCGTGGTGCCCACCAAGCAGGCACGCAACAAGCTGAGCACTGCCGAGCTGCTGGCCATCGGTACGTCGACGGCATCTATCGCCACGATGATTGCCACCATCGTCAATGTGCTGAAGTAATTCATAATGCATAATTCATAATGCACAATTCACAATTCATAATGCATAATTCTTAATGCATAATTCATAATGCATAATTCTTAATGCATAATGCAGAATACTAAAGGAAACGATGTCATTGACTTCAAAGAGATAGTCAAGAAGTTGTGGAAGAACCGGATGGTCTTCTACAAGATATTGCCCGTCGTGTTTGTCCTGTCGTGCATCTACATCCTGAGCATCCCAAGACAATATACATCGGAGGTGAAGCTGGCACCTGAGGTTGAGAACAGTCTCAGCCAGGGTGGCTTGGGCAGCCTGGCGGCGTCGTTCGGCTTCGACATTGGCTCGATGGCCACCAGCGATGCCATCTTCCCCGAGCTTTACCCTGAGCTGCTGGGCACCAACGACTTTGTCACGCAGCTGTTCCCCATCACGGTGGAAACCGAGGACAACAGCCTCAAGACCGACTATTACACCTATCTTACCAAGCACCAGAAATATGCATGGTGGAGCCCCATCTTCAGGGCTGTGAAGTCAATCTTCCCCAAGAGCGAGGACAAGCGCAGCGGAACAGGTGCCGGGGGCGACTCAAAGCTGAATCCTCTGTACCTGACAAAGAAGCAGAACGACATTGCCGAGCTGATAAAGTCGCGCATCAAGTGCAACATCGACCGTAAGACCAGCCTCATCACCATCAATGTCAAAGATCAGGACCCGCGCATCAGTGCTACGCTGGCCGACTCCATCCGTCTGAAGATTCAGGAGTTCATCATCGACTACCGCACCAGGAAAGCCCGTGTCGACGTTGAGTACTACACCAACCTGACGGCCCAGTCGAAGGCGGAATATGAAATGGCGCGCTCGGCCTATACCCGCTTTGCCGACTCGAACCGTAACGTCATTCTGGAGAGCATCCTGTCGAAGCAAAAGGACCTTGAGAACGACATGCAGGTGAAGTACAATAACTATACGACGTACAACGGGCAGCTGCAGATGGCCATCGCCAAGCTGCAGGAGCGCACACCCTCGTTCACGCTGCTTCAGGGGGCCTCTGTCCCCATCAAGGCGTCGAGCCCCAAGCGTATGCGCTTCGTGCTTGTGATGCTGATTCTGAGCGGGCTGATTGTCAGCAGTTACATTTTGGCAAGGAAATAACTCCGGAGAGTTTCCGGAAGCTTTCATCATGCAGTTAACGTCAAGGCAGCTTTCACACATCTATTTTCTCTTCGCACTGGTGTTTCTGGCATTTGCGACGTGCATCAACATGCGGTTGCAAGAGGAATTAGAGGTGGGTGCAGTCATCGGACGCTACATCACGCCCCTCGCGTTTGCCGTCTGGGGGGCATCGGCCTTGAGGTTGCTCATCTTCAGTGACTACAAGGCCTACAGACCGTCGCTACCCATCGCCGCCTATGTCGTTTTCTTTGTGTGGACCATCATCTCGACACTGCTCAACGGTAGTTATCCCACGACGGTCTATCTGCTGTTAGACATCATCTTTATTTCGCTGCCCCTGGTACTGCTTGTGGTGAGCTATAACAGCATGCTTAACTATGGCCCTTCGCGGTGGGACGTGCTGGCATTCTGCCTGATGATGCTGATGATGCTGGTGCAGTATGCGCTGATTTTCAGGGAGCAGAACATCTTTCTCGCCCACAGCCACCTGCTCGTGTCGTACTACATGCTCTACATTTTGCCATTGGTGTTCCTAAGCAAGTCGAAGACGGTGCGCATCGTTTTTACGCTCCTTGCCACCCTCGCTGTCGTCTCGTCGGTGAAGCGCGCAGGGCTTCTCGCACTGGTGCTGGCTTTGCTGACTTACATCTTCTGCTGGATGTACGTGTCGAAGCGGTTGAAGGTGACGACCGTCGTCTTTGGCCTCATCGGTTTGGTGGCTTTTGGCTTCGTGGTCTATCTGGCGGGCTCGTCTGACGAGAACAACAATGTCTTTGAACGTTTCGAGAACCTTGGTGACGATAATGGCAGCAACCGCGTGCTGGTATGGCAGACGACGGCAGCCATGATTGAGAAAGCCAGCATCGATGGCTACATCACAGGTCACGGGTTCAACACCGTACAAAGCGACTCGCCCATCGGACTGTCGGCACATAATGACTTCCTTGAGGTGACCTACGACTACGGTCTAATCGGCATCGTGCTGTATGTCTTTGCCATCATTGCCACGCTGTCCTACCTGCTGAAGCTGTTGTGGGCAAAGTCCGAATATGCACCGCCGTTAGCCATGCTGATGGTGCTTTACCTGTCGCTCTCGATGATGTCGCATGTCATTATCTACTTCTTCGCCAATATTGTGATGTTAACCATCGGCTACATTGCCGGAAACCATGAAAGAGAACTATGCAGCGAACCGACCGAATCATACTGAACACCGTGGTGCTCTATGCGAAGATTGTCATCTGCATGGCAATCTCGCTCTACACCGTACCCATCGTCCTGCGGGCCTTGGGCGAGAGCGACTACGGTCTCTATAACCTCATCGGCGGCATCATCGCCATGCTGGCTTTCATGAATGCCGCCATGACTGTCTCCACACAGCGCTACCTCTCGGTGACCATCGGTGAGCGCGACAAGACGAAGCTGCTGCAGGTCTACAACCTCAGCATCCTGCTCCACATCCTCATCGGCCTGGCCGTGGTGGCCATTATCGAGGCGTTGATGCCGCTGCTCTTCAGCCACGTGCTGAACATCCTGCCCGAACAGCAGCAGGTCGCACACCTGCTGTTCCACACGCTGGTTGCCACGATGTTCCTACACATCGTCACTGTGCCGTTCGATGCCGTCATCAACGCCTACGAGAACCTCATCTTTTTCTCCATCACCGGCGTGGTGGAGGCCATCCTCAAGCTCATCTTGGTGCTGTCGCTCACCCTCTTCCTGCACGACCGCCTTGCCATCTATGCCCTCAGCATGACAGGCATCGCAGCACTTATCCTGCTGCTCAAGTATGTCTATTGCCACTTCAAATACAAGGACCTGCACTTAAGCCTCTCGGCCTGCCGCAACCGTCCGCTCTTCACCGAGATGACACAGTTCACGGGCTGGAACACGCTGTCGTCGTTTGCACTCATCGCCCGCAACCAGGGCCTCGCCATCGTGTTCAACCACTTCCTGGGGACGGTCATCAATGCTGCCTATGGCATCGCCATGCAAGTCAGTGGCGTGCTGGGCTACTTCACCGAGACCATCAAGAAGAGCATCAACCCCCAGCTGATGGAGAGCCAGGGCCTGCGCGAGCACGAACGCCTGGTGCAGCTGACGTTCGCCCTGACCAAGTACTCGCTGCTCATGCTCTGCCTCGTGTCGGTTCCTTTGTTTGTCGAGATGCCGGCCATCATTGGCCTGTGGATAGGCCATGCTCCCCAATATACGGTCGAATTTACGCGACTTATTATCATTATTGCCATTATCACGCAGTCATCGGCAGGTCTCATGTCTGCCGTCCAGTCGACGGGCCGCATCAAGTGGTACACCATCGTCATCTGCCTCACGCTGCTCAGCACGTTGGTCATCGCCTATGCAGGACTGCATCGCGGCACGTCACCCGTCACGGCACTCATCTTTGCCTGTGCCATCGAGGTGGTGGCCTTCTTCATCCGTCTCTGGTTCGCCCACCACTTGAACAATATTCCTGCCTGGAGCTATGTTCGGAAGGTGGTGCTGCCAATAGCACTGCTGACGCTGCTGACAGGCCTGGTGCTGTTCGGGTTTAAGCGTCTGATGGAGGCGTCGCTCTTGCGGCTGTTGCTCGTCGGCGTTGTTGACCTGTTGGTATTCCTGCCTATCACGTATTATTGTCTGCTCGACGGCAATGAGCGTGCGTTCACCCGTCAGTTGGTTCAGAAACTCCTCCGTCCACTCAAAAAACACTAAGCCTATGCGGATAGGAATCATTACATACTATCGGGTGGCCAACTTCGGCGCTAACCTGCAGGCCGTCTCCACCTACCGGTATCTGGAGCGTGTCGGCCACACGCCCATCTTCATCCATTACATGTCGCGGCAGCTTCATGCCGCTACCGATGGCTGCTACGACTCTAACCCACAAATCAAGGCGCATCTCGACTTCGTCGACAGCAACATCCTGCGTCAGACGGAGACCTGCTTCACGGCCGACGACATCAACCGGGCCATCGAGGAGCACGGCATCGAAGCCATCATCATCGGTTCCGACGCTGTGCTGCAGCACCACCCGCTGCGGTCGAGGATTCATCTCTACGGTCGGAGATTCATTCGCATCCGTATCGACAAGGTCAACGACGAGCGCCTGTTCCCTAACCTCTTTTGGGGCTTTGGCATCAATCCCGACATTCGGAAAGCCTTCATGTCGGTGTCGTCGCAGAACTCGCAGTACAAGTATTTCTCGGCGAAGCTGCGGCAGCGTATGGCCGAGTCCCTGAAGGCCTTTAGCTATATCTCTGTCCGCGACACGTGGACGCAGAAGATGGTACACGCCATCACGGGCAATGACGTGCCCCTGACCCCTGACCCGGTCTTCGCCTTCAATCAGAATGCAGGTGAGCTGATACCCAGTAAAGAGGAGATATTGCGGAAATTCCAGCTACCAGAAAACTACGTTCTGGTAAGCTTTCTCAACGCTCTGGTACCTGACGAGACCATCTTCGCACTCAAGGAACGCTTTGCTGGCGTGGCTTCCTGCGTGGCACTGCCATCGCCCCTTGGCATCCGCTTCCGTCACAACTACGACTATGAGATTCCTCTGCCGTTGAGTCCCATCGACTGGTACGCGCTCATCAAGTATTCAAGTGGCTACATTGGCAACAACATGCACCCCGTCGTCATCGCCCTGCACAACGGCGTGCCATGCTACAGCATCGATAACTACACCAACTTCGACTTCTGGCGACATCCGATTAACGACGGTGCCAGCAAGATATTGGATATTCTGAGGCGCTTCAACCTGCCAGACAACCACATCGCACCTTACAAGGACAATACGGTAGGTTTGGAAACACGCATTTTCGACCGCATCACGTCTTTCCCAAAGGAAGACGTCCTGCGTCAGAGTGAACAGATGTATAAGAGCTACCAACAGATGATGCACGACATCTTAAACACCTTTCTCTAACGTCCCAACTCCTAACTCCTAATTCCTAATTCCTAACTCCTAACTCTTAACTCCTCCCTCCTAACTCATGAAGATATTCATGGTCCACGAGGACCTCAGAAAAGCCGGAAATCCCTATATCATCACCCTCATCAACGGCTTGCAGAAAGCACATCCCGACTGTGAGATTGCATCGGGACGCGATGCTTTCTGGAGCGACGATATCTTTACGTTCGATGTCGTTCATTTCCATTGGGCGCAGGCTTTCATGTATGGCGACACGCACACTGATGCCGAATTGCTCCACCACATCGAGAAACTGAAGGCTGCAGGTGTCAAGATCGTCACAACCTGCCACGACTTGGAGCCTCACTACAACCAGTGCATCTCAGGGGCCGGGGCGATGAAGATCGTCTATTCACAGTGCGACGCCTTCTTCCACCTTGGCAACTACAGCAAGCAGCTCTTCGAGCAGCGCTATCCTGCCGCCACCCACTTCCTGCTGCCGCACCACCTTTACGACACCGAATACCGTTCGTTCCCCTCTCGTGAAGCGTCGCTGGAACATTTGGGACTGCCTGCCGACCGTACCTACATCCTCTGCTTCGGCACCTTCCGTAGTGATGAGGAGCGTCAGTTGGTCATCAACCTCTATCGCCAGCTGAACAATCCGAAGGTGTCAATTCTGGCACCGGGATTCATCGACGTGAATCTGAAGCGACCGAACGCCATCCTACAGCTCTGCAAGAAGATATATTATAGGTACGCGTACCATATCTATAGCAAGCGTAAGAGCTGGGGAGCCGTTGCCGAAGAAGATGTGCCCTACTACTACGGGGCGGCCGATGTCTGCTTTATCCAGCGTGTGAAAATCCTGAACTCCGGCAACGCCCTGATGCCCATGCTCTTCGGAAAGGTTGTCGTGGGCCCCGACTGCGGCAATGTCGGTCCGCTACTTAAGGAGTGGGGTTATCCCGTCTTCCCCGTCGACGACCTAAGCCACTTGGGTGACATTGTCCGCAAAGCTATCGACATGGGAAAGGCTGGCTTTGGCACCCTTCACCGCCAGGAGCAAATCAATCGCTATGCTACCGCTGTGATTGTCAGTAAGTTGTATGCTATCTACACCGCTATTCTAACTCCTAACTCCTAACTCCTAACTCCTAATTCCTAACTCCTAACTCCTAACTCCTAACTCCTAACTCCTAACTCCTAACTCCTAACTCCTTGATCGCCTACCTCTCATACCCCAATTTCGCCGACTGCGACATGCCGCTGTTACATGAGTTGCAGCAGCAGGCCGATGTTACCTACATTCTGCAGATTTCAGAGAAGGTCAAAAACAGGACGCTCGTCAATGTCCCTAAGCTTAAGAAACGCGGCGGTGTCTACCGACTGAGTGATTTTCCTGACTTGCAGAATCTGGCAACCTACATCGACCCCGACAAAGCCTATGTTGTCAACATGCCGGGGCGCCACGACTGGTCGCCCGCCAACCTTTGGGCTGTGTGCTGCCTGCTGTTCTTCCTGCTGCGCCGCCGCTTCAGCATCATCCACCTGACGTGGCCATTGCGTTACGGCTGCTTCCCGCTCTACTTGCTCCATCGCCGCATGCTACTCACTTTGCACGACCCTCTGCCGCACTCCAGTGAAGACACCCCTAAGCGCAACTTCCATCGGCGGGTGGCCATGCGGCTCACGCCTCACTTCATCCTGTTGAACCGCAGTCAGCACGATGCTTTTCTTGCCAAATACCATATCCGTGAGGAGCAGGTGTTCCAATCGCGTTTAGGCTGTTTCACCCATCTGCGCAACACCGTACCCGCCCTCCCCGCAGAGCATGACTATGTGCTTTTCATCGGCAACATCAACACCCACAAGGGCGTCGACATCCTTTGTAAAGCTATGCAGCAGGTCCACGAACATCTTCCTGACGCCCAACTTGTGGTGGCAGGCAGCGGCAAGCTTTACTTCGACACCACACCCTATGAGCAAGCCGGGTACCTCCACCTCTACAACCGTTATTTAAGCGACGCTGAGCTCGCTGGTTTCATTCAGAACGCCCGTTTCGTGGTTTGCCCTTATATCGATGCCACGCAGAGTGGCGTCATCATGTCGGCCTTCGCCCTCTCGAAGCCAGTCATTACCACCAACGTCGGCGGACTTCCCGAAATGGTCAGCGACGGCCGTCATGGCCTCATCGTTCCTCCTGCTGACCCCACTGCTCTGGCTAAGGCCATCGAGCGGCTGCTCCTGTCGCCTGAGCTCCTCGTACAGATGCAAGCTAACATCCAGCGCGACTACGACGAGGAAGCCTGCTCCTGGCGAAGAATCGCCAACGACTATGTTAAAATATATTCTTGCATCACCGATTCCAGCATCCAATGAAACATTTGCTCCTGTTATTGCTCATCCTGCCTTTGTCGGCTTGTGGCAACTCAGAGGCGCTCAGTGATGAAGAGATTTTAGCCCCTTGGATAGACAAGGAAATCCACGACTCCATAGGTTGCCGCTACGGGGTGCGATGGCAGCAAGACAATCCCTACGACCTGGGTGAGCGATGCCTTGACGCACGGGGACTGCGGGCGCGGTTTGGCGTGGGCAGCACTGAGGGGCACTCTGACTTCGATCAGGTGTATCCCTGGAGCGAGATACGCCGCTGCAACGTCCGGATGGTGGGCGATTCTACCGTTGTTACTTACGATGACGAGCCGGGATTCGCAATCGACGGCTCAAACGGCGACGTCATGGTGCGCATCCCAAAGTTCTACGTCGAGAAGTATGTAGAGGACGGCTATGAGTACCGTGTCGTCTCAGGAAAGGGTAAACGGCCTCATCCCGCCTTCATCGAGGATGGCCGTGAGCTCGATGCTGTCTACATCTCTGCCTTCGAGGGCTACATGGGCCGCGACAGCCTGTTGCGCTCTGTGGCCAACGTTATTCCGACCTCCGACATTACTGCCCAGCGGTTCCTTGAGGCTGCTCAGCAGCGAGGTCCTGGGTACACGCTCTACGACATGCGCTGTGTCGACATGCTCTTCTCGCTCATTGCTGTCGAGTTCGGCTGTCGTAACACGGGCGTCATCTTCGGCTATGGTGTTGCCGACTACCGCCAGCCACTGGAGCGGGAGTGGGATCCTGAACTCTACTACTACTCGCAGACAAACGAGCAGCAGACCAACACCATCACCTGCCGAAAGCAGTGGAAAAGGTTTATCGCCGAAGGCACCAACATCTGCATTTGCGAGGGCGACCAGAGCCATATTCTCACCTTTGCCCGCTGCACAAGTGTTAAGGAGCAGGGCGACCAGTGCGTCTACACCTTCGACGGGCCGCCTGTCAACATCACCACCGACTGCTTCATCGGCAACTGCGCACAGAACACCAACTGGATAGAGACTTGCAGTGTGCCCTACACTGGTGCAACGGGGCGTGCCAACATCCGTGAGGACCGCTTCGAGGCTCGCCAGCGTAACCCCATGCGCTACCGCTGGATGGAGAACCTGGTGGGTAACGTGTGGCACTTCCTGCCCGACGTTGCCTTCCGCGATGCGCAGATGTACGTTTGCAGCAACATGGCCGACTACCAGTTTTCCGATAGCATCGCTGCGGGCTATGAACCTTACGGCACACCGCTGCCCACCAGCCGCGAACTTGGCACACTCGACGACGAGACGGGCACCAATATCTGGGTGACCACCCTCGTCGACGACTACGATGCCCGAGGCATCGCCTTTGGCAGCGACTACAGCAACGCGCTCACCAGCAAGGACGCCTTTGGCGCCTACTACTACGTACACCAGCATCCGGCCATCTGCGCCAATGGCGGCGGCTTTGACCACAAGAACCGCTGCAACCTGCTCACCACCCGCGCCTGGGTGTGGAACAGCACCCGCTGGCACCTCTACGGCGCACGCTTGCTGTTTAAGGAGAGAAACGTGAAGGAGTAAAAGAACGTAACAGTGCTTTTCCCCATAAAAATTTGGAGAATTGAAAGAATAGCATTATCTTTGCCGACAAATTGCGATGATATGGAACGATTCTTCAATACCGCAGGACCGCAGAAGGTTGACATCAACTACACCATTGACCCGCTGAGCCGAATCAACCTCGACGACATAAAGTCACTCATCCGTCAGCAACGCTATTTCGTGCTCTATGCGCCACGGCAGACGGGTAAGACGTCATGCATGCTGGCCCTGTGTGACTACCTCAACGAGGAGGGCGACTACATAGCCGTCTATGCCAATGTTGAAGGAGGGCAAGCATCGCGTAACGACGTACAGAGCGTGGTAAAGTCTACTGTTGATACACTTGCCGAGCAATTTAGAGCCATCACCAAGAGCAACATGCCTCTACAGATACGCGACGAAGTGCAGCAGATAGGAAAAGATGCCATGTTGTCTACATTCCTGGGACGCCTGTCTGAAAGTCTGCCAAAGCCCTTGGTTCTTGTTATTGACGAGATTGACGCCCTCGTGGGCGACTCGCTGGTGTCGGTGCTACGCCAAATCAGGTCTGGCTATGCCTACCGCCCTGCCGCCTTCCCACAGTCCATCATCCTTTGCGGGGTACGCGATGTACGTGACTACCGCATCGTGCTCTCAAACCAGGATATCGTCACAGGCGGTTCGGCATTCAACATCAAGGCGAAGTCGTTGCGACTGGGAAATTTCACGAAGGAAGAGATTCGCGAACTCTATATGCAGCACACCCAGGAAACGGGCCAGCGGTGGGACGAGGCGTGCTTCCCAATGGTGTGGGAGGCCACTGAGGGGCAACCTTGGCTGGTCAATGCGCTTGCCAATGAAGTGACTAACGAAATGAAGGAGAACCGCGACCGCAACATCACCATCACTACTGAGATGATTTATCGTGCTCAGGAGCGTATCATCTACCGTTGCGACACCCACCTCGACATCCTGATAGACAAACTGAAGGAGCCAAGAGTCAAGCGTGTGATTGAGCCGATTCTGGCTAACAGCGAGGAGGCCGACGAAGGACTTGTGCCTAATGACGACGTGCTTTATGTAAGAGACATGGGACTTATCAAAGTGGAAAAGGGCAAGCCCCGTCGCATAGCCAACGGCATCTATCGGGAAATCATACCACGAGAACTGACCTGGACCACACAACAGTTCCTTGTGCAGGAGCCACAGTGGTACCAGAACGCCGACGGCAGCATCAACATGGAGAAACTGCTGCTCGACTTCCAGCAGTTCTTCCGTCAGAACGCCGATGCCTGGATACAAAAGTTCGACTATGCCGAGGCCGGTCCGCAGCTGCTGCTACAGGCTTTCTTGCAGCGCATTGTCAATGGCGGCGGATACATCGACCGTGAATACGGTCTGGGGCGCCGCCGCACCGACCTGCTCATCCGGAAACCGCTGACCGACCACTACGGCGGCCCTGTGCAGCGCATCGTACTCGAACTGAAAATCAAGCGAGGCGACCTGGACACCATCATTGAGAAAGGCCTGCAGCAGACATGGGAATACATGGATGCCGTTGGCTCCGTCGACGAAGGCCACCTCATCATCTTCGACCGCACGAAGGAGAAATCATGGGACGAGCGCATCTGGCATAAGCCTTACCAATACGAAGGACACCCTATCATGGTGTGGGGAATGTAGGCTCTCGGAGCAGACCGCTAGTCCTCTCGGAGCAGACTGCCAGACTTCTCGGAGCAGACTGCCAGACTTCTCGGAGCAGACTGCCGGACTTCTCGGAGCAGACTGCCAGACTTCTCGGAGCAGACTGCTGGACGTCCTTCGTTAACATGCAATCGTCTTCGATTGCCAGACAGGGCATACAATAAAGCGCCGGAAAGTCCGTTAATATATAATATGAAACCACGAATCATCGGACTATACCTTCCACAATATCACCCTATACCTGAAAACGACGAATGGTGGGGGAAAGGCTTTACAGAGTGGACGAACGTGGCAAAGGCAAAGCCCCTCTTCCGCGGTCACTACCAGCCACGCATACCGGCCGACTTAGGTTTTTACGACCTGCGACTGCCGGAGATTCGTGAACAGCAGGCAGAACTGGCCCGCGAGGCCGGGCTGGAGGGCTTCTGCTACTACCACTATTGGTTTGGCAACGGCAAGCAATTGTTGGAGCGTCCCTTCAACGAGGTGCTGCAGAGCGGCAAGCCCGACTTCCCCTTCTGCCTCTGCTGGGCCAACCACGACTGGACGAACAAGACGTGGCAGAAAGGAAACAGCCTGCGACGCGATTCCATGATTATGCAGATGCACTACAGCCAAGAGGACTATGTGCGCCATTTCAATCATGTACTTAAAGCTTTCCAAGATTCGCGCTATATAACGGTGGACGGGAAACCCCTTTTCGCCGTATGGGAGCCACGCGCCATTCCTGACGTCCGACAGTTCATTGACCTCTGGCAGCAGTTGGCTCGCGAAAACGGTCTTCCTGGTATACATTTTGTGGGATATACCCAAAACTCTTCGGGACGCTCTACCAAAGACGGACATGTAAGCCTTTGGGATGCCAATCAAGCTGCCGAACGCTACCAAGAAGTTTTGGATTTAGGTTTTGATGCCGTCATGTCCACAGGATTGGGACGAGCTCAGACCATTGTCAATGGCAAATGGAAGAAAGCCCTCTTCTTTGCCGCCAACCACACTTTCCTACCCATGTCGTTCCGTGCCGACTATGAGAAGGTGATGCACCATTATTATGTAAAGGAAGATGCATGGGAGAATGTCTACCCCACCCTGATGCCTCAGTGGGACCGTACACCGCGAGCCGGTATCAAGACCGACCCTCTCATCAACAGCACCCCTGAGAAATTCCAATCAACAGTGGAGGAGGCCCTCAAGCTGATTCAGAAAAAGCAGCCCGAACATCAAATCCTGTTCCTCAAAGCATGGAATGAATGGGGTGAGGGCAACTACGTGGAACCCGACCAGAAATTCGGTCATGGCTACATACAGGCTATCCGACAGGCTATAGATAAATATACAGACCAATGAAACGATTAACCATCATTGGCGCACTGCCTGAATCATCATTCGTCGGAGGAGTGACGATCCATGTACAGAGACTTTTACAAGGTCTTGATTCCAAGGGGGTAAGTTATGAATTCGTAGATTACAAAAGAATTGGTGTTCCAAGTGCTTGCCTGTTCATCCTTCGTCATAGAGGCTGTACGCATATCCATGTCACAAACCCCATCCTTCTGCTCATATTTGTAAGCTGTTGCAAACTGTCCTTTTCCAAGTGTATCTTTACGCTTCACGCAAATCACGGACGTTTCTCGGGGTTCAAGAACCTATGCCTTTCCATAGCCATGCGTTGGGCAGATGTTCCTGTACTTATCAATCCCCAAAGTTATCAGATTTATAAGCAGGTCAACAAGCATGCCCAATACATATCGGCATTCATTCCCCCGATGAGTGAGCCGCCACTCTCTGAACACGTCAAGAATAAGATTGAGGCTTGCCGGAAACGTGGTGTCCCCATTATTTCCACGAATGCCAGCAAGACAGCCATAGACAAAGACGGGAACGACATCTATGGAATAGACTTTCTCGTAAACTATTTCTCAGCCCACGATGGTTTTACACTGCTTGTCTCAGACCCCAAAGGTGGATACAAGAAAAAGTTGTGTCCCAGCTCTGAGAACGTGGTGTTCATCGATCAACCACATTCTTATTTTGAGTTGCTCAAATGTGTTGATATATTTGTCAGGAACACATCAACGGATGGTGATGCCTTGTCTGTGAAGGAGGCATTATATTTAAACAAGCCTGCACTGTGTTCTGATGTCGTAGACAGGCCGGCCGACACAATCTTGTTCAAGTATAGTGACGAAGGCAGTTTTGCGCGAGCATTGGAAGATGCAAAGACCTTCCATGGAGAGAACGATGGAGAAAGAGGCCAATATGACGTAGTGGGAAAACTAATAAAACTTTACTTTTCTTTCTGATACACCCTCACCCAGTCGAACTGCGTCTCGTATGTCTTGTTCGTCTGTGGCATAAAATGTCCATTACCACCCATTCCCACGCTTTGGTTTAACACAATAAACAACGGATAGTCGAACGACCATTGACCTTCTGATAAGAGTTTTTCATCATCTGATTTGCAATATTCTCCAACTTTTTTGCCATCAACAGTCCAGATGATATCATTCTCTGTCCATATAACGCCATAGATGTGCCACTTTGTGACATCACATGAATAGTTGAAAGTGTTGCGTTGGCCATGATTTCTACGACTCATTGTCAATTGCGAATGAGCGGTATGAGCAGAAATCTTCCTGTTGCCAAACACTTCCATAATGTCAATCTCACTATAAAGAGGTTGCGTTTTAGTCGGCCACGTCCTCAACCATGCAGCAGGAAAGTTACCTACCTTTAGGTTGGTCTTCATGCGCACCTCTATCTTGCCATACTTAAACTCGAACTTGCCACGCGAGAATACTGCTCCCGTTAGCATCTGGGCGGTGTCGGTAGGCAGGTGCCGATTGGGTATGGCACGACAAACGAGTGCGCCGTTGCGAATGAAAGCTACGTCGCGGGAGTCGTATACCCAGCGGTTCCAGCCAGCTCTGGAACGTGGTGGCACCGACCAGATTGCACTGTCTGGCCGACTGCCGTTAGGCTGGTTGAACTCGTCGCTGAACACTAATTTGTAGTTGTCCGCACGCTTCTGGGCGTCGGCTATGTTTGCGAATGCAAACAAGAAAAGAACAGTTGTAAATAATGGTTTAAACATCATTATAAATAAGTATGGTGCAACATGTAGGCGCATTTTAGTTGCAAAGGTAATGGTTTTTCGTGAAAACTAGCACGTTTTTCAAAAAAAAGATGTACCTTTGCAGCCAAATTTTCAACGATGAAGAAAATCATGCTGGTCTTTGGCACTCGGCCAGAGGCAATAAAGATGGCTCCTTTGGTTATTGAACTGAAGAGAAACCAAGATAAGTTAGACACCATTGTGTGTGTGACTGGTCAGCATCGCGAGATGCTTGACCAGGTGCTCAATGTGTTTGGCATTAAGCCCGACTATGACCTGAACATTATGAGGAAAGGGCAGGATTTGTACGACGTGTCCATTCGCGTACTGGCTGGCATGAAGGAGGTGCTGCAGAAAGAGCATCCGGACATCGTGCTGGTACATGGCGACACCACAACGTCGACCATCGCTGCACTGTCGGCCTTCTATCAGCAAATACCCGTCGGACATGTGGAAGCAGGGCTTCGCACTTACGATATCTATAGTCCTTGGCCGGAGGAGATGAATCGGCAGCTGACAAGCCGCATCGCTGTTGTGAATTTTGCACCTACACAGCTTAGTCGGGAGAACCTGCTTAACGAAGGTGTCAGCGATGACAAAATATTGGTTACGGGCAACACTGTCATTGATGCCCTGCACTACATAGTCGCCAAGATAGGCAGCGACGAAAGCCTGAGGAGGCAAATAGAGACCACCGTCAAGCGCGAAGGCTACGACATCAGCCGACTGGACGAGGGCAGAAGACTGGTGCTGATAACGGGGCACCGTCGAGAGAATTTCGGACAGGGGTTTATCGACATCTGTCACGCCATCAAGACGCTGGCCCAGAAGTATCCTCAAGTGGACTTTGTCTATCCCATGCACCTCAATCCTAACGTCAGGAATCCGATAAGCGAGGTTTTTGGAGAAAATTTCACCTCTTTAGGCAATATGTTCTTTATTGAGCCGTTAGAATATATAGACTTCATCCTACTGATGGAGCGTTCCACCATTGTGCTCACTGATAGCGGTGGCATTCAGGAGGAGGCTCCTTCGTTGGGGAAGCCGGTTTTGGTGATGCGCCAGACGACAGAACGTCCAGAAGCACTGAAGGCAGGAACCGTCAAGCTGGTAGGTACGAACTACGACGCTATTGTCGGCAATGTCTCTTTGCTACTCGACGACCGTCAGGCTTACAGCCAGATGAGCCAGGCCACAAATCCTTATGGTGACGGTCTGGCATGTAAAAGAATCGTTGAGAGACTAAATAAAATTTAGTATAATGAAAGCATGTTTCATGGGGTTGGGCTACATCGGATTGCCCACTGCCATCATAGCAGCAAAGCACGGTATAGAAATAGCAGGAGTAGACATCAATCCTCTTGTAGTGGAGATGACTAACAGCGGTCATCTGCACTTTCTTGAACCTGGATTGGACGAGATGCTAACTGAAGTCGTTAGCAGCGGTATGCTCCATGCATCGATGACACCAGAGGTCAGTGATGCCTATTTCATTGTAGTGCCGACACCTTTCAAGGGTGATCATGTGCCCGACGTGTCTTACGTAGAGGCTGCTACGCGTACCATCATCCCCTATCTGAAAGAGGGCGACCTTTATGTGATTGAATCCACGTCACCAGTAGGAACAACGGAGAGGATGGAACAGATCATCTTCGCAGAGCGCCCGGAACTGAAAGACCGAATCTACATAGCCTACTGTCCGGAGCGCGTCCTTCCCGGAAACATCATCTACGAACTGATACACAACGACCGTGTCATTGGTGGCAGAAACGAAGCTTCGGCCAAGAAAGCCATGGAGTTTTACGCCCATTTCGTGAAAGGTGACTTGCACTCTACCAATAGTCGGACTGCTGAGATGTGCAAGCTGACGGAAAACTGCTTCCGTGATTCACAAATAGCCTTTGCCAATGAGCTAAGCATTATTTGCGATGAGGCGGGTATCAACGTCTGGGAGCTCATCTGTCTGGCAAACAAGCATCCGCGAGTAAATATCCTGCAGCCAGGGTGTGGCGTGGGCGGGCACTGCATCGCCGTCGATCCTTACTTCATCTCCAGTAAATATCCCAAGGAGGCGCGCATGATAGCCATGGCTCGAGAGGTAAACAACCACAAGGCTGACTGGTGTGCCGAGAAGGTGCAGAATGCCATGCTGCGCTTCGAACTTGAAAAGAAACGGAAGCCAGTGGTTGCCATGATGGGATTGGCATTCAAACCTGACATTGATGACCTACGCGAGAGCCCAGCGAAATACATCGTCACCAAAGTGATGCAAAGTTACAGCAATGCCAGCATCCTTGTGGTGGAGCCCAACATCGTAGAACACAAGGTGTTCAAACTGACTGACTACAGAAGAGCATACGAGCAGGCCGACATCGTGGTATTCCTGACCGCACATTCACTGTTCAAACAATTGGAGTGGCGTAACGACAAAGTCATCATCGACTTCTGTGGTATTTTCAAGAAATAGTGCATGAAGGTTCTTGTCGTCTCTTTCTATTACCCGCCCGAAATGGGGGCTGCTGCTTCGCGTATCTCGAATATGGCGGAGGGGCTGAAGAAAGAGAATGCCGATGTTGATGTACTGACATGTCTACCCAGCTATCCTCTGGGAAGGATTTTCGAGGGCTACCGTGGATGTCTTTTCCGAAAAGAACAGATGAACGGCATCAACACATACCGTTATTGGACGTATGCTACCGTCTCGAAGAATCCTACAGCTCGTTTGGCTAGCATGCTGGTGTTCTCAATAGCTATTTGGCTGTTCGGGCTAAAGTGGAGAACCATTCGGAGCTACGACAGGATTGTCATCCAGAGCCCTCCGCTCCCTGTGGCTTTCTCTGCCATGCTTCTCTTTAAGTGCCTCTACCGAAAAACGAGCGTCCTGAATGTATCTGACTTGTGGCCCCTCTCAGCAGTGGAACTTGGTGCCGTGAAGAAAGGTAGTACCTATTACAACATCATGGCCAGAATGGAGCGGTTTATCTATAGAAAGGCCGACGCCTTCCAATGCCAGAGTCAAGAAATCATCGACCACATCAAAAGCTTTGGTTACCAGAAGCCCTGTTTCCTATACCGAAACCTGCAACCTCAGTCGGTGGCTGCCCAAAACACAAAGACACTCAGTCAACCGCTCAAGCTGGTGTATGCTGGTCTGCTCGGAGTAGCACAGGACATCTTGGGAATGATTCAGCAGATAGACTTCAAGGCACTAGGAGCGGAGCTGCACATTTTCGGTGGTGGCAACCAAGCTAATGACATCACGGCCTATGCGGAGAGCCATGACTGTGGCGTCATCTGTCATGGCTATCAGAGCAAGCAAGACATTAACCGCATTCTTGGCTCCTTCCATGCTTCAGTTGTGCCCTTGACGGTACCCATCAAAGGTGCCGTCCCATCAAAGATTTACGATATCCTGCCTCACGGGGTTCCCATCATTTTTTGTGGTGGCGGTGAAGGAGAGCGGATTGTGCGTGAGCATCATTTGGGCTTCGTGTCAGCCCCAAGTGACTATGAAAGTCTGAAAACAAGCATTCTTCGTTTGAAGAACCTTACGGAGCAGGAATATCAAGACTTACGAAACTGCTGTCTTGAAGCTGCTACGAGCGTTTTTTCCTTTAGCCGGCAGATGGAAAACTACAAGTCTTTCCTTGAAAGTCTGGAGAACTAAAGGCGTTTCCAACTAATACTTCCTGAAGTGCATCCTGACGTTCTCGTGCTGACGGCAGGTTTCAAGCACCATCTTCGAAGCTGACAGCTGGCGGACGAGGAAAGCCTCCTCCAGTCCGTTTAGGCCGTAGGACTCTGTGGCTTTCGGGCTGGTGGGCGAGGGATCCTGCTCACGCCGATAGTTGAGGAAGGGGGTCGTCACATGCAGCGTGTCGCTAACAAACTCGAAACGGAAGATGAGTGGAGAATGACCGTCGCCATTCTCTAACAGGTGGTCGCGCATATCAAGCATGTTCCCTTGGACGCACCAATAGATCTGGCGCTCACGCACGTCTATGCTGATGTTTTTGTCAATAGAGTCGACCTGCGCCAGTTGCCACATCCCGTCGAAGTCGCCGTTGTCAGAGCCTTCCAAGTTATCACAGGCCACCAACCCCAGTATGCATGCCAATAAACACAATAGCTTCTTCATATCTCCTAATCTTTCATTTTTCATTTTTCATTTTTCATCTTTCATCTTTCATCTTTCATCTTTCATCTCCATCCTTTTCCCCACCGTGACCTGCAGGCCAACATTGTCGCCCAGCAGGCCGCCGTGGTCGTAGCCCAGTGCTCCGCGCAGGCTCCATCCTCTCAGGCGTGAGTCGTCGGCGAAGCGATAGTTCACCTCAGCCAGCATACTCACGTTACGCTGAGGATCCATAAACGGAATCTGGTAAGTGCCCCATCCGCGCTGCCAACTGCACAGCAGCCGGTAGTGCAGGTTGCTGACAGGGTCGCCGCTCAGTCCCACGTGCCAAGCCCACATGCGGTTGTTCTTCACCATGATGTAGCCGTTGTCGTTGTAGAGCGGCGAACGGTAGAGCGGATTACCCATCACCTGTCCCCAGTGTTGCCAGCCGGTGAACATGTCGTGGTTGTAGAAATTGTCCATACCGCTGATGTGGTCGGAAATCGACTTCGTGTGGTCGTGGTAGATAGGTCCGCTCTGGTACTTCGAGTAGAGATACTCCACGACGACGTTGTTCAGCCAATGGCACTGCTTCAGCCGCAGCTCGGTACCAAGCATGATGTCGCGCAGGTCGTAGAGGAAGTAGTGTGAGTCTTTCTTCACGTCCCAGTCGTCGCCCGAGCCATAGCCGTCGTAGTCGACAAAGAACATGCCCGACTGGTCTTCGTAATAATGGTCTGCATAGGCAGAGACACCCCACGTAGGCTGGTCGTAGTTCACCCGCAGCACATAGCTGCCCAAGTGGTTACCCTCCTCGTTCTTATAGACGATGTCCGACTCCTTCGACTCATGGCCACCAGGGACGAAGGCGTGCCAGTAGGCCTTCAGGCTGTTGTCGTTTTCAAACTTTGTCAGCTCGTAAGGCTCGTCTGGATCTTTGTAGAATGTCCCGCCTATATAGACATACGACGTGCCGCCGAACTGGCAACCCATCTCAATGCCCAGCTCCACCGTCAGCGGACGTCCCTCCTGACCGATGCGCAGATAGCCGGCCTTGGTGTGCAGCCGTGTGTGCTCGGTGTAGCGGGACTGTTTGTCGGTGAAGTCCTTCTGCCAGCGGTCGTCGGTCTGCAGGCCGTAGGCGATGTGGCCCTTCAGCCCCACCCAGCCATGCAGGCCGGGCACGTCCCAGTAGTCTGGCAGCGACAGCCGCACGCTCGGCACGGGGCGGGCGTTGATGCCCAGCGTCTGCGGTCCGGAGCTCAGGTCCTGGTTCCGCAGCTCCATAGGCTGCTCCTTGCTACCCACGGTGAGCAGGCCCTTGAGCCAGCGCAGTTCACCATAGGCCTGCTGCACCACCAGTGTGCTGGTGAAATTGGCGGCCACGGCCATGTCGGCTCCTGCGCCCCACGCCCACCGCTTTGCAGAGTCGTTCTGCAGCGGGCGGAAGACGCCGGCACGCACATAGCCGTTTTTCGTCTCAAGGGAGCTGAGTCCATACTTGTTAGCGTTGAGCCACAGTGGCGTATGGTCGCCGTCCGAAGCCGTTACCTGAGCTTCGGTGCGCACCTCCACTTGTGCATTGAGTGCAGTCACGCCGCCCATGCACATCAGTGCTGTCAGACCAACAATTCGCTGTCTTAACATTATCACGCCGCAAAGATACGAAAAAAATACATTCCCACCAAACTTTTCACTTTTTTTATTCTATTGCAGCAGGACGGCTGTGTGCCGCTGGACGTCTTAAACAGGTGGATGGTTTGGCTGTTCTGTGATTATTCCGTCATGCCGGGCGAGGGCTCGACTTACTCTTTGCCTGCCATGATATTGGTGATGGCCACAATGTCACCGATGCCTACCTCGCCATCGTTGTTGACATCGCCAGTCTTGTTTCTCACCTCATTTGTTGCCTCGATTGTCATGTTCTCAACTTCCAGTCCGCCGTCGCCCCACAGCAGCGTGGCTTTCACCACGTCGCTGGGTGCGTAGCCCTCGGCAATGGCTTGGACGGTCACCTCATAGCGGGCTGTCAGGGGGATCATGGCCTCGTTGCTTTCTTGCGCGTCGGCCACCGTGACCTTCGAAAAGAATTGTGCACCGGGGGTGGTACTGGTGAAGCGCAGAAGACCACGATCGTAGCTGATGATGGGCCTGCCACACTTGATAAAGGAAGCACTGTCGCCAGGGGTGCCAACGGTCATCAGCGTTCTGAAATCATCGATGTCAGTCTGTGTGATACCTAAACTCAGTGCCATCTGCTCGATTTTCTCATGGAAGGTCTCGCCAGCAAAATTCGTTTTGATGGTGTCGACCAAAGCCTTGTAGCGTGTTGCATCGTTTCTGTGGCATCGTACATTTCTATAGAATAAGTTCGACAGCTCATAGTCTTTCGCCATGTCGTTCTCTGAAACACCTAACAAGCCTTCCAGTAGGAACGCGAAAGTGCCGGTGCGGTCGGCGCCAAACGAGCAATGGAACAGCACTTTTTCGTTCTGGCGTAGCTTCTCGACGACCTTCTCGAAGCAGTTCTTGTAGTGTGAATATGTACTTTTGATGCCGTATGCGTATGGCTCTATCTGGTAATCATCGCCATGAATGAACTCGAGACTGTCGGCTAAAGGACTATAATCGCTATCGTCGCCAAAGTCGATTTCGGTGCCAATACCTTGTACGTGCAGCAATTCGTGGATGCCTGCCTGTGTGATGAAGTAGCTCTTCGGCTCATAATACAGCTCTTCGCTGCGGTAAATGCGGTCGTAGCGCACACGACGGTTTCCCGGCAGTGGCCACCCGCCGATGTCGCGGAAGTTCTGCATGCCGTCGATGTTCATCATGCGCACCTGCCCTTCAGTCATGAATGTTCCCTCACTCACCAGACTCTTTTCTCCATCAGTACCGAGATGGAACAGCTGGTACGTGTAGTTGCACTGCGGCAAGAGGTTCCACACCGTTACGAATTTCTGCCCTACGACGAGCGTGTCCGACCGTACCAGCTGCTCTCCCTTCCGGGTTTCCATCACCAGCGATTCACCGCCATACGTGACGGGCACTTCTATCCTGACAGGCCACGGCAGACCTTTCTTATAGGTAGTGGACTTGTAGGTATAGCTCGTGATTCGCGTATAAGAATAGTCGCTGTCAGGGTAGGCTACGTTCTTGAGATATTCGCTCGTGACGCCATTCTCCAAGCAGTAGTTTTCTGTGTCGTGACCAGTCTCCAAAAGACCGCCACCGAACAAGTCGCTGGTCCAGCCAGCACGGTGGAAGGCGCCCAGTGTGCCCTCGGGCACATACAGGACACAGTCATTCGCTATGGAGTCGAACGCTTCGGTACCGATGCCGAAGGGCTGCTCTGATTTCAATGTCACCTTTCTCAGGTTCTCGCATTGCTTGAAGGCATAATGCCCCAGACTGCTAATGGTCTTTGGCAGCACTATTCCTGACAGCTGACAGGCATAGAAGGCTGAGTCGGCGATGCCCACGACGCTGTAAATCGAGTCGTTGAATATGATTGTAGCCGGGATCGTCATAATGCCGGTAAAGCTTGCCGGGATGGCTGCTCCCCTGCCATTGCCGATCAGCACTGTCTTGCTGGAATCGTTCAGAATGGTAATACTCGTTGTGGTTCCGCCGATTTTCACTGACAAGTCTGACTCGCCAGTATTATTCTCCTGAGACCAAGCCGAAAGGCAAAACAGCGAGATGACCAAAGTCAGCAGGATGTGTCTTTTATCCATAATCCTAAGTGATTTATGATGCATAATGTAATCTAAAGTTTGCTGGAGCAGAGGGCTAACTACCACAAATAGTCGGCCTGCTCGCTGTCGAAAACAAGGGGACCGGTCCAGCCGTTCTCGCGGCAGACGTTGGCGATGGTTTGTTGTTCTTCGGGCGTGATGAGGCGCTTGCCATTGCGCATGGCGTAGTAAACGCGCCGGTTGAAAATTTCTATTAGACGGTTTCGGATGGCCCTCTCTTGGCGTCCCGTCATGTCGAGGTAGAAGTGTTGCATACCCGTCTTCATCGCGACGCGAAGCTTCTCGCGGAAGTGTTTGCATGCACCTTCTTGTATTGAAGGGTGGCGGGGGTTGACGACGGTGACTACGCGCCCGCACACGTCAGCATGGCGACCTACCAACCAGTGTAAACAACGTGCACTGAGGGGACAGGTGTCATTGAAACACAGCAGATATTCAGGCGCTCGTTTGCTGAAAAGGGTGGCTTCCTCGTTGGCGGGTAGGGGGGCGAGGACGAGTTCGTCGTAGGTCATGGTCGGAACTATATGATGAGTTTCAGTTTAAGCTATTCGATTGCAAAGGTAATCATTTTTCTCGAGACTACCAAATTCTTCTATAAAAAAGATTGGCAAAAAGTGACGTGAAGCGCTAATCAATGAGACGATTTCTATGTCGCCTATAATTTCAGCTGGGTCAATTGGAAAACGAGCTATTGTTGAGGCATCTCGGGATGGAAGAAAAGTCACTGTGACACTCAGTAACAAGCTTTGTTACTGGGCGTAACAAGGCTTATTACTTGTAGTAACAAAGCTTGTTACTAACGGTAGCTCGGCCAGTTACTGCTTTCAATGCGGGCATGCGCGTATATGTTGCGGGCATGCGCGTATATGTTAATATATAGAAATATTTATTATATTAGCCCCTATTTATATATAAATATAGGGGCTATATATATTATAATATATTATATATTTTCCCGCCCTTTTTTTGCTTGGTACACAAGTTTGTGGTCCGCGAATTTTTGTGTACAACAGTTTTCTTCCGCAACATTGCCGCCAAATTGCTGTCATTACTGAATTATCTATGGAGAAGCCCTTTGTTTGGCTGTCGCAGTGAAAAGATTTACAAAAAATCATCACAAACCAACCAAAAAGTACGCCTAAATGATGGCTATATCAAATAAAATAGTTAACTTTGCAGCGCCATTGCGCAAAAAGCGGTGGCGCTGTTGTTATATACACCAAGAAACAGAATGAATCAATTTGCATTGAAAGGTTTTGCTGTCCTGTTCCTCAGTGCCATTGCGGTGGCTGCCTGTACGTCAAGGGATAAAGCCAGCACGGAGTCGGAAGCGGCGGCACCTCAGGAACTTGTGGAGGAGACCGCGACGACGGCGTCTAACGAAATGGATGCTGCCGAGAGGGAACGGCACATTGCTGAATGTAAGACGTTCATCACGGCGTTCTACGAAGGGCTGGAGGAGTCGGGCTTCGACAAGGACTATGTGAAGCAGTATGTCACAACCAATGCCGCGCAGTGGCTGAAAGACATGTACGACTACGATTGCGACGGTAACGACTGTATGGCCGCATGGCTGTTTGCGTACAATATGACCGACCCCGGCGAGCTTCAGGAACGTAGGATTGATGCTCTTGATGACAACACGTATAGGGTTGCCAATGTCTATACAGGCTCGGCCGATGGCGACTATATGTACACCATCAGGCTCGGTCTCGTCAAAGAGGGTGATACGTTTAGGATTGACAAAATAGAAATTGAAGAGTGAACCGTCTTTGACAACAAAAGATTGTCATATTGTATTCCCCTGTTTTATCTACACCAGCGAATACATAGAGCGACCATTTGATGGTTTGGGGGACATAAGACACCAACAATAATATGGTAAGGCGTGGCACAATAAAACCGCTCAATCATCGTTATTAGTTAAATAAAGCAACGGCCGACCCACCGTCTGCCGTATAAACTATGGACAAAAAACTTCAGAATATGGCAGAAACAAAAGATACCGATATCATCGACTTGGGGAAACTTATCCGCAAAGTGTGGGATAAACGCAAACTCTTCTTTTTCAAGATTTGGCCCATCACTTTCGTACTCTCCTGTCTGATCATCATCTGCGTGCCTAGATATTATGTCTCCGAGGCAAAGTTAGCGCCCGAGCTGGGTGCTAACATGGCAGGCGGAACCGTAGGCTCACTGGCTTCCTCATTTGGCATAGACCTTGGAAGCTTGTCAGATAATGCCGACGCCATCAGTCCGTTGCTCTATCCTGATTTGATGGAGGACAACGGTTTCGTTACAAAACTTTTCACTGTCAGGGTGAAGAGTGCTGATGGTAATATCGACACCGATTATTATGACTACCTAAAGTCTCATCAAAAATCGGCTTGGTGGAGCAATGTCAGACGGTGGATTTCGAGAAGTATCAAATCCATTTCTTCCTCCAAAAAGCCTGGAGCGTCAACGGGTAACGATGAGAAATCACCTTATTGGCTTAGTGAAGAAGAGAACGGACTGGCAGAAAAGGTGCGTGGAAACATCCATTTCACCGTTGACAAACAGACTGCAGTCATCACTATTACTACAAAAGCACAAGATCCGCTCGTTGCCAAGATTTTGGCCGACTCAGTACAGCAGCATCTACAGGAGTTCATTACCATCTATCGAACCAACAAGTCTCGTGTAGATGAGAAACACTATCAAGAACTATATAATCAGGCAGTAGTTGCATACGAAAAGAGCTGCAATGAATATGCCAGACTCTCAGATTCCTATAACAACGTGGTCCTGAACAGGTACCAAATGAAGATAGACAATCAGGAGAAAGACATGGAGTTGAAATATGTGACGCTACAAACCATCTCATCGCAGTTGCAGGTGGCTCAATCCAAGGTTCAGGAACGTACACCGGCATTTACCGTCATAAAAGGTGCCTGTGTGACACAAAAGCCTGCGGGTCCGAAGCGTATGATGTTCGTCATCGGCATGCTTATATTGGTTACTTTCGTCAGCCTGCTTTTAATAGTGCGAAAAGATCTGCACATCTTTTAGTTTCCCATAGAACCAGAGTATAGATGGGCTGGCATCTTAGACAGTTAGGCAAGATTGACGTTCGCAAATTGCTGAGAGTTGATGTGGGGCGCATGACTTTGCTGCCCCTCATTATGATTCTTTCCGTTGTTTTCAATACCAGCATCTCTTTCGATGTGTTGGAAATACCCGCACTGTTGTATTTGGTGCTCGTCATGGCTTTTTTGTCGTGCTTCATCATGTTTTACCTCTACCTGAGAAAAGGTTCCTTGTCGATACTTGTTCTCATGGCTATTCTTTTTGTAATGATGCTCATGACATCTACGATTATCAACGATGCAGACATAAAAAAATGTTTCTTTGATGGTTGTTACATCATCTTTATCGTCATGATTTGTGACTACTACAAGAATCGATTTCACATGCTGATAGCTGCGTTTGCCATTGCATTTTCAATTTGTGCGTACCTCAATCTCTTTCATCTGCTGATGCATCCGGAACTATGGATAATCGATGATTTGAAGAGTAGTCAGGGGTATCTGCTCGGCAGCAACTATAATGGTATGGGATGTCGCCTTCTGTGCGCTGTAGGCTTAAGCATAGCATGCCTTAAATTTAGTAAGTGGTGGTTTCTGAACGTCATCTCCGTCACGATAGTATCAATTGCATCACTTGGTATTGTGGGGTCAATGACATCTATGACTGGTATGCTTCTGCTTATTGCACTCTGCCTTATTCCCACGCACAAATTATTGAAAACAAGCATTGTCTCAATTATCGCCCTCGTAATTCTCTTCCAAATCTTTGTTTGTTTCCAAGGGAAGGGGATAGAACAGAATGGACTTGCAGTATGGTTTGTCGAAGACGTATTAGGCAAGGACATCACCTTCACTCTAAGAACATATATGTGGGATTCGGCATCAAAGGTCGTTGCCGAATCACCCCTATATGGTTACGGCCTTGTTACGAGTGATTGGTACTATTCGCACATGAGTTCCTTGGCCAAGGGCCCTCACAATTTCATCTGGGCGATACTCATTTTTGGCGGCGTCATACTGCTGGCTATTTTCACCTTTATCTGTTACATGGTGTTTGTCCAGCTTCCAAAAACTAAGGACAGATATATTTTATATATCTATGCCACTGCAGCAGTGTTGTTCCTAATGAAGACCATGGAGTTCTATCCGCCACTATTTATCTTTTGCCTTCTCTCTTTGGCTTTCTTTGCACCCCGTTCAAATTCAGCATAAGTCCACATGGAAGCGCCCAAAAGAATTGTCTTTAACACGCTGGCCCACATGAACGTACCATTATCAACATCTGCCTGACGTGTGTTGTCATTATAATTCAAAAATCTTGAAATAACAAAAGCATGCTGTTCAATTCAATTGCATTCCTGCTATTCTTTCCAATAGTTTGCGTGTTATATTATACCATTCCTGCTGGGTGGCTGAGGGCGCGGAACTTGTTGCTGCTTGTTGCAAGCTACTATTTCTACATGAACTGGGAACCTGTCTATGCACTATTGTTGTTGACGAGTACAGTTATAACCTATTTTGCCGCGTTGGGTATTGAAAAGTTTGAGGAGAAAAGCAAAAAGCAACTATGTCTTGTCAGCAGCTTGGTTTTGAACCTTGTCATCCTGTTTCTTTTCAAGTACTACAATTTTATCGCTTCGAATATTGAGGTGGCACTCCAGGTAACAGGTTTGGGAATGGATGTACCGAAATTCGAACTTTTGTTGCCTGTGGGTATTTCGTTCTACACCTTCAAAGCCTTGGGATATTCAATAGACGTGTATCGTGGAACGGTGAAAGCTGAGCGTAACTTTGCTGATTATGCGTTGTTTGTGTCGTTCTTCCCTGCACTGGCAGCAGGTCCTATTGACCGCTCCAATAATCTTTTGCCACAATTCAAACAACAGCATTGTTTCGACTACGATACAGTCATGGCTGGAGTGAGAATGATGGTGTGGGGCTATTTCCTGAAACTGGTGATGGCCGACCGTTGCGGTCTATATGTTGATGCCGTCTTTGACAATCTAGACAAGCACAATGGTAGCTCTTATCTGTTGGCCTCACTGCTATTCTCTTTTCAGATCTATGGCGACTTCGCAGGCTATTCGCTTATTGCCATTGGTGTAGCCCGCGTCATGGGTTTCCGACTGATGGATAATTTCCGCCGTCCGTATTTTGCCTGTACTGTGGGAGATTTTTGGCACCGTTGGCATATTTCGCTTTCCACATGGTTCAGGGACTACGTCTATATCCCGCTTGGCGGCAACCGTGTGAGCCGTCTTCGCAACTATTTCAATCTGTTTGTGACATTTGTGGTAAGTGGTATATGGCATGGGGCAAACTGGACATTTGTCTGTTGGGGCGGTCTTCACGGTCTGTTGCTTTGTCTTGAAAAGGCGCTCGGTATCAGCAAGCGTAAATACTCTGGCGTCCGTAAGTTTTGCCACTGGGCGGTTACTTTCATGCTTGTAAACATAGCATGGGTTTTATTCCGTGCCGACAACTTATTGGATGGCATAAAGGTGATAATGGGTATGTTCACATCTCTGGGCGTGCCTTATATAGACACGACAACGTTCATCGCATTGGCATTTGTTTTTCCAATCCTTTTTGCAAGGGAGGTCGGAGAGGAGTTCGACCGTTATCACATCGCTATTGAAAATTCACGTTATTGGGTTGTCCGCCATGTTTATCTCGCATTAATGATTGCATTGATTGTCTTGTTTGGCGTCCTCGGAGGTGACCAGTTCATATATTTCCAATTCTAATTGAGAATAAGTTTATGAAGAAATTTGTTGTTAGTTTCGTTTTTGTTTTGGCTGTCCTTTGGGCTGTTGACAGGGCGGGTGGTCTATTGTTGGTGCAATGTATGGCTCATACTAATGCAAAGCCAGAGGTGAAGTTGGAACACATGGTGAAGGAGGTTGACGACGATATCGTACTGATGGGAACATCACGGTGTGATTGCCATTACGTCCCCTCGATACTGATGGATTCGCTGCACACCAGTGTTTATAACGGTGGTATTTCGGACTCGGAAAATATTTTCTCGCACTATATCCTGCTTAACTTGATGCTGGCTCATCACACGCCCAAAGTGGTTTGCCTGGAATTGATGGCCAAAGACTTTAGCATATCTGATGCCCCATTCAGTAAAATATCCTTCTTCGCACCTTATATAAACATCAACGACCGCGCCGACTCGGTTTTTATTGAGGCAGGTTCCTATTGGAAATACAAGGTTTCACATCTCTACAGATTCAACTCAAAGGGGGTTGAAGCGATTGGGGGGCTGTTAACCAACCACAGGGGCGAAGAGGATCATGGCTTCTTCCCATTGAAAAGAATGCCGGTTGCCCCCCCCTCTTTTGGGGAAGAGAAATCACTGGATGGAGTCGACAGTCTGAAATTGTTATACGTTAAAAGGTTCATTGATGTGTGCAGACAGAATGGTATCAGGCTGATCTTTATGATTTCTCCCAGGTATGCCAGTGTCGATCCCGGACATTACGACCCACTCAAAAGAATAGCAAAGGAAAATGGTGTTCCATTTATGGATTACCATACCAGAGGTCTGTTTTTCGACCACCCTGAATATTTCCGAGACAGCGGTCATCTTTGGTTGGAAGGTGCAAGGGCTTATACTACCATTTTCGCCAGTGACCTGAAACGGGTGCTGTCTTATGAAACAGAAAAAGGACGCTAATAGCAAGTTGATTATGGTTAGAGACTCAACTATAGATGTACTGAAAGGAATAGGAATAATTCTGGTTGTGATAGGCCATAGTAATTGTCCTCAACTCTTAGATGATTATATTTTCTCATTCCACATGCCTTTATTCTTTATTGCAAGTGGCTACTTTTTTAATAAGAACTATTTGGGAAACAAGAAACAGTATTTTTTTAAGAAAGTACAGGGTGTCTATCTGCCATTTCTAAAGTGGAGTGTCATTTTCTTGCTTTTACATAATGTGTTTTATTATTGTGGAATATTGAACTCGTCATACGGAAATCGTGATGGCTTATGCTCTCAGTTGTATTCTATAAAAGACATCTTGCACCACTTCCTGAATATTTCATTAAGAATGACAGAATATGAAGGCTTCATTCTTGGTGCCTATTGGTTTATGCGCTCTTTATTTGTAGGGTGCATCGTGCTTTGTTTCGGTAGCTGGATAATAAATAGAATCATTAAATCCCCACATAAAAGCATCGTCGTGGTCTTGATTACGTTTTGTATAATAGGCGGCATCATGACTTATTATAATATTCAAATCCCATTTTTCCCTCAGGGAGGGTATCGTGAGGCTATGGCTGTTTTTTTTCTTGGATGTGGCTTTATCATAAAACAAAAGGACGGATATCTATGCCACCCTTACGTCATATTGGCCTCATTGGTTATATTAATCATGTGTGTAACTATTAATCCCACATCTATGAGAAGTAATGCTACTTTCGGTGATTGGCTCACAATACCGTTTACAGGAATTAGCGGATTCGTGTTAACCTACTACATAAGCAAACAGATAACGAAATGCAATAATATATTTAGTAATTCTTTAATTTATATTGGAAAAAATACTTTATATATCCTAACATTCCATTTCTTAATGTTTAAACCGGCCTCTTTGCTATACGCATACATATATAATTTAGATTGGCATGTTGTTGGTTGCCATCCTGTACCTATGCAAATCAGTAACAATTGGTTTTGGATTATCTTTTCTATTACGTCTTTGGCCTTTTCATTACTTTTGACGGAAATACTGAAGAGATTAAAAATAGAATAACTTGTTCGTTGTTTGTTGTTTCCGAACAGCAAATCAACGTTCTATAACAAAAATACACAAAAAGTATAATACATATTTGCATAATTGGTATTTTTCTATTACCTTTGCACTCAGAAAACAATAGTCAAACGCTATCATGCACCTATTCTCAGTCATTATACCCACTATAACATTCCAGAACTGTTACAACGGTGCCTAAAATCGTCTGTCATATTCAAAAACTATTCAAAAGATGAAAAAACTCTATTGCCAGCTACGACATTTACTGCATCCATTAAGGGTCTTCTATGAATCGTTTCTCGGTAGGTTCTTTCCCCAAAAGTTATCTTCCATACGCTACAAGGATTGCTATGGTACCGACATCGACTGGAAGCATCCGAAGACCATTGACGAAAAAATCAACTGGCTGAAATATTATTCGGACACTACACAATGGTCGCTATTAGCTGACAAATATCGCGTCCGCAAGTATGTGGCCGACTGCGGGTTGGAAGACATTCTCGTACCCCTCTATGGCAAGTGGGATAAGGTTGAGGACATCGACTGGAATGGCCTGCCCCAGCAGTTCGTGATGAAAACTAACAATGCCAGCAAGTCCGTACTGATTTGCAAAGATAAAGGCAGTCTCGACATCGCTTATTGGACCAAAGAAGTAGACAAATGGATGCATAGCGACTACAGCATTGAAAAAGGCGAGATACACTATCGTTCTATACCGCCGTGCATCATTGCAGAACAGTTGCTAGATGCTGAAAAACAGCCTATTCCGTCATCATCACTCATCGATTATAAAGTCTGGGCCTTTGATGGTAAGCCAGCCTACATCTGGTGCTGCCTAAACAGAACATCTGATTCTGTGGAAGTTATAACATACGACACCGATTGGAATGCCCATCCCGAGTTCTCGGAAAATTTCTACCACTTTTATCTCACCGACAAGCGATTGCCCCGCCCCGTAACCCTTGATAAGATGCTTGACGCGGCTGCTAAATTGTCAAAGGGCTTTCCGCAGGTGCGCGTGGATTTTTATGAAGTGGACGGGAAACTTTATTTTGGCGAGATGACATTTACCTCATCTGCGGGCATGAATGGTTTCTATACCAAAGAGTTCCTGCTGGAACTGGGACGTTTGACGAAGTTGCCAATTGATTGAAGATACATGAAGCCGACGACGAGGATTATTGCCAACACTTTGGCACAGCACACTAGGGCAATCATCAACATCTGCCTGTCGCTCTACTCTACCCGACTGGTACTGAAGGCACTGGGTCAGTCTGACTATGGAATCTTCTCACTTGTCGCCGGTGTTGTCGCCCTGCTCGGCTTCTTGACCAATGCCATGGTGGTGACTACCCAACGTCAATTGTCATTCTTCCACGGGAAAGGCGAGCCGGAAAATGTGCGTGCCATGTTCTCTAACAGTCTGTTGCTCCACTTTATCATTGGTCTTATTATTTCCGTCGCACTATTCCTCATCGAGCCATACCTCTTCAATGGATTTCTCCAGATCGCCCCCGCCCGTACGGACACGGCCATCCACATCTACTTCGTCACCGTCCTGACCCTGTTCATCACCTTTATGACGGCTCCCTACAGGGCAATGTTCATAGCCCGTGAGGAAATTATCTTCATTTCAATTGTTGACGTCATTGACGGTGTGTTGAAGCTCCTGTTCGCCATCTTCCTGCTAACCCTCAACACAGACAGACTTGTTGCTTACGCCTGGGCTATATGTGGCATTATGGCGTTCAACTATCTTGCCTTGGCATTGTGGGCGATGACGCATTTCGAAGAATGTCTTATCATACCCAAAAGAAAGTACTTCAACCGCGCATTCCTGAAAGACTTGACAGGTTTTGCAGGATGGACAGTCTATAGTATGGGATGCATCATCGCCAGAGCGCAAGGGACGGCGGTCATTCTGAACCGCTTTTTCGGAACCATCATCAATTCCTCTTACGGTATTGCCCACCAAATGTTCAGTGCCATACTGTTCATTGCCCAAGCTGTGATCAATGCCATGAGTCCGCAGATAGTAAAAGCCGAAGGCTGCAACGACCGTCAGCGGATGCTCCGTCTTTCCGAGATTTCAAGCAAGTACGCATTTCTACTTCTTTCCGTGGTAGTTATACCATTAGTGTTTGAAATGCCTACAGTGCTGGAGACATGGCTCGGCGATGTTCCCCCGAATGCGGTGCTCCTCTGCCGCTTCTTGCTACTAACAACCCTTTGTGACCAGCTGACCATTGGACTTGGCACTGCCAACCAGGCTATAGGACGCATACGCAACTACTCTATCTGTGTCAATACCGTCAAAGTGATGACGTTGCCAGCCTTCTGGCTATGCCTCTGGCTTGGCTATTCCCTGTTTTGGGCTATGTGGATATACATGGGCTTCGAATTGCTCTGTGCCATGATTCGCTTGCCGTTCCTCAAATGCACTGCCGGTCTCTCCATCCGCCATTTCGCCTTACATGTATTTGCACGCATCATTCCCCCGTTAGTAATCCTTGTGGTGGTCTGCTGGCTGATGGTCACGTTTGTCGAGGTGCCGTTCCGTTTCCTGCTGACGGGCGTAGTTGCCGTCATTACCACTGCCGCTTCCGTATGGCTGACGGCCCTTGAGTCTACAGAAAAGACATTGATTATCGGCCTGATTGATAACCTTCCCTTTCACCATAAGTAGTCGTCCTGCTCGCTGTCGAAAATGAGGGAACCCGTCCATCCGTTTTGACGGCAGACATCGGCGATGGTCGGCTGTTCCTCGGGAATGATGAGCTACCAATAGAAAGCCAAATTTTCAATTTCTATGACAAATATTAAAACCCAAATCGGCCAGGCGAGGACGTACGCCACCTTGTGGTGACTAGGGTGTGAGTGCCTTATTGCAAAAAAGAGCACCAAAATGATGGCTATATGAAATAAAATAAGTACCTTTGCAGCGTCAATTGCGATATGGCCATTGTGCCATCATAACATAACAACAAGAATTCGAATGAAACAGATCATTTTAGCAATAAAGGTCTTTGCAATCCTGACCCTCTGCGTCTTCGTGGGGACAGCCTGCACGTCAAGGAAGAAGGCGGGCGCGGATCAGAGGTTACAGACACTCCGAGATTCCTTGGAAAAAGTTACGATGTCGGCAGACGAGAGACAGAAGCAAGCCGAATGGGAGCAGCACATCGCTGCCTGCAAGGCATTCATCGAAACGTTCTACAACGGACTTGAGAAGTCGGGCTACGACAATGATTACGTGAAGCAGTACGTCACGCCCAATGCCGCTCAGTGGTTGAAAGAAATGTATGATTATGACTGCGACGGTGGTGATTGCATGGCTACTTGGCTGTTTGCATACGACATTACTGATCCGGGCGACCTCAAGGAGCGCACCATTGAGCCCATTGACGATAATACTTACAAGGTCGTCAATGCCTACACCGGCGCTGCAGAGGGTGACTATGAATACGGTGTCAAGCTCGGCCTCGTCAAAGAGGGGGACACGTTCAAAATAGATAGCATAGAGAGCGTGAAGTGAACGATACGACTTCAGTGTGGCAACATAATGTTGTTTAGTTAGGAAAAAGAGTTAGAAATGAATACATTATTCTCAGTCATCATCCCTCATCACAACATACCCGAACTGCTGCAACGCTGTCTCGACTCTATCCCTGACGTGCCGGAAGTACAGGTCATTGTGGTCGATGACAACAGTTCCCCCGACAAGGTGGATTTCGGGAAGTTTCCCGGATTGGACCGTCAGTATACGCAGTGCATTTTCGATAAGGAGGGGGGCGGTGCAGGTCATGCCCGTAATATTGGTTTGAGTCACGCCGACGGGAGGTGGCTGGTGTTCGCTGATGCTGACGATTTCTTTACCGCTGATGCATTCGCAATACTGAACAGACACAAGGACGACCTATACAATGTCATTCTCTTCAAGGCCAGCAGTGTGAACTCTGAAGACCTGTCGCCATCTGACCGCCACCTGACGCTGAACGAGGCAATAGATGCTGCACTTAACGGTTCCTGGCCCATTAAGAAAGCTATTATTCATAGGCCAGTACCCTGGTGCAAGATGATACGAAGGGAACATGTTCGCAAACACAACATACTATTCGATGAAACGAAGGCATCTAATGATGTGATGTTTGTCATAAAAGTTACCTGCTGGGCTAAAGATGATGCCGTGGCCGTAGCCCCAGATGTCATATACACTGTGACAACACGTGCCAACAGTCTCATGGACAATTGGAAAAAAGATCCCGATAATTTCCTTAGCCGATTAGAGGTGCAAATTCGTTATAACAAGTTCGCGAAAAACTATCCGTTTCTTAGGGTAGAGCCCATCATTATGCATCTTTACAACTCGACGCATTTAGGCGCCAAGACTTTTTTCAGGGCTTTAGCACTTGTCTTGCGTAAAAAGGCCTTATTCTCAGCCTTTGGTGAATTTATGAAAAGTGTAAACAAACATACATTAAAGCTATAATTCATGATATTATTCTCCGTAATCATTCCTCACCACGACATTCCCGACCTGCTACGGCGCTGCTTAGCTTCAATACCTGACATCCCCGAAGTGCAAGTCATCATTGTTGATGACAACAGCTCGGTGGAAATAGTGGATTTCAACAATTTCCCGGGGAAAGACCGCAAATACACTACGGTCGTTTTCGACAAATCAGGAGGTGGCGCCGGACGTGCACGCAATATTGGTATGGAACACGCTGAAGGCCAATGGCTTGTGTTTGCCGACTCTGACGATTTTTTCGTTAATGACGCTTTTGATATTTTAGCGAAACATAAGGATGACTGTAAAGACATTATACTGTTCAAAGCTGACAGCGTGGATTCCGAAGACTATTCCCCCTCCGACAGACATCTTTTACTTAACAAGGCTATCGACGATGCACTGAGAGGTGTTATTACTAACAGGCAAGCGGTGCTCAAATTGCCAGCTCCTTGGTGCAAGATGTTTCGAAGGAAATATATTCAGGAAAAGGGTGCGCTGTTTGACGAGATATATGCCAACAACGACATGATGTTTGTATTGAAGGCAACATGCTGGGCAAAAGAGGACGCCGTGGCGGTGGCTGATGAACAACTTTACACTGTGACCACGCGTAAAGGCAGTCTTGAGGACATGAAGAAAACCTCACCAAGAAACTATCTGTGTATGCTGGACGTGCTGATTCGTTGCAACAAATTTTGCAAAGACGGGACTTACGACAAGCGCCCCATCATTGTGCAGGTGCTTCGTGGTCTGAAACTCGGTCCTAAAACTTTTTGGAAGGCACTGATTCTTGCTGTAAGAGAACGTGCCTTGTTCTCTGGAACGACCGCCATATTCAAAAGACTGTTTAAGAGATGAGAAAAATATTGATTGTATTCGGCACGAGACCAGAAGCCATCAAAATGGCACCACTCGTTTTGGCATTCGAAAAGGAGAAAGACTCTTTCGAGATAAAAGTATGCGTCACTGGCCAGCACCGCGAGATGCTTGACCAAGTTCTGAAGATATTCGGCATCCGTCCAGACTACGACCTGAACATTATGAAGCAAGGCCAAGACCTCTATGACATCACGGCAAGGGTTCTGACTGGTATGCGTGATGTGCTGAATGATTTTAAGCCCAACGTAGTTTTGGTACACGGTGATACGACGACATCAACAGCAACTGCCTTGGCTGCTTTTTATCAGCAGATACCTGTTGGGCATGTAGAGGCTGGCCTGCGTACGCACAACATCTACAGCCCCTGGCCCGAGGAGATGAATCGTCAGATTACTGGGCGCATCGCCACCTATAACTTTTCCCCCACACAGTTGTCTGAGAGAAACCTGATGGAAGAGAAATCCCATGGTAAGATAATCGTGACAGGCAACACGGTGATTGATGCCCTCCACATGGTGGTTGATAGACTGAAGAGCGACAAGACGCTGGCCGATGAACAAAAGAAGGTACTGGCTAAAGCAGGGTATGACGTTAGACGCCTTGACCGAGGTAGAAGACTTGTTCTGATAACTGGCCATCGCCGAGAAAACTTTGGTGAAGGGTTCACCAACATGGTAACCGCCATGAAAGATCTCTCCGAGAAATATCCAGATGTGGACTTCGTCTATCCCATGCACCTCAATCCCAATGTGCGCAAGCACATACACGAAGTATTCACTGGGATGGACGCCCTCTCTTTGGGAGAGGGCTGGGGTGAGGCTCATAATTTCTTTTTTATTGAGCCACTTCAATATTTGGAGTTCGTGTATCTGATGGAGAAATCGTATTTCGTACTCACCGACAGTGGTGGCATCCAGGAAGAGGCTCCTGGTCTGGGCAAGCCAGTACTGGTGATGCGTGACACTACGGAGCGCCCTGAGGCTGTCACGGCAGGTACGGTCAAGCTTGTTGGCACAGACTACGACAAGATAGTTCAAGAGGCAAGCACACTGTTTGATAACCCTAAAGAATACGAGAAAATGAGCAAGGCTGTCAATCCTTACGGTGACGGACATGCCTGTGAGCGAATTATAAACTTCCTAAAATTATGATCGTACTCATTCGCTGTAACGACATTGTTTCGGACTCACGCGCCATGAAGTATGTGGACTTCCTGACACGTAAACAGGTGGATTTCAAAACTATTGCCTGGGATCGAATGGGAAACTCCAAGCAATTGCCTAATGCCATTTACTGTCCTGTCAAAAGCAAGTACAACCAAGGAGGTGTTGCGGCTATCATCGACAGACTTAAGTGGATGTGGTTCATTCTCAAGACCCTGTTCTCTTTACATGCAGACCTAAGGATTCATGCCTGCGACTTAGATGCAGCATTCCCGGCCGCTGTTTACAAGATGCTTAGCTCACGCAAGACCTATCTCCTGTTCGATGTTTTCGACTGGATTACCGACACGCTTTATAATCAGGGGAAAATAGTGTCTGCAGCCTTTAAGTTTATGGAATGGCTAAGCGTCAGGAAAGCGGACCATATCATCATCTGTGAACCTGAGCGCATCAAACAGATTCCTTACAATATACAAGGTAGATTCAGCGTGTTACAGAACATTCCGTCCTTTTCGACAACAGACTTTCTGTATGATGATAAGTGCTATCACTTTGATAACGATCTTTTTACATTGGTATATGTTGGGGGGTTTGCATCGAACCGTTGCTTGAGGGAGCTAATAGAAGGCGCGGTGCAAGGTGTTTACAATCTGAACATAGCAGGCTATGGAGACGAAGAAACAACCCAACTGCTGGAGTTACATAAAGACTGCCCACAGATTCACTATTATGGTAAGGTGGCATATGCCGACGGACTGCGAATTATGTACAATTCAGACCTGATATATGCCATGTATTCCAAACAGACTCCCAATCATTATTATGCTGCACCCAACAAATACTACGAAGCTATGTTTGTCGGGAAACCACTGATTACTACCAATGGCATTATCGTAGCTGACAAAGTAAAAGCTAATGAGTTTGGCTACGGTATAGACGAAACAACAGAGAGTTTGATACAGCTTGTACATTCTTTAAGTCCCGAGAGCGTTTACCAAAAAGCGAAAACAGCAGCCAATCTTTGGAGCCACTATAAAACAGCGACAGAGGAATATTTAAACAACACTTATCCCATCATCAAGTTCTAATATATGAAAATTCTTATCACTGGCGGTTCGGGATTTATTGGAACAAATTTAGTAGACCATTATTTGCAAAAAGGATGGACGGTAAAAAACGTTGATATCGGTACGCCGAAGAACCCGAAGGCAAGTGGCGTGTGGGAACGTTGTGACATTAATGATTTCGAAGCACTAAACAAGTGCATGCAGGATTTCCTGCCCGATTACATTGTTCATCTGGCAGCACGCACAGACTTGGATGGAGCTAGCGTAGAAGACTACAAGGCAAATACTGTTGGCGTAGAGAATGTACTTAAGTGTGCAACTGCTCTTCCTCAGCTCAAGAAGATTTTGATAACCTCTTCAATGCTGGTTTGCCATACTGGTTATATTCCTAAGGCCCAATTTGACTATGCACCTTCAACCTACTATGGTGAAAGTAAAGTGATTACTGAACAGTTGACTTGGAAACACCGTCCTTCATGCGATTGGGCCATTTTGCGGCCAACATCTATGTGGGGGCCATGGTTTGGCATTCCCTATCGAAACTTCTTCGATACTGTTAAAAAGGGTATGTATGTCCATATTGGCCATAAGTCGTGCACTAAGACTTATGGATATGTTGAAAATGCAGTTTATCAGATTGACAAGATACTGACAACCCCGACGCTAGACACAAATAACAAGGTTTTCTATCTTGGAGATAACCCTCCCATCTTCATCGAAGAATGGGCTGACCAGATAGCAAAAGCATTGGGTAAGAAAATACCACGTGTACCATACTGGCTGATGCGTATGGTGGCTTTAGTGGGCGACATGCTGGGCGTTGTCGGCATCCATTTTCCGATGACATCTTTCCGTCTCAAAAACATGACGACCAACAATGTCGTTCCTCTGAGCAATACCGAACAAATAGCCCCGATGCCTCCTGTCGATAGGCTTACAGGTGTTCGATGCACTTTGGAATGGATGGAAAAGTCGGCATGTCAATGATTTGTCGATAATAAATTGAAAATACGTTTACGTAGCAGCCATACTGAAACGCAAACTACTAGTACCAATAGTACCAAGATTCCAAGCGCAATTAGTCAGTAGTAACCCAAATCGTATACCAGTCTATCGATGTCGCCGTTACTCTCCCTGACAATCGTGCTGTCTTCGTGAATAATGTCAAGAAGTTTTTGGGCCGTACCATTTGTAAATGACCGTGGCGTCTGCCGTCTTAACTGCAAGTAATAAACTTGTGCAACCAGTCGGTTCGTACGCTTCAGCATCTCTTCGTCAGAGCTTGTAGCTATTGCTTTCTTCAAATAACTGGCAGCTTTGGAAATAAATCGATCTCTGTATAGTTTCGTGTCCCACTCTATACTGGGGGTGAAATGAGTTTTTTCTGTGACTTGCCGTTTGCATAGGTCGTAGTATTTCAGCACATAAGGTGCTGCGTCACCATAATAGTCATTAATAAAAAGAGTGGCCAGCGAATCGGTATCCTGCCGGGGATTCCAAAGCAATTTGGCGATAAGCCATTGCTTAAGCTCCGAGAACTCGCTCCATGGAGCATTGTGAGCGCCCTCTTCCAGAATACCAATTACATTCGATCGGCAAAAGTACTGGTAGTTTCGGGCCAGCACGTCAAAATTTGGGAATGGCATAAGATAATGACGGAATCCTGTTGTATAGTCCCATATATAAATGTTTTTTGTGATACGTTTCCAATTATACATATCACGTAGGAAGTCCTTGTTTTGTGCACATTTGTTGAGAGGATGAGCCATGCAACACTCTATGTCACAAAGGCGAATCACCACATTGTCGGCAGGCTTAATTGAGCTGGTTGGAGCTTGACGAGTGTAATGATAGGCAAGGGTACTTAAATAAATATCAGGATTAGACTTTTTTATTTCTGCAGCAACCTTATTGACAAACCACAGTAATGCTCCTGACTGTCCACCATATTTTTTTACTAGAGTTTCACACTCTGAACATTCACATGGAAAACGATTGTCATTCTGAGAAACGTCGTAGCACCAGTACCCAGGCTTTTCACGAATGACTTTCTTCAAGTTCTTGACCAGCTCTATAAACATACATTCGTTGCTAAGACACAACTGTGTATTGTTAGATCTTTTTCCCTTGTGGATGCCAAAAAAATCAGGATGATTTTCAAAATAATCAGACGGGGGAATCAACTTTTCAAATGTATGTATTCCCCAACAAGCTGAAAAATGGCCATATTTGCCCTTGCTCAAAGTGTGATTGGTGTTCAGTAGGTTGTGTGCCCTCCACGTCCCGTCTCTGAGCGCCTGGTATGAGAAATCAAGTCGATATTGGATGGCTGGTCTTTCTGAATGGTTGAGTTTTTTGAGAATGAATTCCTCCCTTTTTGGAATAATTGTACATGTACTGGTGTACCACCTCACCCCCATCTGTTGTTCTAAAAAGGCAAAGGCGCCATACATCGTACCGCGATCTCTACCGCCATAAATATATAGGTTGTCACCAATCGTGATATAGGTATAGCCCTCATCGGCATCATCAGGACGACCGCAACCTGTTTCCTCAGTCCATCCTATATAGATAGATTTGCCTTCAGACATTTTGGAACGGACGATGATTGGTAGAGTAACCTCTCCGATTTCCTTGATATATTGCTGCAATTCCCTGGCAGCTGTCTTTTCTGTTGTGGAGGCATTATCTGCCAGCACAATTGAATAATCAGACTTGCCATCGATGAACAGATAATTGGTTTTGGCGGCAGCCTGACTTATTGTTGCGCAGCTGAGAATAGCCAAGATGGCTGTTTTTATGTATGACAGCTTCAAGGGATTGCTAAAACTTAAACTCAAATATTTTATAGAGAAACTTTAGGCTGATAAAGAGAGAATTTGTATAAAGGCCGTTTTCGCGGCAAGCTCTTATGTCATCGCGTATGAGTTGAAGGCGACTTTGGACGTTACGAGTGCTAAGACCTCCTGTTCGCATGGTAACGAAGTCGATAGGGAGGTATTTCGCATGGATATGTTGCTTTCTGAACAGACGAACCATCATTTCATAGTCAGAGCCAATCTTATAGTCAGTCTTGTACGGACCGGCTTCCTCCAGCACATTTTTGCGGGCATAAAAAGACGGATGGGCTGGCATGAAACCGAAACGTAGCCAGCGAGGATGGAATCGCTTGGATGAATAATAACGTACGCATTTGTCCGGCTGTCCGGGATGAATGAAGTGGATGTCACCGTAAATGGCATCGATAGCAGAATCATCAAAATAGTTCACAAAGCGCTCTATTACATCGTTGGTGGTAAAGAAGTCATCGCTGTTCAACAAACCAACACAGTCGCCTGTGGCCATATTGATGCCTTTATTCAAAGCGTCATACATGCCGGAGTCTTTTTCAGAGATCCATCGCATTCGGCCTTTAAAAAGAGGTTCGTACCTCTTTATAATATCACAAGTCCCATCAGTAGAACAGCCGTCAACCACGATATATTCTATATCAGGGTAGGTCTGCCTTAAGACAGACGTAATAGTGTCTTCGATGGTTTTGGCACTATTATACGTGACTGTGATGACGGTTACTTTGTTTGCCATAATATGATTAAGTAACGGAAGACAACATTATTTATTGTGAAATAAACAAAAAAACTCTATGTAGGCAATATATTTGATTTTTCTTGGTTATAATATAAAAGAAATGATTAGCCTATGACACAAAATATACTGATTAGTGGAGCTTTCCTTTTGAGCGCTCTTTGCGGATTCATCTTTATTCCGCTTATCATGAGATTTTGCAAGAATAAAGGACTCTACGACCATCCAGATGCCCGGAAAGTTCACAGACGGAACATTCCTCGTTTGGGTGGTATCAGTTTTATGCCCAGTATGATGCTTGCCTCACTGGTTTTTATTATGATTAACAGGCAAGGGAGCTTCGAATTTAGCAATTGGTCGTTGATGTTTTTTATCTGCCTGTTGTTGATTTATGGAGTGGGTATTGTAGACGATCTGGTGGGACTTGACGCCAAGACAAAGTTTTCTGTACAGACTTTGGCGGCTCTTCTTCTCCCTTTAGCAGGCTTGTATATTAACAATTTCTATGGGTTGTTCGGCATTCATGAAGTCCCTTATTATGTGGGCTTCCCGCTTACCATGTTTGTTATCGTCTTTGTTTGCAATGCGATTAACTTGATTGACGGTATTGACGGATTGTCGGCTGGCTTGTCGTTTATTGCTTTAGCTGGTTTCCTGTATTTTTTTCAGCGAGAGCAATTCTTTTATTACAGTATATTGATTGCTGGGTTGATGGGCGTCCTTATTGCCTTTCTTTATTTCAATATCTTTGGTAAGGCTGAGAAGAATAAAAAAATATTCATGGGCGACTCCGGATCCTTGACTTTGGGCTTTATTTTGGGCTTCTTGTCCGTAAAATACTCGATGCATCATCCTGAAACTTCTCCTCTTCGTCCTGATTCTTTGATGCAAGCATCGTCTCTATTGATAGTACCGGCATTTGACGTGGTTAGGGTGACGCTTGTGAGATTCTGTCATCACACGCCATTGTTTCAGGCTGACAAGAACCATGTCCATCATAAGCTGATGCGCTCAGGGCTCACTCAGCACCAAGCCTTGTGTTGTATCCTGCTTTTAGCTCTTGGCTATATCGTTCTGAATATGCTGATTTTGCCACTTATCGGACATACAGCAACGGTATTGGTTGATGTCATCGTATGGCTGATATTCCACTTTGTGGTTAATCGCCAGATACAAAAAAAGGGACAGCCAGTCTTCCTTCCAAATAAAGAATAGCTACCGTATTAAGATAGTTAATTAAAGAACAAAAAGAATTATTGAAGAGACAGACGAGATAGTCTCAATGCCTAATAATATGACAAAACTCGAGAATGGATATGTGCTGGATGGCATGAACGAATTTGAACGCAACACGAAGCGTGTTGTGGACTTCTTGATTGCTGTTTTCTGCCTCATTGTGTTCTCACCATTGTTTCTAATATGTTACATTTTGGTGAAACGCGAGGATGGCGGGCCTGCTATCTTCAAGCAGGAGCGTATTGGACGCTTTGGACGCCCATTCTATATCTATAAGTTTCGGAGTATGCGCATGGATGCCGAAAAGGACGGGCCAGCGCTCTATCAGCATGAAAACGAGACGAGAATGACCAAAATAGGCAAGTTCTTGCGTGGACACCACCTCGACGAGCTGCCGCAGTTGTGGAACGTGTTCAAGGGTGACATGGCATTTATAGGGCCACGTCCGGAGCGTGAGTTCTACATCAAGCAGATTATGGAGCGCGACCCGCGCTATGTGTATCTGTATCAGATTCGTCCTGGGGTGACAAGCTATGCCACGCTGTATAATGGCTATACCGACACGCTGGAAAAGATGTTGCGGCGCCTGGAGCTTGACCTGTACTATCTGGAGCACCGTTCGTGGCTGCTTGACATGCAGATACTGGCCAAAACATTCCTGAACATTGCGTTCGGAAAGAAGTTCTGAGCAGTTTATTTGGACATTCAAAGTTTTTTTCGTACCTTTGCAGCCCAAATTGGCTATACCTTATTATATATATAATATGAATGTACTTGAACTGAGTGAACAAGAAATCCTTCGTCGGCAGTCGCTCGACGAGCTGAGGCGGATGGGTATCAATCCTTATCCTGCAGCAGAATACCCTGTAACGGCATGGAGCACTGACATCATCAACAGCTTTGTGGATCTTCCGGTCATTGGCAAGGATGAGGACGGAAAGGATGTGCGTGAAACGGCTACTCCCGAGAACAGTCCCATGGTAAGCATTGCCGGACGTATCATGAGCAAGAGCATCATGGGAAAGGCTGCCTTTGCCAAGTTGCAGGACTCCAAGGGGCGCATCCAGGTGTACGTGCAACGCGACGCCATCTGTCCCGGTGAGAATAAGGACCTTTATAATATCGTATTCAAGAAACTGCTCGATCTTGGTGACTTTATCGGCGTGAAAGGCTTTGTGTTCCGTACGAAGACAGGCGAGATCAGCGTTCATGTGCTGGAGTTGACGGTGCTGAGTAAGAGCCTGAAGCCACTGCCCGTTGTGAAGACCGATGCTGAGGGTAATGTCTATGACTCGTTCGACGATCCCGAGCTTCGCTATCGTCAGCGCTATGTCGATCTGATTGTGAATGCTGGTGTGAAGGAGACATTCCTCAAGCGTGCCGCCATTGTGCGTACCATGCGGCGCATCCTTGATGATGCCGGCTATACCGAGGTGGACACCCCCATCCTGCAGAACATTGCCGGTGGTGCCACGGCCCGTCCGTTCATCACCCATTTCAATGCGCTGAACCAGGACATGTACATGCGCATCGCCACCGAGCTCTATCTGAAACGCCTCATCGTGGGTGGCTTCGAGGGTGTCTACGAGATGGGCAAGAACTTCCGTAACGAGGGTATGGACAAGACCCACAACCCGGAGTTCACCTGTATGGAGCTTTACGTGAGCTATAAGGACCTGCTGTGGGGCATGACCTTCACCGAGAACATGCTCGAGCAGATCTGTACTGCCGTCAACGGCAAGCCTGAAGTAGAAATCGACGGACAGGTCATCTCCTTCAAGGCTCCCTACCGCCGCCTTCCCATCCTTGATGCCATCAAGGAGAAGACCGGATTTGACTGCGACGGCAAGACGGAGGACGAGATACGTGCCTTCTGTAAGGAAAAGGGCATGGAGGTCGATGATACCATGGGCAAGGGCAAGCTCATCGACGAGCTCTTCGGTGAGTTCTGCGAGGGCACCTTCATCCAGCCCACCTTTATCACTGACTATCCCGTGGAAATGTCGCCTCTGACGAAGATGCACCGCTCAAAGCCCGGCCTTACTGAGCGCTTCGAACTGATGGTGAACGGCAAGGAGCTGGCCAACGCCTACTCGGAGCTGAACGACCCGATAGACCAGGAGGAGCGTTTCAAGGAGCAAATGCGACTGGCCGCCAAGGGCGACGACGAGGCGATGATCATCGACCACGACTTCCTGCGCGCCCTGCAATACGGCATGCCCCCAACCTTCGGTATTGGTATTGGCATTGACCGCCTGGTGATGCTTCTTACCGGCAAGTTCGCCATCGGCGAAATCATGCTGTTCCCGCAGATGAAGCCTGAGAAGAAGGCTCCGCAAAGCAGCATTCAGGAGTGGGCCCAGATTGGCGTCGCCGAGGATTGGGTCTACGTGCTGCGTAAGGCTGGCTTCTACCTCATCCAGGACATCAAGAACGAGAAGCCTCAGGGACTGCAGCAGAAGATTGGCGACATCGTGAAAAAGTATAAGCTCGACCTTCAGAAACCCAGTGTGGAAGAAGTGCAAGGGTGGATTGAAAAGGCATAGAAGGCCTAGGCCCACCCAAGCCCTCCAAAAGGGAGGGGTGTCTATATAGATTAAGCCACACTAACGCCGGTTTGTCAGCATCAGCATAAGATAGACTATGAATCTGAGAAGCGCCAGTTCACCAGCAGAAGTAACCAAACATCCCTCCCCTCGGGAGGGCTTAGGTGGGCTTTGCGGAAAGATTGCTATCGTTGGTGGCGGTAGCTGGGCTACGGCAATAGCCAAGATTGTGGTGGGGCACACCCACCACATAGGATGGTATATGCGCCGTGACGACCAGATAGATGACTTCCGCCGCTTAGGGCATAACCCCAGCTATCTGACCAGCGTCCACTTTAACCTGCAGGAAATCAACTTTGACAGCGACCTGAACCGCATCGTGCAGCAGTACGACACCTTGGTCTTTGTGGTGCCTTCGCCCTATTTGAAGAATCATTTGCGCAAGCTGAAGACACGCCTGAAGGACAAGTTCATCGTCACGGCCATCAAGGGCATCGTCCCCGACGAGAACCTGGTGTGCTCGGAATACTTCCATCAGGCATTCGACGTGCCCTATGACCAGCTGGCGTGCCTTGGTGGCCCCTCGCATGCCGAGGAGGTGGCCCTGGAGCGACTGTCGTACCTCACCGTCGGTTGTGCCGATGAGGAAAAGGCGCAGGCTTTCGCTGACGTGCTCACCAGCACGTTCATCAAGACGAAGACTTCGACCGACGTTATTGGCATCGAATACAGCAGTGTGCTGAAGAACGTGTATGCCATTGCCGCAGGCATCTGCAATGGCCTGAAGTTCGGCGATAACTTCCAGGCCGTGCTTATGTCGAATGCTGTTCAGGAGATGGGCCGCTTCCTGCAGAGTGTGAGTCCTGCCGACCGCAACATTGCCGACAGCGTCTATTTAGGCGACTTGCTGGTGACGGGCTACTCTAACTTCTCGCGCAACCGCGTGTTTGGCACGATGATAGGCAAGGGCTATAGCGTGAAGTCGGCGCAGATGGAGATGGAGATGATTGCCGAGGGCTATTTCGGCACGAAGTGCATGAAGGAGATCAACCGCCACTGGCACGTCAACATGCCTATCCTCGATGCTGTCTATAACATCCTGTATGAGCGCATCTCGCCGCAGATTGAGATAAAGCTGCTCACTGACAGTTTCCGCTAGTTAAATGACCTAAAACACCAATTTCTCGACACGGAATAAAAAATATGGTGATAAAGTTTGATAATTCGGAATTTTTAGCTATCTTTGCAGCCGCTTAGTACTATTCAAGGAATTAACTACTATTGATATGAGACTATTCAAAAACTTGGTAAACTGGTATTTTAGCAGGAAGTCACTGCCTTTGTGGTGCATTCTGCTATTAGACAATGCCATTGTTTTTGGCTCATATCTGTTCATGTTTTTGCTGTTAAACCATACTGACAGCTTCCGCATGAACTTCGGCATGCTGATATTGAACATCCTGGTCTATCTGGCTTTCTACAATATCGGCTTCCGACTCTTCCGTACTTACTCGGGTATCCTGCGCTACTCGTCGTTTGTCGACCTGCAGCGTGTGGGCTATGCCATGGTGCTTGGCTCGTCGCTGGCGTTTGTGTGCAGTCAGCTGTTCAAGGATACGCGACTGTTCCACTACATCAGTGGTTCGCAGATTATCGCCACGTTTGCCATGGCCACCGTCCTGCTGTGGATCTTGCGCATCATGGTGAAGGCCTTCTACGATGTGCTGTTTGCCAACAAGCGCTCAAAACGGGCGTTCATCTTCGGTGTGAAGAACGATGGCATCGCCATTGCCAAGCACATCCGTAGCGAAAAGCCCATGCGTTTCCAGCTGAAAGGCTTTGTCACGATAGAGAAGGAGATGGAGAACCATCTGCTGATGGGCGTGAAGGTCTACATGGCTGACGAGAAACTTATGGATGTCCTTGAGAAGCGTGCTATCGAGGCGCTGATCGTTTCGCCCTACCGTTTAGGCGTGTTCCGCGACAACCAGGCACTGCAAGATGAGCTCATCAAAGCAGGCATCCACATCTACATCACCCAGGAGGAAAAAGAACTTGACGGGCAGAACTTGACGCTCGACACGCCCCAACTGAAAGAGGTGAACATCGAGGATTTGTTGCCACGTGCAGAGATCGTAGTCGACATGGCGTCGGTGGGTGAGCAGCTCACGGGCAAGTGCATCATGATTACCGGTTCGGCAGGCAGCATAGGCAGCGAGATGGTGCGCCAGATTGCTCTGTACAACCCTTCTGAGTTGGTGCTTGTCGACCAGGCAGAGACGCCGCAGCACGACATAAGGCTGATGATGTTGAAGCAGTGGCCACACATCAAGGCCCACACCATTGTTGCCAGCATCTGTGAGCAGGAGTTCATGGAGGCCATCTTTGCCAAGTTCCGTCCCCACTACGTGTTCCATGCTGCTGCTTACAAGCATGTGCCAATGATGGAGGACAACCCCAGCGAGTCGGTGCGTAATAATATAATAGGTACGCGCGTAATTGCCGACCTGTCGGTGAAGTACGATGTGAAGAAGTTTGTCATGATTTCCACCGACAAAGCGGTGAATCCCACCAACGTCATGGGCTGCTCGAAGCGTATCTGCGAGATTTACGTGCAGAGCCTCGACAAGGCCATCAAGGATGGCAAGGTGAAGGGCGTGACGCAGTTTGTCACGACACGCTTTGGCAATGTGTTAGGCAGCAACGGCTCCGTTATTCCACTCTTCAAAGAGCAGATTAAGAACGGTGGTCCCATCACTGTGACCGACCCGAACATCATCCGCTTCTTCATGCTCATTCCTGAAGCCTGCAAGCTGGTACTTGAGGCTGGCACGAAGGGTCATGGCGGTGAGATTTTCGTCTTCGACATGGGACAGCCCGTCAAGATTGCCGACTTGGCGAATCGCATGATTCTGCTCAGTGGTGCCAAGAACGTGGAAATCAAGTTCACTGGCCTGCGACCCGGCGAGAAGCTCTACGAGGAAGTGCTTAATGAGCAGGAGACCACGAAGCCCTCGTTCCATGAGAAGATTCGCATTGCCACCGTCCGCGAGTATGACTATAAGGAGGTGTGCCGTGAGATAGACAACCTCTACGCTGTCAGTAAGGATTTCGATGACATGAAGACCGTGGCACAGATGAAAGCCATTGTCCCCGAGTACAAGAGCAACAACTCTGTCTACAGCGTCTTAGACAAGTGACCACCTCTTGTCGCCAACTTGCCCATTTCCACAAGATTATCAATGAATAGGGATTTTCCTCTGCCAATTTAGGGAAAATCCTTTTGCTATGTTTTGAAATAGCACTACCTTTGCAGCAGATAAATAAACAAAATGTCGAATCTCTAAAAAAACTTACGACTATGAAAAAGATGATGTTTACCCTGGTGGCCCTGCTGACAATGGCAGCATCGGCACGCGCGATGTCTTACGAACAGGCACGCAATGAGGCGCTATTCCTGACCGACAAGATGGCATACGAGCTGAACTTGACCGATGCGCAGTATGAAGCCGCCTACGAGATAAACCTTGACTACCTGATGGGTGTCACCAGCCAGTACGACGTGTTCGGCCCCTACTGGGAGCGCCGTAACCTGGACTTGAGCTATATCCTGTTCAGCTGGCAGTGGGACGCTTTCTGCGCAGCCAGTTACTTCTACCGCCCGCTCTACTGGAACGCTGGCTACTGGCACTTCGGTATCTACGCCCGCTATCCGCATCGTGACTACTTCTACTTCGGAAGGCCTCACTTCTACATCAGCTACCGTGGTGGACACAGCTGGCGTATGAATGGCGGACACAGCTTCTATGAGGGACGTCGTGACCACTACCGTCCGGGCCACATCGATCGCGACCATCACTTTGGCATGCGCAACGGCTGGGATCGTGGCGACTACCGCAACAATCATGGCGGTGGCAGCTCGACCAACCATGGCAACCGTGGCTTCCGTGATCGCAACGGGCGAAGTGACAACTTTGGCAATCGTGGCAATAATAACGGTGGCAGCATGGGCAACCACGACAACCGCAACAATGGTGGCAGCATGGGCAACCACGACAACCGCAATGGTGGTAGCCTGGACAACCACAGCGGAAGAGACATGCATACCCGCAGCATGAACAACCGCAGCAACGACGGTGTCTACAGCAATAGCCATGGCAACTTCGGCGGAAGCCGCAGCAACGGTACTGTCAATGGCAACTCTGTCAACAACGGCACCCGCGGCAGCAATGGCAACTCTGTCAACAACGGCACCCGTGGCAATGTCAGGTCAAATGTGCACGGTGCACCCAGCAGCGTCCGCAACACCCCTGCTCCGAGCATGCGCAGCAATACCCGTAACAGCGCTCCTTCGCAGAGTGTGCGCAGCAATGCCTCATCATCGGTTCGCAGCAGCGCCCCTGCCATGCGCAGCAGCTCCTCGTCGAGCTCTCGTGGCTCTATGGGCGGAAGCCGTAGCAGTGGTGGCAGTCATGGTGGTCACGGTGGTGGCAACCACGGTGGAGGCAGTCACGGTAACTTTGGTGGCTCACGGAGATAAACCCAGTAAGCCGATTAGGTTAAATGTCGAGGATTCTCACCTCGGCATTTTTCATGCGTTCCACTTCACGCATCTGTTTGTTGTAATGAACAGCCTGGATGGCCTTGTTGATGATGCCATGGCCGACGGCGAGCACCCGCTGCTCTGGGTAGTTCTTACGGATGAAGTCGAGGAAGGCTCTGGCACGCTCCTGCAATGCAGGCAGCGTCTCCACGTTGTCGGGGAAGTCGAGTCCTTTCAGGTCGGGGATGAAGCGACCAGTGAAGTCGCCCCAGTCGCGCTCACGCAGCAGTGGCGTGGTGACGATGGGCATCTGTCGTGCTGCAGCCAGCACCTCAGCTGTCTGGATGGCGCGCCGCAGGTCGCTGCTGACGATGGCGTCGAAATGCACCGCTGCGAGCTGTTCGCACAGGATGGCAGCCTGCTTGAACCCATTGTCGTTCAGGCAGCCCGGCATCTGTCCCTGCATCGTCTGGCTGGCGTTGTCAACGGTCTCGCCATGCCGTGCTAAATAGAGTTGCGTCATGCCGTTTTAAGTTTTTGCACACAAAAGTACGGTAAAATAGTGATAATACCAAATATTTTTCGTACTTTTGCAGCACAATCATTAAATGCAGACATTATGAAACTGTTATTGTATCCTCTTCTTCGAGCTGTGGTAGCCCTGGTAATCGGCTTCCTGCTCATTCAGTATCCCGACCACACACTGACAGGCCTTACCGTGGCCATCGGCATCCTGTTCCTGGTGGCGGGCGTCATTTCTATTATCGGATGGCTGGTGGAACGTCACCGTAAGCCAGTATTCACAGCTTACGACAGTGGCGTCACCCAACAGGAATCGGCAGCCATCAGTCACACTGCCATGTTCCCTGTGGTGGGCATGGGCAGCCTGGTGTTCGGCCTGTTCCTGTGCTTGATGCCGGCTACGTTCGTCGCCCTGCTGATGTACCTCATCGCAGCATTGCTCATCCTCGGCGCCCTGAACCTCTACATGAACCTGTTTGCCATGCGCACGATGGGACGAGTGCCTTTTGCCTATTGGATTCTGCCCACGGTGGTGCTCCTGGCGGGCATCTTCGTCGTGGTGAAGCCGATGGAGGCAGCCGAGGTGCCCTTCATCATCCTCGGCTGGGCACTGCTGGTGCATGGCGTGACAGAACTCATCTGCAGCATCAAGTTCTACGCTGTTCAGCGGGCTTTCAACAAGTCACAGACAATAACCGTTGAGGCTACCACTGACTCCTCTGAAGGAGAGGAAACAGCATTAGATAGCCCTGCCGAGGAGCTATCATAATTCCCACTTTTCGGAGAGGGTAGGGAAGGGCTATACGCCCGTGACGATGCCCTCGATGTAAGTCTTCAGGATGTGGATGCCGGTCTTGTTGTCACCGCCCCAAGGTATGATGACGTCGGCAAACTTCTTGGTAGGCTCGATGAACTGTTCGTGCATGGGCTTGAGCACTTTCTCATAGCGGTCGAGCACCATGTCGACGGTACGTCCGCGCTCTACGACGTCGCGGCGAATGTTTCGGATGAGGCGCACGTCGGCATCGGTATCGACGAAAATCTTCAGGTCCATCATGTCGCGCAGCTTCTTGTAGTGCAGCGTCATGATGCCTTCAAGAATAATGACAGGCTTTGGCTCTACATGGACTGTCTCCGGCAGGCGGTTTGAGATGATGTACGAGTAGGTGGGCTGCTCGACGGCTTCGCCCGCCTTGAGCTTCTTGATGTGCTCGGTAAGCAGTTTCCAGTCGAAGGCGTCGGGGTGGTCGAAGTTGATGGCCTGGCGCTCCTCAGGGGTCATGCCCGTGGTGTCGTTATAGTACGAGTCGAGGGGTACTACTGCTGCGCAGTGCGGTGGCAGCGCCTTGGCAATTTTCTTTACGACGGTGGTCTTGCCCGAACCTGTTCCGCCTGCTATTCCGATGATGTACATAGGAGTTAGGGATTAAGGTAATTAAATACGGTTTTATAATATTCTGCTTTCTTTTCGATGGCCATGGGGTATGCCCTTGACGAGGAAGGCATGCGGTAGAGCCGCATCTGCCGGCCATCGATGTCGAACGTCACATAATCGCCCACTTTTGGCTCGCTGACGGCAAACTGCCGACAAGCTATCGTTGTGGCTAACTGCCCGGCAGTGGCCACGGCGCAGCACTGTGGCAGCCGTCGCAGCATGGCGTGCAGGTCGGTCTCTTCGATCACTGCCAGGTCCTTGTCGCTGGCGGTGTTCTTGGTACGCACAATCTTGGTGCAGGTGTCGTAGAGGGCAATCCCCTGTTTACGAAGAAACGGCACCAGCTCGTCGAGCCGGAACCGTTTTTGCTGGTTGTCTACAAAGTGCTGCTTGTCGCCGAAGAAGCAGTAGCCGACGATGCGCCACATGTCGTTGTGGAAGTTCGGGTAATAGAACTTCATCGACCAGCGCTTCTCTGAGGGAGGGAAGGTGCCGAGCATCAGCAGACGTGCGTTGGCAGGCAAAAAAGGCTCAAAAGGGTGGTCGTCGCCCACCCCCATCCGCTCCTCAAGGGAGGGGCGTTTGGTCAGCTCTGCCTTCGATGTGGTCATTGTCAGGGGCGGGCCTCCTTTACCACGTACACAACCGTCGGCAGGTGGTCGCTAAAGCCATCGAGCCAGGCACCGCCAGCATGTGTGCGCATGGTGTTGCCCTTATATTTCCCCTCTTTCTGGAAGAGGTAGTCGCGCCGGAAGATCTGGTGGCGATAGTACTTCAGTGTGCTGCAGTCGATGTCGCCAACCTTGAAGTCGGTGCGCCCCTTCATGCCAGGGTCGAGCAGTGATTGCGAGACGATGATCTGGTCGAAGAGGTTCCACTTGCCATCGTACTGCAGGGTGCCTGTTCCCGATGCGAGCACATCCCACCAGGGGTTCCACAGCCCGTCGCGCTCCACGTCCTTCATCTTGCGTTTGGCGCCGAGGGCCTCGGCCATCGACTTGTCCTGCGGGTCGTCGTTCATGTCGCCCATGATGAAGAGCTTCACGTTGGGGTCGTCCTTCATGAGGGAGTCCTTGACGATGTGTATCTGTCGGCCTCCCTCCTCACGGTAGAACGAACCAGCGAAGCGCGACGGCAGGTGGTTGACAATGATGGTCACATGCTCGTCGGCCAGCGTTCCGCTGACGGTGAGGAATCCACGGGTGGCACGGTTCGAGTCGGCAGGCAGCACGTAGACGTAGGGCACCAGCTTCACGTCGCGCACCTTGAAAAGCTTCGGGTTGTAGAGCAGGGCGCAGTCGACGCCACGCTGATCGGGCCCCTCGACATGTACGAACTGGTAACCACGGGCCTTCAGTGGCTCGGTGTTGCACAAGTCGGTGAGGCACTTTGCATTCTCCACCTCGCTGACGCCGATGACGGCACATCCCAGTCCTGGAATCTTGTCGGTTCCCATGTCACCGAGCACGCGGGCCATGTTCTTCAGCTTGCGTGAGTACTTCAGTCCTGTCCAGCGGTTGCGACCGTCTGGCAGGTACTCGTAGTCGTTCTTGCCCACGTCGTGGCAGGTGTCGAAGAGGTTCTCAAGGTTATAGAAGCCGATGGCGTAGAGGTTCAGCTTCTTGTCTTGAGCATGGAGGGTGCCGATGCTTGTTAGCAGCAGTGCCAAAAGAATGATGGTCTTTCTCATTGTTGTGTTGTTTTCAGTTATTTGGTGCAAAGATACGAAGTTTTTTCGATACCGCCAAATATTAGGCCAAAATTTTGTCTCGGCTCTTTCGTTCCCTTAACTATTTGGTACTTTTTGAGGGAAAGATGATGTGAGGCATATCCTAAAATGACTTAAAACTGGTCATGAAAGTGATGATAAGTTCAGAATTATTGCTATTTTTGCACCAAGGTTACACATTATATATTATTATGAAGAAAGTCCTCGCAATAGCCTTGTGTGCCATGTTAGTCGTTGTACACACATCGGCACAAAGAAAGAGCGCCCTCTCGTTCGATGCTTACGAGTGGGACTTCGGCACCGTCCAGGCAGCGGCAGGTGCTGTTTGCCACACATTCACGTTTAAGAACACATCAAAGAACGAGGTGAAGATTGGCAGTGTGAACCCCAGTTGTGAGTGCATCGCAGCCATAGTCCCCGACGGCGTCATCGCTCCAGGGCAGACTGCCAAGGTCTTGGTGGCGTTCCATCCTGCCAAATCGGTGGGCAAGAGCTTCCGCAGTGTGGAACTGCTCGACGTGAACGGCCAAACCCTTGGCGCCCTGTCAGTGAAGGCGACAGTGAGTGACGACGAGGCCGTGACGCAGTACCCCTACCAGAATCCCCTGCTCTCCTTCGCCGAGCGCGTTGAGAACCTGCTCTCGTTGCTGACGCCCGAGGAAAAGGTGGGGCTGATGATGAACAAGTCAGTCTCAGTCGACCGCCTCGGCATTCCCTCCTACAACTGGTGGAGCGAGGCCTGCCACGGCGTGCGTCAGGATGGCTACACCGTCTTCCCGCAGCCCATCGGCATGGCGGCTGCTTTCAATCCGCAGCAGGTCTACGACGTGTTCTCGGCAGTAAGCGACGAGGCGCGTGCCAACTGGAACCGCACTGACCATCACGACCCCAAGCTTTACAACGTGCCCATGGGCGTGATCTACTATCCCGGCAACCCCGAGCTGACCTTCTGGTGCCCCAACGTGAACATCTTCCGTGACCCGCGCTGGGGGCGAGGACAGGAGACCTGCGGCGAGGACCCCTATCTCACTGCCATTTTAGGCGTGGAGACCGTTCGTGGCATGCAGCAGCCCTGGGGCTCTTATTTCAAGACCCACGCCTGTGCCAAGCATTACGCCGTCCACAGTGGGCCGGAGCCACTGCGCCACACGTACAACGCCTCTGTCTCGATGCGTGACCTCTGGGAGACCTACCTGCCGGCCTTCAAGGCCTTGGTGAAGAAGGGCAACGTGCGTGAGGTGATGTGTGCCTACAACCGTTACGAAGGCCGGCCTTGTTGCACCAGCGATCGCCTGCTGGTCGACATCCTTCGCCGTAAGTGGAACTACGAGGCCATTGTCCTCACCGACTGCGACGCCATCAACAACTTTTACAACCGTGGGCAGCACGAGACCCATCCCGATGCCCTTTCCGCTTCGGTCGATGCTGTGCTTAACGGCACCGACCTGGAATGTGGCAAGGTGTTCATGGTACTGACCGAGGCTTTAGAAAAGGGGCTCATTCAGGAGAGCACCCTCGACTTCCACCTGCGCAAGACACTGCTCGGGCGTTTCGAGCTGGGCATGTTCGACCCTGCCGAGACGCTGCCCTGGGCCGACCTGAAGCCAGCGGTCATCAGCAGCGAGGCTCACAACGACCTCGCCACGCAGGCTGCCCGCGAGTCAATCGTGCTGTTAGAGAACAAGCGCCTGCCTGACCCCTCTGCGGGAGGGACGCTCACGCCAGTGCTGCCATTGTCCAAAAGCCTCAGGCACATTGCCGTCGTTGGGCCTAATGCCGACAACGTTGAGCTGCTCAACGGCAACTATGGAGGCACGCCCACCAAGGCCCACCAGCACTCGCTGCTCGAGGGCATCCGCAATGCCGTGCCCGGTGCCGACGTTGTCTACCGGAAAGCCTGCGAGCTGGCCATTGGCGATAGCACCGACTTGCCCACGTTTGACGACCTTGCACAGGAAGTCCGCGACGTGGATGTCATCATCGTCATCGGTGGCATCTCCGTACGGATGGAGGGCGAGGGTGGCGACAAAGCCAACATCGAGTTGCCCCTCGTGCAGCAGAAACTGGTACGGGCCATGCATGCTACGGGGCGCCCCGTCGTGTTCGTCAACTGCTCTGGCTCTGCCATCGCCTTTGGCAGCGTGGAGGGCTGTTACGACGCGCTCCTCCAGGCGTGGTACCCCGGTCAGGGCGGTGCACAGGCACTGGCCGACGTGCTCTTCGGCGACTACAACCCCAGCGGCAAGCTTCCCGTCACGTTCTATCGCTCGAACGACGACCTGCCCGACTTCCTCGACTACTCGATGGAGAACCGCACTTACCGCTATTTCAAGGGCAAGCCTCAGTACGCCTTTGGCTACGGACTCAGCTATACCACGTTTGCTTACGGCAAGGGCAAGCTCTCCAAGACGTCGATGAAAGCCGACGGCAAGGTGACGCTCACCGTCCCTGTCACCAACACTGGCAGTCGCGAAGGGACTGAAGTCGTTCAGGTCTATGTCAAGGCACTCGACTATCCTGAGGCGCCCATCAAGTCGCTCAAGGGCTTCCAGAAGCTTACGCTCGCTGCTGGGCAGTCGGCACGTGCTTCCATCACGCTCGACGGTGAGGCCTTCGAGTACTACGACCCCTCCATCGACGAACTCTCAACCCGTCCCGGACACTACCAGATTCTCTATGGCAGCTCTTCTCGCGAACAAGACCTCCAGAAACTTGACTTCGTGGTAAGACCGGCAAAATAAGAAACTCACGCAGCGCAAGTGTAAAGCTTGCGATAGTAGGAAAGGAGGAAAAGCGGAAAAGCGGAAAGTAGACATTAAGGTATTTTGGGGGGTAGAAATAGGAATAAGAAATCATACATCTATTATTTTTATTAAGTAGATAAATACATTTTTTTTATAAAACAACGAATTTTACGAATTTAACGAATTTATACGAATTGCGACGCGCAGCAATTCGTTTAATTCGTTTAATTCGTTGTTGGAAAAAGGATGATTTATATAAACTAATTTTAAATAGTTATTTATTATAATTATATTATTTATTATAATTATATTAATATTAATAAATATTATTAAAATAACTCCTACTTATAATGTCTTCTTTCCGTCTGAAAAAGGCTTAATGTCTACTTTCCGCTTTTCTGCTTTTCCTCCTTTCTCAATGCAATGGGATGCCTGAAAGTACATTTCGTTAAAGTCAATCCGTCACTTCCCTCGGTGGGAACCGACATTTCCCTCGGTGGGAACAGGCACTTCCCTCGGAGGGAACAGGTCGTCCTCTAGAAGCAACGTGGGACCCTACAGGGCTGCTTTGTCCATTCTGGTCGTCTAATGACACTTGCCCAGTATGCAAAAGAGAGGAGAATATGCTGTAAAGCGAGAAAATATGACGAAAAAACAGGAAAATCTTTGCAGTATCAGAAATTATTTGTAACTTTGCAGCAAATAACGAATAACGGAAACCAAAAACAGCAATCTATGGAGAAGAAACTGAAACTTGCAGTGATGGCACTCTGCTGTGCACCGGCACTATGGGCCCAGGACGTGGTTGACTCCCTGGCCGTAGACGTGCAGACGGAGCAGGCCTTCACCTTCACTGAGGCGCAGCTGGGCGAGGACGACGACGTGACGCAGAACGTCACCATCATCTCCTCAAACCGCAACGCCTATGCCAGCCAAGTGGGCTACCGCTTCTCGGCTGCGCGGTTCAAGTACCGTGCCTTCGGGTCGAAGTACAACGACATCTACATCAACGGCAACCCCGTCAACGACGCCGAGCGTGGCGAGTTCCGCTACTCGTTCGTCGGAGGCCTGAACAACCAGACACGTTCGCAGGAGGCATCGCTGCCCTTTGAGGACAACGCCTTCTCGATGGCGGGCATGGGTGGTTCGAACAACTACAACTTCCGCCCTTCAAGCTTTGCCACGGGTCAGCGCCTGTCGGTGGCGGGTGCCAACCGTAACTACACCACCCGCTTGATGTACACCTACAACACCGGTGTCCGCGAGGACGGATGGGCCTTCAGCGGCTCGCTCACCTATCGCTGGGCAAGCATGGGGACGGCCTACATCGACGGCACGTTCTACAATGCCCTGAGCTACTTCGTCGGCGCCGAGAAGCTTATCAACGACCAGCACTCCCTGTCGCTCGTCACCTGGGGCAACCCCACGGAGCGCGGCGCACAGTCGGCTTCGACCGATGAGATGTACTGGATTGCCAACTCCAACTTCTACAATCCCAACTGGGGCTTCCAGGACGGCAAGAAGCGCACCTCGCGTGTCGTCCACGACTTTGCGCCGGCAGCCCTGCTGACATGGGACTGGAAGATGAATCCCGAGACAAAGCTCACCACCTCGCTGCTTGGCAAGTACTCGATGTACAGCAGCTCGCGCCTGAACTACAACAACTCGACCAATCCGTCGCCCGACTACTACTCGCTGATGCCGTCGTACTACTACGACGTGTGGGCACCCTTCAACGGCGACCAGTCGAGCACCGCTTTGGCCAACTGGCAGACGGCCTTCGGCTACCTGGCGGCATCGGAAGAGAACCGTCAGATCAACTGGGATCGCCTCTATTATTCTAATAAGGTGGCATCGCTGCAGGGCGCCGACGCCATGTACTACCTGCAGGCCTATCACGACGACCAGCTGTCGCTGTCGCTGAGCAGCTATCTCGACAAGACGCTCAACAGCCACTCGTCGCTCCATGCCGGCTTGCAGCTCTCGGCTAACAACGGCCTGCACTACCAGACGATGGAGGACCTTCTGGGTGCCTCCCACTTCCGCAACGTCAACACCTACGTCGTGGGCACCTATGCTGAGGGTTCCGACCAGGTGCAGTACGACATGCGCAATCCCAACAAGATGGTCAAAGAAGGCGATCGCTTCGGCTACGACTACAACATCCTTGTCAACAAGGCGCAGGGCTGGGCTGGCTACACCACCGACCTGGGGCGCGCCCACATCTTCCTGAACGGACGTCTCTCGGGCACCACCATGCAGCGCGATGGTAAGATGCAGAACGGACTGGCTCCCGAGAACTCCTACGGCAAGAGCAAGACTGCCAAGTTCCTCGACGGTGGCGGAAAGGCCGGTCTCCATTTCAACATCGGTCACGGCAACGTCATCGTTCTCGGTGCCGGCTACGAGTGGAAGGCTCCGACGGCACGCACCGCCTTCAGCGCTCCGCAGATTAACAACGACTTCGCCGTGAACCTGAAGAACGAGAAGGTCTTCTCGTCTGAGTTCGGCTACCAGCTGCAGACGCCTTGGTTGCATGCCAACCTGAATGCCTACTTCAGCCGTCTGACCGACGTCACCGAATACTCGATGGCCTACAGCGACGTGGCCCACTCGTTCAGCTACATCTCGCTGACGGGCATCAACAAGGAGTACTACGGCGTGGAGCTGGGTATGAACATTAAGCTCAACGACGTGCTCAACATCAAGGCGCTGGGAACTATCAGCGAGGCCAAGTACACCAACAATGCCAACGTGCGCTACATGCTCTCTGAGGACGGGCGCTACACCGACGACATCTGCGTCAACAAGGACATGCGCGAGGGTGGCACACCGCTCACGGCAGCCAGCCTCGACCTGAGCTACCACGCCAGCGGCTGGTTCATCGACCTCATTGGTAACTATTACGACCGCATCTACCTCTACTATTCGCCCATCACCCGCTACTACGGCGACCTGCCCGACAAGGACAACGACGGCGTGCGCGAGTTCTTCGACCAGCAGACGGGCGAGTGGTACATGCCACAGTCGCAGGCCAAGGGTAAGGGTGGATTCATGCTCGACGCCTCCATCGGCAAGAGCATCTACCTGCGCCACGGACGCCGCATGAGCATCAACCTCATGCTGACCAACATCCTAAACAATGTGCGCATCGTCACCGGTGGTATGGAGCAGAACCGACGCGACAAGGACGAGAAGGGTGACGACATCCGCACCTACTCCTTTGTCGACAGTCCCAAGAAGTTCTATGCCAACGGCACCAACGGCATGCTTATCGTTACCTATAACTTCTAAATACTTTGAGCTATGACTATCAACACCATTAAAACATATCTGTCTGGCCTTCTTGTAAGCTGCAACATTGTTGCAGCCCTCACCCTCGCCGCCACCTTCGGTCTCACCGCCTGTCAGGATGGCGACTGGGACGAGCCGACCTTTGCCGAGACACCTTACGGCAACAATGCCCTCACCGAGGAGGGACTGGTCACCATCGCCCAGCTGAAGGCTGACCCAGACTATGCCAGTGCCTTCAAGAACAACAAGAGCAAGAAGGTTGAGAAAGTGCTGAAAATCAAGGGCCGCGTCACCGGCAACGACCTTGGGGGCAACCTCTACAAGCAGTTCGCACTGCAGGACGAGACGGGCGCCATCATCGTTGCCGTCAATCAGGGTGGCATCAATGGCTACCTGGCCGAGGGTCAGGAGGTGCTCATCGACATGCAGGGCCTCTACGTCGGTGGCTACGGTGGACAGGCCGAGATTGGCACACCCTACAACGGTAGCATCGGGCGCATGTCGAAGGACCTGTGGGCTACGCACTTCAAGATTGTGGGCGGTCTGCAGAACGTCAACCCGAACGCCATACAGCCCGTCAACTTCGACGACATCAAGGGCAACATGGACAATGCCGGCATGCTCGTCACCCTGAAGGGCGTCCACTTCTCTGCTGCCAACGGCACGCGCACGCTCATCGACGGGGCTGCCTCTGGTGGCAACTACTTCAGCCAGCAGCTGCGCGAGTATGGCTCGAACGTCATCATCCGCACCAGCTCCTACGCCGACTTTGCCGCTATGGTCATGCCGACGAAGGCTGTCAACCTCACGGGTATTGCCACGCGCTTCAACTCCACGTGGCAGATCATGATTCGCAAGACCAGCGACATCGAGATAATTGAGAATTGAGAATTGATAATTGACAATTAAATAATAAAAGATATGAAGAAACTATTCAGCAAACTGATGCTTGTGGCCATGGCGGCCATGACATTCACGGCCTGTGAGGACGTGCCCGAACCCTATCCCATCCCACAGCCCACACCCGAGGAGGAGATAACCTACAAGGGCAGCGGAACCCTCGAGAGTCCCTACACCTGCGACGACGTCATCAAGTACGTGCAGTCGCTCGACGGCGAAGAGTCGGAGAACGAGGTTTACGTCAAAGGTATTGTTACGGAGGTCACCGAGGAGTTCACCACGAACTTTGGTAACGGTACGTTCAAGATGTCTGACGATGGTGCTCCCGCCAATGAGTTCACCGCCTACCGCGTGCTCTATCTTGGCAACAAGAAGTACAGCAGTGGTAAAACGCAAGTGAAGGCCGGCGACGAGGTCATCGTCTGCGGACGCGTGGTCAACTATCGTGGCAATACGCCTGAGACCGTGCAGAACACGGGTTACCTCTACTCGCTCAACGGCGTCACCGAGGGTGGCGGTGGTGGTGAGCAGCCAAAGGGCGAGCCTAAGGGCGACGGTACGTTGCAGAACCCCTACAATCCCACCGGTGCTATTGCCTACGCTAAGACCGTGGGCGACGCCGAGTCGGATCGTGAGGTCTACATCAAGGGTAAGATTTCAGAAATCGTCAACGAGTACGCTGCCGACCAGTATGGCAATGCTACTTTCTACATTACTGAAGATGGCGAAAGTGGTGATAAATTCTATTGCTACCGCACACTCTATCTCGGTAACACCAAGTACACCGCCGGAAAGACACAAATCAAGAAGGGTGACGAGGTTGTTGTCTGTGGCAAGATAACCAACTACAAAGACAATACCCCCGAGACTGTTCAGAACAAGTCTTACCTCTACTCGCTCAACGGCAAGACCGAGGGTGGCGGACAGCAGCAGGAGACGAAGGTCGTTGGCTCCATCGACCAGCCCGTGACCACAGCTGATGCCCTCGCAGTCATCGACAAGCTCTCTGACGGAGCCACCACCGAGGAGTTCTACTACGTCAAAGGTATCGTCACCAGCATCAAGACCTCTGCTGACGACATTGCTAAGTACAAGAACATCGACTACTTCATTGCCGACGAAGCAGGCTCCAACAGCACCATCCAGGTCTTCCGTGGCAAGAACCTCAACAACACCGACTTCACATCCGCCGACCAGCTGAAGGTGGGCGACGAGGTTATCGTTTATGGCCAGCTGATGAAATACGTCAACAATTCCGGCGTTATTCCTGAGATGGCACAGGGCAACTACCTCGTCAAGCGTAACGGCAGCACCGAGGGCGGTGGCGGTGGTGACACCCCGCAGCCCGGAGGCGAGGTAGGCGAGATTGACGGCAACACCATCACTGCTGCCATGAGTGCATGGGGACTTGAGGACAAGACTGACCTTACGACGCTGAAGCTTAAGGATGGCACCACGCTGACCTTCGCCCAAAACGAGGGTAGGAACAAGCCAATGTACTACGCAGGCGACTCGTCGGCACGCATCTATGCGCTCAACTCTGTGAAAGTCTCTTCTGACAAGGCTATCACGCAGGTGGTGCTCACTTGTGTTAACAAGGACTACGTAGGCAACGAGACGCTCAAGGCTGAAGTGACGGGCAGCTCCGTGCAGGTGTTCAAGGCTGACACCCAAGTCACCTTCTCTGGCTTCAACAGCAATGCCATCAACATCATCAACGACCACACGGGCAACAGTGGTGGCACGCAGCTCCGCATCGTCAGCATCCAAATCACCTACGCCGAGTAATCTCTCCCCGTAGCATGAAGTAACAGCATTGACGGCTCGCCAAACTTGGCGGGCCGTCATTGTTGCTGTTCGCAGATGAGCCTTGCCATCTCGTTCAGTGCCAAGCATTGGTTACGGCGGATGGTCGTTTGCTCGTTGTGGTGCTCCCATGGTGCAAGGATGAGCATCTGACCACGGGCGCAGGCATCAAAGCGCTTGCCGCCAGGCTTCTCCTTTTCTCCGAAGCCGTTCTCACGGAGGTGGATGACGGGGAAGCCTTCCTTGTAGATAGCGTTCATGATGTCTTTCTCGCCTTGTGAGATGGTGGGGGAGACGAAGACGGCGCCGCGTTTCCCTGCGGTTATCGCTGCCTCGGTCTTTGCCTGAAGTGCTTCGGGGGTGATGCTTCGGGAGCACTGCACCTGAATCTTCTCCGGGTAGTCGAGCAGGAACAGGTTACCCATGGCCTCGAAGGTCAGGCCGGCATAGGTCACACGGTGGTGGATGCGGAAGAACTCCGGGTGAGCACGCTTCACTAACAGCCGCCGGGGGTTGTCGCGGAGGTAGGCCTTCCATTTGTCCAAGGTGCTGTAGTTATGGAGGATGCGGTCGTTGTAGCCTTTCTCCCAGAGCAGGCCGGCGGCTTTGGGGGAGGCGGGCCGCGACGATGTCGCGGCATACGAGGAAGGCTGGGCAGAAGGAGCAGGGAATGCCGCGGGTATGCCTGCCGCCCCGTCTTTGGGCGGGAATGCCGCAGGAATGCCTGCCGCCGCTTCTTTTGGCGGGAATGCCGCGGGGATGCCTGCCGCCGCTTCTTTTGGCGGGAATGCCGCGGGGATGCCTGCCGCCGCTTCTTTGGGCGGGAATGCCGCGGGTATGCCTGCCGCCGCTTCCTTTGGCGGGAATGCCGCGGGTATGCCTGCCGCCGCTTCTTTTGGCGGGAATGCCGCGGGCATGCCTGCAGCCGCTTCCTTGGGCGGGTATGCCGCGGGTATGCCTGTCGCCCCGGTCTGTATCTGGCCTTCCCTCGTAGGCTGCGACATTGTCGCAGCAGGGAACAGCCGCCTGTACGCCTTGTTGCAGCCCGCCTTGAACCCGCGTATCACCTGCCCCAGATGGAGCTCCCCCGCCTCCCGGAAGTAAAGGATGCCATGCAGGTGGTCGGGCATTACCTGCAGCGCGATGACTGCCACCTGCGGATAGTAGCTGCTGATGCTCCACCACGCCTCACGCACGGCGTCGCCCAGCTCCGTCAGCTGCACATGCGGACAGTCGGCGCTCCCTTCAGCCGCCTCTGCTCTCCCCACGATGCTTCCCAGCAGTGGGCGTCGTCCCTCTACTGCCATCGTCACCATATAAAAACATGCTTGTGTGTAGTCATGTTCGTCGTCCCGTCTTTTCATCGTCGGCACCTTCTTGCCGGCGTACTTTTGGCGCTCTTGTCGTTGCCTTTCGTCCATCGTTTCTCTGCTTTTTGCCTGCAAAGTTACTAAAAAAAGCGAATTAAGAGCAAAAACGCACCGAAAAGTTTGTGGGAATGGAAAAAAGTTCGTACCTTTGCAGCCCGAATTTATTATCAACAACAATTAGCAAAAGAAATGAAAAAAGGAATTCACCCCGACAACTATCGCCCCGTCGTGTTCAAGGACATGTCCAACGGCGATATGTTCCTTACGAAGTCCACGGCAAAGAGTAACGAGACAGTGGAATTCGAAGGCGAGACTTACCCAGTGATCAAAGTTGAAATCTCGAGCACCTCTCACCCCTTCTACACCGGTAAGAGCAAGCTCGTCGACACCGCCGGACGTGTCGATAAGTTCATGAGCCGCTACGGTAAGGCTGCGAAGAAATAAGATACAGACTCACTGAATAACGAAAGATGAGAAGGTGCGTTCAAGGTAGTTGCATATACCTTGTACGCACCTTTGTCTTAACAGACCAACAGCATGAAACTTTTCTCCAGACTGCTTCTTGCGGCACTGCTGCTCGTCCCGCTGCTGACTGCCTGCGACGATGACGACAAGCTGCCGAAGGCTAACGACAGCGGCCTCTCAGATGCTGAGAACACCAACCGTAATACGGCCGACCCTACTTCCGATTACGCCCGCTTGGAACTGCCACACCTGAAGGGCGATGCGCAGAGTGTCCTGCTGGTGCGCCGCGTGCCAAATTTCGGCATCAACTACATCATCGAGTACGACACGCAGAAGCGCTCGCAACGCTGGACGGCCTGGCAGTGGTACAGCGGCAACAGTGGCACGCCGTGGAACCGCAACAACTGGGACAAGCAGACCGACAACCCCTGGGCCATGCGTAACCTTCGCGAATACGGGTGGGGCGACCCCTTCCAGCCAGACCCCGACCTGCCTGTCGGCGTGCGCACTGAGCTTGAGGACTACTACGACAGCGGCTACCAGCGGGGCCACATCTGCGCTTCTGCCGACCGCCTGAACTCCAAGGACGCCAACGAGCAGACGTTCTATCTCTCGAACATCATGCCGCAGACTTCCCAGCTTAACAACGGCATCTGGCAGGACATGGAAAACCATGTGCGCAACAAGTGGAACAACAACGACTTCCGCCGTGTGCTCTACGTCGTCAAGGGCGGCACCATCGCTGACGACGCCCTGCTTGGCTACACATCCAGTGGCCTGCCCATCCCCAAGTACTTCTTCATGGCCCTGCTTTGCGAGAGCAATCAGGGACAGTACAAGGCGCTCGCCTTCGTTGTGGAGCACTCTGCCCGCAATCAGGGCGGCACCCCGCTGCGCAACTACGTTGTCAACATCGACGAGCTGGAGTCGTTGACAGGCATCGACTTCTTCTGCAACCTGCCCGATGTCACTGAACGTAAGGTGGAGTCGGCCCTGAAGAGTGATATTGTCAAGGAGTGGAAGCTTTGACAATAAACTTAAAAAACCGTAATTAGTTTGGCCGTGTGCGTTTTTTTCCGTATTTTTGCCAAGAAATCTCACATTATTTATATTAACGCAAACGAAGAGCAATGAAAACCGTTTATGATTTCACTGTCAAGGACAGAAAAGGTAAGGACGTGTCGCTCCGTGAGTATGCCAACGAGGTGCTGCTCATTGTCAACACCGCTACCAAGTGTGGATTCACCCCCCAGTACGACGAGCTTGAGAAGCTCTACGAGAAGTTCCGCGGCGAGGGCTTCGTCATCCTCGACTTCCCCTGCAACCAGTTTGGCCAGCAGGCCCCCGGCACTGACGAGAGCATCCACGAGTTCTGCAAGCTGAACTTCGGTACCGACTTCCCACGCTTTAAGAAGGTGAAGGTCAACGGCCCGGATGCCGATCCCCTCTTCCTGTTCCTCGAGTCGCAGAAAGGCTTTGCCGGCTGGGACATGGAGCACCCCATTGCACACATCCTCGACGACATGCTGTCGAAGGAAGACCCCGACTACGCTCAGAAGCCCGACATCAAGTGGAACTTCACTAAGTTCCTTATCGACAAGAAGGGACAGGTCGTTGCCCGCTTCGAGCCGACTGAGAAGATTGAAAAGATAGCCCAGCAGATAGCTGAACTGCTTTAAGTCGGAACCATTTTAACCAACCGATCCAACCTTTCACCCTTGTTTTGTGTGCCGCGGCTCTGCCGCGGCCCCTTCTTTACTATTATGGAACACGTAAAATGCCTTATTATCGGCAGTGGCCCCGCCGGTTACACTGCCGCCATCTATGCCAGCCGAGCCAATCTTAATCCCGTGGAGTACTGCGGCCTGCAGCCCGGTGGCCAGCTCACCCAGACCACTGAAGTAGAGAACTTCCCCGGCTACCCCGAAGGCGTGCAGGGTCCGCAGATGATGGACGACCTGCGCCGTCAGGCGCTCCGCTTCGGAACCGACATCCGCGATGGCGAGATTCGCAAGGTCGACTTCTCACAGCGTCCCTACAAAGCTGTCGACGACGAGGGCCGGGAACTGGAGGCCGACACCGTCATTATCGCCACTGGTGCTTCAGCCAAGTACCTTGGCCTGCCCGACGAGACGAAGTATAACGGCATGGGCGTCTCGGCCTGTGCCACCTGCGATGGCTTCTTCTATCGCAAGAGGACGGTGGCCGTTGTCGGTGGTGGCGACACTGCCTGCGAGGATGCCCTCTACCTGAGCGGCCTGGCCAAGACAGTTTACCTCATCGTTCGCAAGCCGTACCTGCGTGCCTCCAAGGTGATGCAGCAGCGCGTCATGGAGCGTGAGAACATCGAAATCCTGTTCGAGCACAACACCGTCGGCCTCTTCGGTGAGGACGGCGTGGAGGGTGCCCACCTGGTGAAGCGCCGCGGTGAGCCTGACGAGGAGATGGTCGACATTGCCATCGACGGTTTCTTCCTCGCCATTGGCCACAAGCCCAACACCGACATCTTCCGCGAGTGGCTCGATACCGACGAGGTCGGCTACCTGAAGAAGGTAGACGGCACGCCGCGCACCAAGCTCCCCGGCATCTTCGTCGCCGGTGACTGTGCCGACCCTGTCTACCGTCAGGCCATCAGTGCCGCCGGCACCGGCTGTCAGGCCGCCATTGAGGCCGAGCGTTTCCTGTTGGGACAGTAAACTGCAGCCGTGGCTGCCGTGCTTCACTTGTCCACAGTTCCAATACCAACATCCCCGCCATCCGACCCGAAAGGGTTGATGGCGGGGATATTCTTATTTACGCCTTCGTGCGTGTTTACTTCATCGGCATGTTCCAGATGTTGCCGGGATACGTGTCCGTAGCCTGGGGTGCAGGCCAGTAGCCCTGTGAGATGCTGTTGTCGCCATCGAAGAGCCAAGCGACGTCGCCGACGACCACTGCTGACGGGAAACGTGTTCCTGCGAACGAAGCAGGCACTGCGACCTCAGTCCAGGTGATGCCGTCCTCTGAACGATACATCTTGTTGTTGATGGTTCGCGTGTCTTCTGCATCGATGATCTCGCCACCAAATAGGTAAACGACGCTGCCATTGCTGAAGGCCTTAGCCTGATAGAGCAGCGGCATGCCATCGGCGAGTGTGCCTTCCATCTTCCAGGTGCTGCCGTCGGTTGTCGAATAGACGATGTTGCTTACGTAGTCGGCTCCGATAAAGTTCCGGTAACCGCCAATGAGGAAGAGCTTGTTGCCCAAGGTGAAGAAGGCACCGTCGTTGGGAATCACGAAGCCAGCCCCGATCTCATCGAGCGGGTTGATGCGCTCCCATGTCAGGCCGTCAGTCGACTTCATCAGCACGCGGTTCATCTGCTGCATGCCGAAGCCATACATGTAACCGCCATAGACGTACATGGCGCCGTTGAACACGAAGGCGTTGGCATACGGTGAGTTCCATGTGTTGCTGATGGGGTTTGTCTCGCCGTTGAACGAACCCTTTGAGTCAGCCTCCAGTGACTTGAAGCTCTCGCCGTCGTCCGAGACGAAGGCCCTCCACACGGGGATGGTGGGCGACGGCCCCATCCAACCATCCTCTACGTCAGGAGCGTTGCCGAACTTGTCGGTGCCGAGCACGCGCTGACCCAGTAGTACGTACAACTTGTTGTTGAACGGCACCAGACGAGCCCCCTCGCCACCGATGACCTCCTTGTCGGCGTTGGTCACTTTGTAGTCGACATCGGTCCAGACAATACCGTCGGTTGAGCGCTGCAGGACGTAGGCCTCCTCGGCAGCTCCCGTGGCCTGGTCGGTAATCTTGTTAGTGACGGTGAAGGCGTAGAACTTACCCTTGAAGTAGGTAAAGTCGCGCCAGACGACGTTGGTAGCCGGGAGTGCAGCCTTCTTCGTCAGGCCTTCCACAGCCGTCTTTGCCCGATAGACGTTGACGGTGTAGGTGACGATCTTGCTGCCGTTGGTCACTTGTACGCTGACGGGCTTGGTGGCGTCGACGGTCACACCGCTTTCGGTCACCTCCACGCCGCCCACGCTTGCCGTGGCGTTCAGCGTCGGCGTCAGTTTCAGGACGGCTTCCTGCATGGCGGCGTCGGTGACGTCCCATGCGATGCTGTCGTCCTTGTTGTCGAGCACCCCTTCGGTCAGTGGTGCGAGTTTGTAGGCCACCGTACTCTCAGCAGGCGTGATGGTGCCTGCGACAATACCTACTACTTCTTCCTTCTCGTCGTCAGAGCACGACGTGAAGCTCAATGCTGCGATGGCAGCAAGGAAATAAAAGCTTTTCAGTTTCATACTTTCTTTTTTTTGGTTAGACATTATTGTAATTAGAGTTACATGTTCAGTGCCTCGTTGATGGCGTCGCGCAGTGCCTCACCACGCAGGTTCTTGCGGAAGATCTTGCCGTCCTTGTCGACAACGATGATGAATGGGATGCCGTTGAACTGGTAGAGGTCCATGACCTCCTTGCCGGCATCGGGCGCCCATGTCAGGGTCCAGGGCATCTGCTCCTCCTTCATGGCCTTCTCCCAAGCCTCGCGCTTCGAGTCGATGCTGACGCTCAGGAACTCCACCTTCTTACGGTCCATGTCGGTGTAGATGGCCTTCATCTTGGGAATCTCGGCGCGGCAGGGTCCACACCATGACGCCCAGAAGTCGATGACGAGCACCTTTCCCTTGAAGTCCTGTGGCCTCACCTTCTTGCCTTTCTGCGTCAGGCTTGTGAAGTCTGGGGCGACGGCTCCGATGGCACACCGCTCACGGCGCATGCGCTGCTCCTCTTTGTCGGACTTGTACTTGGCTACGAGTCGTGCTGACTGTTCGGACTGTGCTGCGAGCTTGTCCAGTGTGGCGTCGATGAGTTCCTTGTCCTTTTGCTGGTTCAGTCCCTCCAAGGGCACGAGCACACTGTTCCTGTCGGCGAAGTGCTCTACGAAGAATCGGTCGTAGGCGTCGGCGTTCTCGTTGTTGGCATTGTAGAGGGCCATCGTCAGGTCCTGCTTGCTCTTGTCGTTGGCGAACTCGGCCTTGTAGACATTCTGTGAGATAGCAATCATCGACTGGTAGTTGCGGTAGGTCTGGAAGTTGATGAGGTTCATCAGGTCATTGTTCTTTCCGCCTCGGATGTAGACGAAGGGCGGGTTTTTGATCTTGATTTTGGCGGTGTCAACACCGCGGAAATCGATGCCCAGGTCCTCGTTCTCGAGCCAGATGCGGACGTCCTGCCATCGTCCGCAGTCGACGACGGCGAGGCCCGGCTCGGCTACGGGCACGTCGATGGTGTAGTTGTGACTAACAGGGTCTACGTCGGCCTCGGCGAGGACTTCGCGTCCTGAGCCGGCGTACCGGAAGACCGTCATCTTGAAGTTGTCGTCAATGAACTTGACGTTGCCGCTGATGCGCACAGTCTGCTGGGCGTCTGCTGTGAGGCAAGCCAGGAGTGCTACGGCGGTGATTAGGGGTTTCTTTTTCATTTTTATTGGGGTTTGGGTTTGGGTGTTACGAGGGGTGG
>JAEEGL013364301.1_pt1 | contig 74330 bp, 63 predicted proteins | sample 9134231 | NCBI WGS metagenome assembly JAEEGL01 (sample SAMN16246548, study PRJNA631951) | gut metagenome | biome: gut microbiome; feature: rumen; material: fiber-attached | host: Bos | place: Iran: Karaj | collected 2018-10 | reverse complement strand
TGAATCGCCAAGGTCACCATAGTGAAGATGGAAGCCCGGCTTTCCTTCAAGATGTGCAATCCTCTCTCTGTAATCAACAGAAGATCTTCTGATTATTCCATGAACCTCATATCCCTTTTCCAGGAGGAATTCAGAAAGATAAGATCCATCCTGTCCTGTAATTCCAGTAATAAGCGCTTTTTTTGCCATATGTATCTCCTTATATATAACAATAAAATAGTTAGCTCTTTAGCAAGATTTCATTCTATCATACTTTACTATATATTCATATATTAATGCAATTTTTTTGTTCGTTGAAAGACTTATGGTTTAAGTGTAAAATATTGACTAGGAATGCGCTTTTTTAGCTGATTTTGGGCGGCGCATAAAAATTATACATCAGGGGAACTATCGTTAATGGGACTTTTAAGTGTGATCGTGCCATGCTACAACGAGCAGGAAAATATATTTGATTTTTACAATGAGCTCATGAAGAATGAGCAGTACTTTAAGACACAGGATGTTGAGCTTGAGGTTTTATTTGTGGACGATGGCTCAGGGGATGGTACTGTGGCTAAGGTAAAAGAGCTTATAGACAAGGATAAGAGAGTCCATCTGGTCAGCTTTTCAAGAAACTTTGGAAAAGAGGCTGCCATGTATGCAGGGCTAAAGAGCTCTAAAGGGGACTACGTAGCCATAATGGACTGCGACCTTCAGGATCCTCCGGCGCTTCTTCCAGAAATGCTAAAGGCTATTACAGAAGAAGGTTATGATTCAGTGGCAACCAGAAGGGTCAACAGAAAGGGCGAGCCGCCTATCAGGTCATTCTTTGCCAGAAAGTTTTACAAGATAATAAACAGGATGAGCAACACTGAAATTGTGGACGGGGCAAGGGACTACAGGCTCATGACCAGAAGATTTGTTGATGCTGTTCTTGATATGCAGGAGTACAACCGTTTTTCCAAGGGCATCTTTGGATGGGTTGGCTTTAAGAACAAGTGGATGGAGTTTGAGAACATTGAGAGAAAAAAGGGAGAGACCAAGTGGTCATTCTGGAAGCTTTTTGCCTATGCCATTGACGGAATTTTGGCCTTTTCCACTGCGCCGCTTGCCATGGCATCTTTTCTTGGCGTTTTCTTTTGCATAGTGGCATTTATTTTTATAGTAGTCATTATTATCAGACAGTGGACTGTCGGAGATCCCAACAATACTGTAGGATGGGCATCTATGACGTGTATCATCCTTTTTGTGAGTGGGGTACAGCTCTTTTGCGTAGGCATTGTGGGGCAGTATCTTTCCAAGACATACCTGGAGGTTAAGAGCCGTCCCCTGTATATTGTTAAAGAGGAGCTTTGATGGTCAGTATCGTAGTGCCGGTGTACAATGCGGCCCGTTATATAGAGAATACAATAAAAATGGTCTGTGATCAGACCTATAAGGACTGGGAACTTATCCTTGTGGATGATGCCTCCACCGACAACAGCGTGAAGGTAATTGAAGAAGTTATCAGCAGCATAAAAAAGAGAATCCGGCTGATCAAAAAAAGTGAAAATGCCGGAGCTGCTGCTGCAAGAAACACAGGGATTGATGCTTCATCAGGGAGGTTTATCGCTTTTCTTGACGCAGATGATGTTTGGAAAGAGGATAAGCTGGAGAAGCAGGTTGCTTTTATGGAAAGCAGCGGCGCGGCATTTGGATTTCATTCCTACGAATTTGGGGATGAAAAGGCTAATCCCACAGGCAAGATAGTTCATGCCCCGAAGCAGCTGAGGTACAGACAGGCCCTGTCAAGAACTGTTATTTTTACATCTACAGTGATGTTTGACACGGAAAAGATAGATATGGAGATCATCCATATGCCACAGGTTCCAAGTGAAGACACTGCAACCTGGTGGAGGATACTAAAGAGCGGATATGTGGCCTGTGGCCTTGATGAGAACCTGACCATATACCGGCGTCCGGGCAAGTCTCTTTCTTCAAACAAGTTAGAGGCAATTTACAGGATATGGTTTCTGTACAGAAATATCGCGAACCTTTCCGTAATAGAATCACTATATTATTTTGGAGGATGGGCAGTGAGAGCAACATTGAGAAGGCTCTGATGGCTCAAGGGAGTGTATGAAACAAAGAGAATCAAAAAAGAGGGTGCTTGTTTTGCTGCTGGGCTTTCTTGGCCTGTGCATGCAGACTGCAGTATATGCCTGGTTTTGGTTTAAAGTATATTATCCGGTGGTTTCCAGTCCCCGAATAAGTCAGGATGGATATGCCCTTGGTAACGGACTTAAGCTCTATTTCCGTGGACATCTGCTTATTCTGGCTATCTATTTCATTCTTATTTTGTTCTTTTCGAATACCTATGGAGGCCTGAAAATTGGATACCTGCGGCCGATGGATGTGTTCTTTTCGCAGATATTTGCCCTTTTCATGGCCAATTTCATCAGCTATTTCCAGATAGCACTGTTAAACAACTGGCTGGTTCCGGTTGTTCCAATGATAATGATATTTGTTATCCAGTTGGCAATAGCCTTTTGCTGGGCTTACATAACAAATGGTATTTATATGAGGATATTCCCGCCAAGGGAGCTGCTTCTTATCAGCGGAAAATATCCTGTTGATGATATTGAGCGCAAGTTCAATACCAGAAAAGACAAATATCGCATTGTGAAAAAAATGAACATCTCCGAGGGTATAGACTTAATTTATCAGGAATGCCTGGGACAATATGACGGAGTTATAATCTGGGATGTTCCCAGCGAGTTCAGAAATGGTCTGGTGAAGTACTGCTACGGCCACAATATAAGAGTCTATGTGATGCCTAAAATAACAGATGTTCTGTTAAAGGGCTCTTCACAGCTTCACTTATTTGATACCCCTGTCCTGCTTCTTAGGGGATATTCCATAAAGATCGAGCAGAGGGCAGTGAAGAGACTTCTTGATATTGCGTTGTCTCTTTTGCTGATCATACTTACTTCTCCCATTATGCTGATCACGGCTATTGCAATCAAAGCTTATGACGGAGGCTCTGTTCTCTATAAACAGGTCAGATGCACCAGAGACAGGAAGCAGTTCAAGATCATGAAGTTTCGGAGCATGAGGGAAGATGCAGAGAAGGATGGTGTTGCCAGACTTGCTGCCAAAAACGATGACAGGATCACTCCTATCGGAAAATTCATCAGGTCCTGCAGGATTGATGAGCTTCCTCAGCTCTTTAACATTCTTGCGGGGGACATGTCATTTATAGGACCAAGGCCGGAGAGACCTGAGATCATTGAGCAGTATCTTCAGGAGATGCCCGAATTTGCCTTCAGAATGAGGGTGAAAGCAGGACTTGCTGGTTACGCGCAGGTTTATGGCAAGTACAACACAACCCCTTATGACAAGCTCAAACTGGATCTTACATATATTGAGAATTATTCATTCTGGCTTGATATCAAGCTTATGCTGCTTACTGTGAAGATTCTTTTTACTCCCGACAGTACTGAGGGCGTGGAGGAAAATCAGATCACAGCGCAAAAGAAAATAGAGAGTGCGACAGATGGAGCAAAAGAGACTACAGATACTGATATCAGCAGTAAATAAAGATCCGGAGGCGCTCATTGGTGATATGAACCTTGGCTGCGACGCAGTGATCGTCAACCAGCTCATTGGAGGCGAGGGTGATGGGACTTTAGAAAGGTCTGATTACGTAAAAGCTTTCGGGGATCATGAGGCAAGGATCATAACAAGAAGAGAGAAAGGTGTTGGACTTTCCAGGAACACGGCCTTTGACAACTCCGACCATGAGCTTATACAGTTTGGTGATGATGACATCATCTATGATGACGACTATGCAGCAAAGGTCATAGCGGAATTTGATGCCCATCCCGAGGCGGACCTGCTGCTGTTTAATGTAAAGGCCCAGGAAGGACGGGAGACATACTGGAATGAGGATTTTTCCAGGATCACCTGGCGCAACTACGGAAGGTATCCGGCTTATGCTATTTGTGCAAGGAGAGATAAGCTTGCTTCCAGCGGCGTTCGATATTCCCTTCTGTTTGGGGGCGGAGCTCCCTACATGAACGGAGAGGATTCCCTCTTTTTACATGATTGCCTGAATGCAGGGCTTTCAATTTACAGGACCACTGTGGCTTTGGGAAAAGAAAGACAGGGAGATTCTACCTGGTTTAAGGGATATACAGACAAGTTCTTTTTTGACAGAGGAGTTTTGTATCATTTCCTGTATGGAAGAGCGGCCCTGCTTCTTGGGCTACGGTTCCTTATTAAAAACAGGGACACCATGTGCAGGGAAATGGGAGTTTTTAAGTGCTTTAAGCTTTTAAGAGATGGGGTAAGGCACGGGAGTACTATTTCATGAATAAACCTTTTTTTACCATCATAGTAGTTTCATATAATGCAGGCGACAAGCTGGTCAAAACAGTGGAGAGTGTGAGCAGGCAGACATTCACTGATTACCGGGTTCTGATAAAAGACGGACTTTCAACTGACGGTTCAATTGAAAAGCTTAGACGGGCCTTTGACGTGGAGAGTGCAGTAGTTTCATCAGACTGCAGGATAACCCTCCTTGAGGGCTGCGATAATGGTATATATCATGCCATGAATATTGCAGCTTCTCATCTTGAGGGCAAGGTGAAGGCCGGTGAGAATCCGTCCTATGTTTTCTTTTTGAACTGCGGAGACTATTTCAAGGATGAAAATGTTCTAAGGGATGTCCACAAGTTCATCTTGGAGAGAAATCTTAAGGAAGGGACTACGCTTCCGGCGATTTTTTACGGAGATATTTTTGACAGATCTTCAGGGGCGAAGGTGGCATCAAACCCCAAGATTGACGATTATGCATGCTACAGAAATGTCCCCTCACATCAGGCCTGTTTTTACGACGAGCGACTTATTTACAGAAATCCCTTCGACCTGAAATACAAGGTAAGGGCTGATTATGAGCAGTTCCTTAGGTGCGTATACAGAGAGAAGGCACTTACGGTATACATGCCATTTGTGATCTCGAGCTATGAGGGAGGAGGTTTCTCTGCCCAGAACCAGAGAATTTCTGAAAACGAGCGAAAAGAGATAATCAAGATGTATCTTACCGGGGCACAGATCAGGAAATACGACCTTTTGAGGGTGGTGACTCTCTCGGGACTAAGGACAGCTCTTTCTTCAAACAAATTTACTGCGGGAATATATAATTCCGTAAAAGAGGCAGTTTATTCACTAAAAAGGAAGCACACTTCGAGGGGTGACAGAGATTGAAAGTTCTTTGGGTATGTAATATCATGCTTCCGGCTTACGCCATAGCCCACGACATGGATTATTCCTGCAGGGAGGGGTGGCTATCCGGATGTCTGAACAGGATAATTGCAGAAAAGAAGGATGATGAGAAGATAGAGCTGGGGATCTGCTTTCCGGCAGCCGGAGATATTTCCTCCTCCAGCGAAGTGATCGACGGTATCACTTACTATGGCTTTAGGGAAAACCTGGATCATCCGGAAGTCTACGACGGAACGGTAGAGAACCGTTTTCATGTGATATTGGATGACTTTGCGCCGGATATAGTACATATTTTCGGTACAGAGTTCCCCCACACCCTTGCCATGATAAGGGCCTTTGGAAGGCCTGAGAGAGTACTTCTTGGGATTCAGGGGGTGTGCGCTGCCATAGCCAGGGAATATATGGCGGGGATTCCTGAAGAGGTTCAGGCTTCCATTACCTTCAGGGACCGTATCAAGGAAGATTCCCTGCGCCAGCAGCAGGAAAAGTTCAAGGTCAGGGCTGAATACGAGAGGGAATCCGTCATGCTTACCGGTAATATCACCGGCAGGACGGCCTTTGACAAAGAAGAGACTTCAAATATAAATCCAAGTGCCCGGTATTTTCAGATGAACGAGACCATGCGTCCAAGCTTTTATATGGGTAAGTGGAGTGAAAAAAAGGCAGAGCCCCACAGTATCTTTTTATCCCAGGGGGACTATCCTCTTAAAGGCTTTCATCTGGTACTACAGGCAATGCCTAAGGTTCTTGAAAAATATCCGGATGCTCATTTATATGTGGCCGGCAATAACATTATCGGAAAAGGCAAGAGCAAATATCCATATTTCCTAAGAGCCAGCGCCTATGGCAAATACATAAAGAGCCTTATTGGCAGGTATAAACTTAAGAAGAAGGTGACTATGCTTGGCACCCTTGATGAGCAGGGAATGAAGGAGCAGTTCTTAAAAAGCAGCCTTTTTGTCTGCCCCTCTGTTGTGGAAAATTCTCCCAATTCCCTTGGAGAGGCCATGCTTCTTGGTGTTCCCATTGTTGCATCAAGGGCAGGTGGTATACCAAGCATGCTCACAGAGCACAAGGATGGACTTCTCTTTGAGAAGGGAAATGTAGAGGATCTTGCAGGGAAGATCCTTCAGATCTTTGACGAGCCGGTGATTGCAGCCGTATACGGAGACAATTCCAGCAGCCACGCAAGGATAACCCACAATCCGGATACCAATTACAAGCGCCTTATGGAGATATACCAGACCATTATCAAGCAGTAAAGGGGCATAGACTTGCAGATTACTTTTGTGTCCAATTACATAAATCACCATCAGCTTCCCTTTTGCAGAGCTATGCAAAATGCTGGAGATGACGTGGATTTTTACTTCATCCAGACCATGCCCATGGAGGAAAAGAGAATCAGCATGGGCTGGGCGGTAGACGTTAAAGCCCTGGATTTTGTGGTGCTAAGCTACGAGGAAAGGGATAGGGCGAAGCACCTTATTCTGGAAAGTGACGTGGTGCTCTTTGGATGGACCGGCGGGGAGACGGCTGATCTTGAGAAAAAGAGACTTTCCTCGGGTAAACTATCCTTCAGGGTAAGCGAGAGGATATACCGTGAAGGACAGTGGAAATTCATAAGCCCAAGGGGACTTATCAGTAAGTATCATGAACATTTTATTTACAGGAAAAATCCGGTGTACTTGCTGTGCACAGGTGCTTATGTTGCCTCGGACTTTAAGCTTATAAAGTGCTATCCGGGGAAAATGCTAAAATGGGGTTATTTTCCGGAGGTTTTATGGGGAGGGCAAAAACGGGAGCTTTCTGCCAAGGATGAGATAAAGCTCCTTTGGGCCGGAAGGCTCATAGACTTAAAGCACCCGGAATATGCCATCGAAGTGGCCAGGGTCCTTAAGGATAAAGGAATCAGCTTTAGCCTTGATATAGTTGGGGATGGACCTTTAAAAAACGAACTAAAAGAGCGGATCCTTACTTATGGACTTGTAGACAGGGTTCAGCTGCTTGGAGGTATGAAGCCTTCTGACGTTCATGAAAAGATGGCTCTTGCCGATATTTTTTTGTTTACCAGCAATTACCTGGAGGGCTGGGGAGCTGTGGTAAATGAGGCCATGCAGTGCGGATGCGCTGTGGTAGCATCCCTTGAGGCAGGTGCTGTTCCGTTTCTCATTGAAGATGGAGCAAATGGGCTTACATACAAGGATGGAAGACTTGAAGATTTTAAGAAGAAAGTCCTTGCTCTGACTTTGGATCCTTCAAGGATAAGAGCCCTTGGAGAAAAGGCTAAAGAAACAATAAATAACAAGTGGAATGCAAATAATGCAGCAACTGAGCTGATCAGGTTCTGCAGAGAATATTATGAAAGCGGAAATCCATCTCCTTCGCAGGACGGTCCCATGAGCAGGGCTAAGGTAATAAAGGCTCCCGGATTTATAAGGACCATTAAGGAGAAGAATCATCTGGAGTAAGATGCGGACTATCGATGATTTTTTTGACACGGAAATTGATATATTTGGCTTCAGGCTGCGGATGCTTGATCTGTTCTTTGCCACGGTTATGCTGGGACTTGGCCTTGCGGTAAGGCTTTCTCTTTATGATTTTGAATCCGGGGACTACCAGTTTTTTCTTTCAACGTGGATGATGGAATGCCATGAGGCAGGAGGACTTCCATACCTTGGGATAACTCCGGGACTTTCCGACAGGAGTACCATCAATTACGGATGCATGTATCAGTATATAATCGTACTTCTTCACTATATTGGCGGAAATGATCTGCACCTGCTTAAATCGGTGTCGGTTCTTTTTGATTTTGTCTGCGCATTGATGGCTTTCAGGATCACTTATCTGGTTACTTCGGGCAATATTAAGAAGTCTCTGATGGCTCTTGGGGCAGTAATGGTCCTTCCTACATCTATCCTTAACAGCGGAGCCTGGGCGCAGTGTGATTCTGTGTATACGGCTTTTGTTCTTTTAGCAGTATTTCACCTGATGAAACAAAATAACGCGAGATTTTTTATTTATCTTGCAATCGCCTACAGTTTTAAACAGCAGGCGATATTTATTATTCCATTTGCGATAATACTGTGGCTTAAGGGCAAAGTTAAAATACGATATATTTTTTGCTTTCCGGTAGTTTTCTTTATCACTCTTATTCCGGCGCTGGCTATGGGAAGGAGTTTAAAGGAGCTTTTGGAAATATATTTGAAACAGGCGATGACCTATTCGAGGCTTACCATGAATTACCCCAATATATACAGCTTCGTCTCGGAGGGCCTTGGAAAAGATTCAAGGCTTCAGATCATATCCTGTGGCATGGTCTGCTGCATTATCATCCTGGGAATGATCGCATATTATGTCAGGGATAAGATTTTTGCGATAAACAATATCTATATGGTCACTCTTGCAGTCTTTACAGTACTGGTATGTCTGTTTACTCTGCCTGTGATGCATGAAAGATACGGATATGTGGCTGAGATGCTGCTTGTGGTTTATGGCATGACTTCCTATAAGAGGATGGCGCTCTGCACTGTAACTCAGGTCATATCTGTAATAACTTATTCGAGATTTTTGTATGGATCAACTGTGACAGCTATCTGGCCTCTGGCATTTATAAATCTGTCAGTCATTCTGTTTGTCGGATATGATCTGTACAAACAGATGAAGAATAGTGAGGAGCTTAATGGCTGATAATTTAAAAACCATTTCGGTTATAATCCCGGCATATAATATAGAGGATTTGTTAAAAAAGTGTGTGGATTCAGTGGCTGCCCAGGACTATCCAAAGGACCTTCTTCAGATAATAGTAGTGGATGACGGCTCCACGGATGGAACAGGGGCAGTGGCAGATGCTCTTTCCCAAAAATATAGTAACGTCCAGGTGATCCACAAACAAAATGGCGGCTCCAGCAGTGCCAGAAATGCAGGGATAGCTGTCGCAACGGGAGAATATCTGGGCTTTGTGGACAGCGACGATTTTATTTCCGAAGATATGTACAGACTCCTGATGGATGCCGCCATCCGCTATGATGCTGACATGGTCCAGATTTCTAGGGACGAGATAGCTGAGAGCGGTGAGAAGCTTCCTGATGTGGTCATTCCACCAAAAGAAGAGATGGTTATATCGCCTGCAGAGCATTTAAGGACTCTTCTTATGCATACCGGTGATTCTTCGTTTTGTACCAAGCTCACAAAAAGGACTCTTTTTACTGAGGATATGAAGTTTCCGGAGGATGAGCTTAATGAAGATTTCTATCTGATGATACATATGCTGGAGAAAGTGGGTAAACTTGTCATCCTTCCAAAGCAGGGGTATCACGTTTTTTACCGCAGCGGGAGCAATTCCAGAAAGAAAGCGAAGGACAGGGATTATTTTCCTCCTGTGTTTACAGATATTGTAAGGAATGCGGATGTTGCGCTAAAGCTGGTAAAAGAAAATCATCCGGAAATGACGGATGTTGCAGAGAGATTCGGATTTGTTCAAAGACTTGATTATCTTTTGCATATACCAATCTCAAAAATGGAAAAGAACAATCTCTTTTACAGAGATGTTGTCAGAAATATAAGGAAAAACCGGGGCAAGATAATTGGTAACAGATATCTGACCACCAAGCAGAAGGCGTATCTTGTGATATTGTCCATAGCCCCAGGGTTTGTCAGGAAGAGTCATGCAAGGATCAAAGGGTTATAATAACTACAAAAAGTACATATTTTGCCTGATCTTTGCGCTGGCTATGGCTCTTAGCATCTTGTACGGCTTTCAGAAGCAGGGCTTTCATGAGGATGAGTATTATACCTACTTTTCTACCAACCGAAGCCTTGGGCTGTATCAGCCGGACAGGCAGTGGCAGGACAGGCAGACCATTCTGGATGAGTTTGCGGTAAAAAGCGGAGAAGGCTTTAATTACTCCCTGGTAAAGCTTGTGCAGTCCTGGGATGTGCATCCTCCCTTTTATTACTTTATATTTCACACTGTATGCTCGCTGGTTCCGGGAGTGTTTACCAAGTGGACCGGGATAATCACTAATCTGATAGCTTTTGCCATAAGCTTTGTGTTCCTTTCACTTTTGCTTAACAGACTTAAAGTCTCTCCTGTGGTGGAGATCCTGACACTGATCTTTTGGGGACTGAATCCGCAGACTGTGTCAGCCAATGTTTTTGTGAGGATGTATGCGTGGCTGTCTGCACTTATATTAGCCTGCGCATATTTTCATGTGCGGCTTATTCAGGACTACGACAGGGACAGGGGGAGCTTTAAGACGTTGTTTGTAAGGCATCTGTTGCCCATAATGGTTGTTTCATATATTGGATTCCTGATCCAGTATTTTTACATTTTTTTCTTCGTATTTATCGGAATCTGCTGTGCAGTCGTGATAGCTTTTGTGAAAAAAGATTTAAGGAACGCCATTTGTTATGTTGTATGTTGTGGCTTTTCTCTTGCTATGGCAGTGATCACATATCCTGCATGCCTTGGCCATCTGTTTGGGGGCTACAGGGGAAGCGGAGCCGCCGGAAGCTTTTTTGATCTTGGAAATACAGGACTTAGGCTTGCGTTTTTTATTGGACTGTTGAACGATTTTGTTTTTTCAGGGGGACTTATCGTGATCCTAATGGTCATCCTTCTGGGAAGCATCCTTAAGATAGCCGGGAAAAAGAAGAACAGCTTTGTTGCCATACCGGTAAAAAAAGAAGCCAGTGCAAACATAGCCGTAAAACCAGAGATAGTTGCTCTTGCTGTGGCTTCGGCCTCGTATTTTCTTATGGCATCCAAGACAGCCCTACTTGTTGGGAGTGCGTCGAACCGCTATGAGATGCCAATTTACTCACTTTTGATACTTCTGATCTTTCTGGATGTTTTCTGGGTTCTGGACAGCTTTAGCAACAGGGCGCTTATATATATATTTGCGGCCGTTTTGATAGCTCTTTTATTAAAGGGGCATATATCTGATAAAAATGTTCTGTTCCTGTACCCGGAGGATGAGGAAAAGATAGCGTATGCCAGAGATAATTCCGGTGAGATTGCGGTGGTGATGTTCAATCCGACAACTCCCCACAATGTCTGGCGCCTTACCGATGAGCTTTTGGAGTACCCCAAGGTTTTCTATATGGATGAGTCGGTCCTTGACAGGATAACAGATCCCCAGGTGACAGGAGCGTCAAAGATAATATTGTACGCTGCAGATGAGGAGGATCAAAAGCTTGCCTTTGATAATCTCATTGAAAGTTGCAATGAGCTCTCTGAAATGACGTGGATCAGCGCTGAAGATATGTGGACTACCTATGAGATCAATTGACTTTCAGTGTTTTTGACCTTTATAGAGACATATTATATAATTTGTAAGTTAAAAAAGGGATTTATGGGAGATGGTCCGTGAAGCTTAGTGTTGTTGTGCCTGTTTTTAATATGGCTGATGGAGGAAGGCTGGAGTATTGTCTTGACAGCCTTGTTTCACAGAGCCTTGAGAGCGGAAGCTTTGAGATCATTGCAGTGGATGACTGCTCCACAGACAGCTCCTTCGAGATATTAAAGAGATATCAGGAGAAATACCCGGGCAGGTTCATTGCCCTTCATTCTGATGTCAATCTTCACCAGGGTGGAGCCAAGAACATCGGACTTGCCATCGCAAAAGGCGAGTGGATCGGTTTTATAGATGCAGATGACTGGGTGGTCCCGGATTATTATGAGAAGCTGATAGGCAAGGCAGAAGAGACCGGCGCTGATATGGTAGGGTGTGATTACAACCTCACCTATGAGCACAGTTTTAAGGTTGGACAGATAGTCCATAACAATAATTTTGAACAGACCGGAGTTATGGACAGACAGAAATATAAAAAGCTTCTTATTGAAACCGGAAGTCTGGTGGTCAAGGTCTACAAAAGGCAGCTCATACTTGGAGACTACCAGCCAGGGACAAGGGATAAGCTGGATGTCTTTCCTGAGAATATCTTCTATGAGGATAATGCAGTTAGTAATACGTGGATGACCAGGTCCAGACACTTTGAGTATATTCAGGAACCTCTCTACTATTACTATCAGCACAATGCCTCCACCGTACACAGTATTTCCAAAAAAAACCTGGAAGATCGCATGGTGGCAGGCAGGATGATAATAAGTGAAGCAAAAGATAACGGCTACTATGAAGACTATCTGCCTGAGATAGAATTTCAATATACGGTGTTATTTTATGTGAACACATTGTTCTCAGCCATGCCTAAAAAGTACAAAATTAAAGATTGCTATAATTTTACAAAGGCATTGGGGAGGGAAATGAAACGGACATTTCCGGAGTTTCAGAATAACCCCTATTACAAGGAAAAGATACATCCTGAAGAGCAAAAGCTCATAGGATTTCAGATGAAATCACATCTGTTTTTTTATATTTATTACAGGCTTCTGTGGTTTTACAGAGACCTGCGCAGTGGAAGGAAAAACTAATTAATGCGAAAGATTTACAGTAAGCTACAAGTGCTTCTTGACAGGAAGCAGAAAATACAGATGGCGGGTATTGTGGTCCTGATGCTGATAGGAGGCGTTTTAGAGTCTCTCGGAATTGCAATGATAGCGCCTGTTATGCAGGTAGTCATAGACCCAAAGAAGGTTCAGGAGAGCAAGATACTTTCAGGGATATATAATCTCTTTAAACTGAACAGTACCACTCAGCTGGCGGCTATTATTATGGTGTCCATCATACTTGTTTTCGTGATCAAGAATATATTCCTGTATTTTATGAATGTGGTACAGCTTCGCTTTGTATATACCAATCAGTTTGCCACATCAAGGCGCATGATGATCAATTTCATGCAAAGGCCCTATGAGTATTATCTGAATGCTGATACCACCATCATCCAGAGAAATATCACATCTGATGTCAACAATCTCTATGCTCTGATCCTTAGCTGCCTGCAGCTTATAAGTGAGATCATTGTTTTTGTGTGCCTTGTGGCTATTCTTCTTAGTCAGGATGCGCAGATGACGCTTACTATTGCGACTCTTCTTGTAATAGTTCTTCTTGTGATCAAGTTCGTGATAAAGCCGGTAATGGTCAAGGCCGGTAAGGACAATCAGGACTACTACAGCGGACTTTATAAGTGGATTTATGAATCGGTTACAGGAATTAAAGAGATCAAGGTCGCTGCAAAGGAGAACTATTTCATCAACGGCTATGCGGATTGCGGAGCCGGATACGTAAATGCAGTGCAGAAGTACAATCTGTACAACTCCACACCAAGACTTCTTATAGAAACAATTGCCATAGCGGGCATGGTGGGATATATGCTCTTTGTTATGGCCAAGGGAACAAGCCTTACTTCCCTGCTTCCTCAGCTCACTGTTCTTGCGGCTGCTGCGGCAAGGCTTCTTCCAAGTGCCAACAGGATCAATAATTACCTGACATCAATAGCTTACTTTGAGCCTTTTTTGGATAATGTCAGCGAGAACCTGCAGGATGAGATCCATGACAAGTCAATTTCTTATAACAGCGAAGATTACCGCGCCAAGAATCAGATAGATAAGCTCCCTGTGCGCAGGTCCATAAATATGGAGGGAATTACTTACAAGTATCCAAATACCGACAAGTACATTCTCGATGGGGCTGATATGGAGATTCCTGTTGGAAAGAGCGTGGGAATCGTTGGAACGTCGGGAGCAGGCAAGACCACTATCGTGGATGTTCTCCTTGGGCTTTTAGAGCCTGAAAAGGGAGTGATAACTGCTGACGGAGTAGATGTTAAGACCAACTACAAGGGATGGCTGAAAAACGTGGGATATATTCCCCAGACAATATTTATGACGGATTCAACCATCAGAAAGAATGTTGCCTTTGGTGTTCCGGAGGATGAGATCGATGATGCCAAAGTATGGCAGGCTCTTTCCGAGGCTGCTTTGGATCAGTTTGTAAAAGAGCTTCCGGAGGGGCTGGATACTGAGATCGGCGAGAGAGGTATAAGACTTTCCGGCGGACAGAGACAAAGGATCGGTATTGCAAGAGCTCTTTTCGAGGATCCGGAAGTTCTGGTCCTGGATGAGGCTACATCTGCTCTTGATAATGACACGGAAGCTGCGATCATGGATTCCATCAACAGACTCCATGGTAAGAAGACTCTTGTGATAATCGCACACAGACTGCAGACCATCGAAAAGTGTGACATGATATACAGCATTAAGGACGGTAAGGCAGTTCGGGACAGATAAACATAGTTGGAGGTTTTATGTCAGGAGGGGAAGGACAAACTAAAAAGAGAAATGCAAACTTTGAGCTTCTTAGGATCGTTGCAATGCTTATGATCATAGTTTTGCATTACAACTCTCATGCAGGTGTGCTCTTAGAACTTGGCGTTCCGGCCAGCAAAGTCCAAATATTTGCAACTATGCTGGAAGGCTTTTGTATTACCGGGCTCAATACCTATGTGTTCTTAAGCGGCTACTTTTTATCCAGGTCAAGTATCAGGCCAGGCAGGGTCCTTCAGCTTATAGCTCAGGTGTACTTTTATACCATCGGCGTGTCTCTGGCTATGATCCTGGTTGGGACATATGTGATCCACTCTGACAATTCAGTTTTCAAGACTGTTCAGTATCTGTTCCCTATTTCATCGGAGCATTACTGGTTTGTGACAGCTTACATTATCATGTATGTATTTGCTCCAATAATGAATGCAGCGGTAAACACACTTACCAGAAAGCAGCTGAAGTGGTCGATTTTAGGCCTCCTTTTGTGGTTTTGCTTTATTAAGAGTGTTATTCCGGTGATGTTTGTTACTGATCATTACGGCTATGACTTTGGATGGTTTTTGTGCCTGTATCTTATTGCCGCATACGTGAGAAAATATGACGTTGTGCTTTTTTTCAACGCAAAAAGAAGTGCTCTTGTTTTTGTGATCTCCTGTCTCCTTATTGGAATTATCAGCATTGCATTTCATTGGTATAATCTTACATTTGGCGGATTCAAATACTACGCGGAGGTTCCTGTTCATTTAAACTATATCTTTACCCTTACAGGATCTCTTGGGCTTTTCTCCTTTTTCAGATTTTACAGGATGAAGGAGAACCTGTTTGCGGGTATTGTTCGATTTGTTGCCCCCCTTACCTTTGGCGTATATCTTTTGCATATGCATCTTGAGATAAGGGACAGGTGGGTTGGATGGATGGTAAATCTTTTTGGTCCGGTATCAACTACCAGCATATTGTCTTTCAGCTGGCATCTTGTAAGGTCAATCCTTATAGTTTTCCTTGCAGGCGTGTTTGTGGACTGGATCAGAAAGACAATCTTTGATTTTTTTGGAAGGGTTCTTCATGACACCTGGCTGTTTGGCAGGATCAGACAATGGGACAACGACTTATGTTAAAAGATTTCAGAAGCTTTTTTTATCAATTTAAAAAGTATCAGGCCCCATTTGAGAAGTATCTTTTTCCACTGATCCTTCTGCTTTATCCGCTTATCGGCGTTGATCAGGGTCTGGACATAACAGATACCACTTATGGACTATCCAACTATGAGTTTCTTCCCGTGATCGACCCCATGTGGGGATTGTCTACATTCCTTGGAAACGTGGTGGGAAGGGCCATAATGAAGCTGCCCTTTGCAGGGACAATGCTGGGAATGAATGTGTACTGCAGCTTTATCGTCAGCATTGCGGCACTTTCTGCATATTATGCGCTTCAAAAGTGGATGCCCGGATGGATGATCTTCATTGGAGAGTATATCTGCGAAAGTCTGTGCTGGTGCCCAAGGGTTATCCTCTATAATAACCTGACTTATCTTTTTCTGACCCTGGGACTTTTGTGCCTGCTTATCGGAATGTTTGAGTGGGAGAGGCAGAATCTCTTTTTGCTTTTGGCAGGAGTATGCCTTGGCCTTAACGTTATGGTGAGGTTTCCCAACATCACTGAGGTGGGGCTTATAGTGATCTTGTGGTTCTATCAGATAGTTACAAAAGCGGAGCTTGGTGAAACAGTAAAAAAGACCGTTTGCTGCATTGGAGGCTTCCTTATTGGTATATTGATCCCTCTTGTTGCAATTTCGGGGATGTATGGCCCGTCGGCCTATTTTGAAATGATAGGGTCTCTTTTTGGAATGACAGAAGGTGCATCGGATTATACGGCATCAGGAATGGTAAGCTCTATCATCTCTGCTTACTTTACCACCTGCAAAAACATGCTCATAATGATCCCTTGCGTGGCAGCAGGCATAATAATGTTTAATCTTCTGCCAAAGAGATATGTGTTTATAAAAAAGCTCATATATATAGCGGGGCTTCTGGTTCTGGTAAGGTATTATTTCTCTGAGGGAGTTTTTACCAGGAATTATAACTACTATGATTCCATGTTCCAGGCTGCGATGATGTTTATAATAATTGCTGTGGTTTTGGCACTGACAGGATCAGCGGGAGTGCTAAACGGAAGCAGGCAGGAACAGACCCTTGCCTTTGCGATGCTCATTGTTATTCTTGTTACACCCCTTGGCAGCAATAACTATACCTTTCCGGTGATAAATAACCTGTTTTTTGTGGCTCCTGTTACTTTGTGGCTTATGAGAAGGCTTATGTTCAGGCTTGGAGATGCAGATTATCATTTCCCATGGCAGGCAATGATAACAATGGTCATTATTGTTCTTGTGGTGCAGGGATCTCTTTTCCATATGAGTTTCTCCTTCCTTGATGGGGATGATGGCTCAAAGAGGGACAGCCATGTACAGGTGCCAAAGGTTTCATCAATGGCAACCACGGCAGAAAATGCCAAGTCGCTAAATGAGCTTTATTCTGTATTAAAGGAAAGGAATCTCCTCGACAAAAAAGCCATTCTTTTTGGAGGAGTTCCGGGACTTGCCTATATATTTGACATGGAGCCTGCCATAAACACGGTCTGGCCGGATCTTGACAGCTACAGCATAGAAAAATTCAGCGATCAGCTCCTTTCTGTAAGTGACGATGATCTTCCTGCGGTGATCATAGGGCGCAACCAGGCTGAATATGCCAACATTGACAGGAAAAATGATATTTTGATGGACTATATCAAAAATCATGATTATAATAAGGTCTTTGAGAGTGAGCGCTTTATTGTGTATACGCGTTCAAACTGAAAGTGAGGACAAAAATGGATAGTATGAATGATTCAGCTATAGTTAAGTGGCTTGAAGGGCATAAGCTCCTTTATCAGATATTCAAATTTGGTGTTGTTGGCTTTGTGTGCTTTTTCATAGATTATCTCGTGGGCCTTGTTGCCATGAATATTATTGTGGCAATATTCGGAAAAGAGAGCTTTGAAGTAGCATCTGTTATCGCATCAGTGCAGGGATTTGTGGTATCGGTTATTGCTAATTACCTGCTCAGCTTCAAGTTCGTATTTGAGAGAAAAGAGGATCTTGACAGAAGGACGGAATTTGTTGCCTTCGTTATCCTCTCCATCATAGGTATGGGAATAAACAGCGCCATCATCTGGCTTGGAGTCAGCTATTTTTATAAGAATATTTCATGGCTTAATGCCCACGTGGGAAACAGCCTGATGTATACTATAGCTAAGATTGTTGCCACAGCAGTGGTCATGGTCTATAACTTTGTAACAAGAAAGATTTTCCTTGAGAAAAAGGACTGATTAGGGAGATAAGGATATGAGGATAAACTTCAATGTTCCACCTTATACAGGTAAAGAGTTTGAATATATAAAAGAGTGTGTTGAGGCCCAGAAGATCTGCGGCGATGGAAAGTACACTGCGCTGGATAACGAATGGATCGAGAAAAAGACCGGATGCAATAAGGCTCTTTTGACAACATCCTGTACCCATGCCACTGAGATGGCTGCAATACTGGCGGGAATAAAGGAAGGGGATGAGGTGATCATGCCCTCATATACCTTTGTTTCAACTGCCAATGCCTTTGTCCTTCGAGGAGCCAAGGTTGTGTTTGTGGACATAAGACCTGATACCATGAATATCGATGAGAAGCTCATTGAGCAGGCCATAACACCTAAGACAAGAGCTATCGTTCCGGTTCACTATGCAGGTGTTGCCTGTGAGATGGACACAATCCTGGACATTGCAAAGAGACACAACCTCATGGTTATTGAGGATGCAGCCCAGGGAGTTATGTCTACCTACAAGGGAAAGGCACTTGGAGCGATCGGTGATTTTGGTAACTATAGCTTCCACGAGACCAAGAACTACAGCATGGGCGAAGGCGGAGCGCTTCTTCTTCGAGATGAGACCTATGTTGATGATGCTATCATCATCCGTGAGAAGGGAACTAACAGAACCCTTTACAAGCTTGGAAAGGTTGATAAATACAGCTGGATCATGCCCGGTTCTTCATACCTTCCAAGTGATATGAACGCAGCATATCTCTATGCCCAGCTTCAGATGGCAGATGAGATCAATGCCGACAGAATGGATCATTACAACAGATATTATGAGGAGCTTTCTCCCCTTTCGGAAAAAGGCCTTATTGAGCTGCCTTACGTTCCCAAGGAATGCGTCCACAATGCCCACATGTTCTATATAAAGTGCAAGGACTTTGAGGAAAGACAGGGGCTTATCAAATACCTTATGTCCAATGATATCCTTCCTGCTTCACATTATGTGCCTCTTCATTCATCAAAGGCCGGCCTTAAATTCAGCGAATTCAGAGGAGAGGACAGATACACTACCAAAGAGAGCGAGAGGCTTCTTCGCCTTCCTATGTACTACAAGCTCACTAACGAGGACCTTGATGAGGTTGTTATGAGAGTTAAGGAGTATTACAAATTTAGCTGATACGGAGCTTCAAAATGAAAAGAAAACCCAGTGCCCTTAACTTAATAGCTTCAGCTGTCATGACGCTGGCTGTTGTAGTAGTAGCGGCTTATTTTGGGGACTTTTATTTTGACCTTAACGATGATGTCCTTATGAAGGATATTCTCTCCGGAGCATATACCGGAGTCCCTCAGGGACATAATATACAGATGCTGTACCCGATAAGCGCCTTTATAGCCTTTTTATACAGAGTCTATGGGGGCCTGGACTGGTATGGCATTTTTTTGTGCCTTTGCCAGTTTGGATGCGGATTCATTGTTCTATGCCGTATACTCTCCAAATGTGAGGATAAGTTAGTCAGGATAATTGCCGGAATGGCAGCACTTTTGTTTATGCTTGGAGGAATGCTTTCTCATTTTGTGTTTGTGCAGTACACATTTACCTGCGGACTGTTATCTGCAACAGCGGCATTTCTTATAATTACCCATGAAGGGGATAAGAAAGCTGACCATGTGCTGGCGGTCTTTCTTATTGTCCTGGCATATCTTATCAGGTCTGAGATGCTTCTTTTGACGCTTCCCATAACCGGAGTTGCCATTCTCATAAAATTCCGAATGATGAGACTGTCCATCAAGGACCATGTAAACTGCGGGATCTGCTATTCAAGGTATGGGGAAAAGAAATGTCTTTTCAAGAAATATGTGTTCCTTTGCCTTGGAATACTTCTTGGCCTTGTGTTATCCACCATTGCCCATAAAGTAGCATATGGATCTGAAGACTGGAAACAGTTTAACGATCTGTTTGACGCAAGAACTGAGCTGTATGATTTCCAGTATATTCCGGACTATGAGGAAAACGCGCAGTTTTATGACAGCATTGTTCTGTCAGAACCTGAGCAGCAGCTTCTTATAAATTACAATTTTGGCATTGATGAAGAGATAAATACTGCTACCCTTAGAAGCGTAGCGGAGTATGCAGCAAAGCTAAGGACAGACGATACACCATTCGTCACAAGACTTATCCGGAGCATTCCGCTGTATTTTTACAGGCTCAGGTACGTATCTTTCCAAAAGAGCTATGAGTACCCCATGACTGATGCGCCCTACAACGCGATCCTTGGGATATTGTATCTTGGAGCGATCATTCTTTTTGTGATATCGGGAGAAAAGAAAAAGCGCCTGCAGTATATTTTTATGCTTGCTCTTTTGTTTGCCTGCAGGTCTTCCCTGTGGCTGTATATCATCGTCAGGGGAAGGGATCCCATAAGGATAACCCACCCTTTGTATATCATGGAGATTGCGGTCCTGTCCGGCATGATCTTATCAGAGTACAAAAATAAAAGCCGCGCTGTAATTGGGGCATTTATAGCGATATGCATAGCTGCTGCTGTATTTGTTCCAAATCAGGCAAAGGTCATAACAGATGAGATGAAGGAAAGAGACAGGATGCGTGCCCATTACGATGCCCTGTACGACTACTTTAAGGATAATCCGGATTCCTTTTACTTTGTGGACGTCTACACGGGGGTATCAGCTACTGACGGCGACGAGAAGAGCTTTTCCGAGAAGATGTTTGTTAATGTGGATAACTCGCTGTACAACCATGATCTTATGGGAGGCTGGGCGTCAAAGAGCCCGCTGTACTATAAAAAGATTGCTGATGCAGGCTTTTCATCCATGCAGGATGCCATCCTTTCAGATGACGTGTATGTGGTGTCCAAGACTGTAAATGATGTTAAGTGGCTGCAGGATTACTACCTTGATAAGGGCTATAATGTGGATATCAGGAAGGTAGACGTGGTGGCAGATGTCTTTGCAGTCTACAAGATTTCTGAGGCGGGATAAGTTTTAGATTATGTATAAAAAAGAAATGGTAATTGAAGGAAAACTCATAGCCCTGCGTCCGTTAGAGGAAAGTGATTTTCCTCTTATTGTGAAGTGGCGCAATAACAGTCGTGTAAGGGCCAATTTTATATACAGAGAAGAGTTCACTCTTGAGGGTCAGAAAAAGTGGAAAGAGACCATGATAGATACCGGAAGGGTGATCCAGTTTATTATCTGTGAAAAGCCAAAAGACGACAGGCCTGTAGGAAGCGTATATCTGAGGGATGTCGATATGGACAGCCTTACCGCGGAATATGGCGTGTTTATTGGTGAGGATGATGCTATTGGGCTGGGCTATGGAAAAGAAGCAGCAGCGCTGATGACAGAGTATGCCGGTAGGCAGCTGGGACTAAAAGAGCTGATCCTCAGGGTGTTTGTGCGTAACATCAGCGCCATTAAAAGCTATGAGGGAGCAGGCTTTGTAAAAACAAAGAATCTGCCTCTTGTGGAGTGCAGTGACGGGCAAAAAGATGATATGATTATGATGAAAAAGACACTTGATGCATGAGGTAAATAAATGGCAGACAGACTGATTAGTTTTGTTATCCCCTGTTACAGGTCTGAAAAAACCCTGGAAGCAGTTGTAAAAGAGATACAGGATACAATGAAGGGTATCGATGGTTATGACCATGAGATAATCCTTGTAAACGATGGTTCACCGGATAACACCTGGGAAACCATTAAGATGGTTGCGGCTAATAGCACTGAGGTTACAGGCATAAATTTTGCCAAGAATTTTGGCCAGCATGCTGCGCTGATGGCGGGACTAAAGGCCAGCAGGGGCGATGTTGTCATCTGCCTTGACGACGATGGGCAGACACCTGCAGATGAAGCCGGTAAACTCATTGCCGCTCTGGAAAATGGCGCAGATGTGGCCTATGCAAGATACAGTCGCAAGCAGCATAATCTCTTTAGGAATTTCGGAACATTTATGAATGAATGGATGGCCAGTGTGATGCTGGGCAAGCCTAAGGATCTGTATGTTTCCAGCTATTTTGCTGCAAGGCGCTTTGTTGTTGATGAGATGGTCAAGTATGAGAGCTCGTACCCATACGTTATCGGCCTTGTTCTTCGCACCACAAAGAGCATAGTAAATGTAGACGTCACCCACAGAAAGAGGCAGGTGGGTGAGAGCGGATATACTCTTGCCAAGCTCTTTGGCCTTTGGATCAACGGCTTTACGGCGTTTAGCATAAAGCCGCTCAGGATCGCCACCGTATCCGGAGTGACCTTTGCCATACTGGGCATTATCTACGGAATATATACTGTTATCAAGAAGTTTGTAAATCCTGCTGTTCCGGTAGGTTTCTCTGCCCTTATGAGTGCAGTGATGTTCATTGGCGGGATGATAATGCTCATGCTGGGAATGATAGGAGAGTATCTTGGTAGACTATATATTTCACAGAACAAGAATCCTCAGTACGTGATCCGGGAGACAACACGTGATGAAAAGAAATAAAGAAAACACACTGGCCTGGCTTATGTCAGGCTTGTTTGGCATTTTGGCGGGTGCTTTTCTGACCCTGGGATATCAGCTTGAAACCTTTGATTCCATAAATATCTATGACCGCAATGCCATGGGGATCATGCTGGCTTTTATGATCATTATTACTGTAGACACAAGATATGTTTGGCGAAATTATGATCTGGCCCGGCATGGAGGCAAGCTTTTTGGAATTATAAAACTGCCAAAAAGAGGGGATGAAAAAGAGTTTTCAAAAAGGGATTATCTGATCAATTTAATATCTCTTGCAGTCTTATGCATACCTGTTTTTCTGGCTGAATTTCCCGGTTTTTTTGTATATGATGCCCAGGATGAGCTTAACGAGGTTCTTACCAGGTCATTTTCCACTCATCATCCTCTTTTCCATGTCCTTTTACTTGGGGGGACAATAGCTCTTTTCCACAAGATAAGCGGTTCCTGGAATGTGGGGATAGCAGCATACATAATTCTTCAGATGCTGGTGATTTCGGCTGTTTATGCATATGTCCTTTCCTGGCTTCAAAAGAAGGGGATCGGGAAAAAGCTTAGGGTTTTACTTATACTGTTTTACGGACTGTTTCCAACCATAGTCATGTACACTCTTTGTTCCTGCAAGGACGGACTGTTTTCAGCGTTTCTTTTACTGATCACGGTTTTACTCATGCAGCTGGTGGAAGATGCGGATGGCTTTTTACAGGATGGAAAAAAGATAGCAGCCCTTGTTATAAGCGCTGTCCTTATGCCGCTGTTTAGGCACAACGGGTTTTATGCATATCTTGTATTTGTGCCTTTTGCACTTATTTATTTTAGAAAAAGACTTAAACCGCTCCTGGTGTCAGTTTTGGTGGCGCCCGTGGTGCTTTACCTGATAGTGTCAAATATTTTGTCATCAGTTTGCAGGGCAGAGGGGACGCACCATCAGGAAATGCTTACGGTTCCTATCATGCAGCTGGCAAGGGTTTACTCCTATGATGGTGATTCTCTTTCAGATGAGGACAAAGCGGTTATTGAAAGTTATATTCCAAAGGACAATCTAAATAAGTACACTCCCAGGGTGTCAGACCTTGTAAAGGTAGATTTTAACAACGAACTCTACGAAGAAAACAGCAGTGATTTCTGGGGGATATGGTTTAAAGAACTCAAGGAACACCCACTTGCTTATGTTAATGCATGGCTTCTGACTTCTTATGGCTATGTGTATCCGCCTGCAGTGATAAATGTTTACAAGGGAAACAGTGTCTATTCATTCACCTACGAGGACAGCTCGTACTTTGGCTATGAGGTTGAACCTCCGGGGGAAAGGATAAGCCTTATCCCGGCAATAGACAGTCTGTACAGATATATTTCCATTGGAAGCTTTCAGCAGGATGCCACGGTTTTACATTTGTTTTTTTCATCGGGACTGTATGTGCTTATTTATATGTTTGTATTTGCATACAGGCTCTCTAAGAAAAGAACTGATGGGATACTTCCGTTTATGCCCATGATCCTGACTTTTTGCACGGTGCTGCTTGGTCCCACATATCTTGTAAGGTATGTGCTGTATCTCTGGACAGTATTGCCTCTTTTGCTGATTGCAGACTCTGATGGCGCGGGGCATGCGGCAGTTTGATTAAGACATAAAGGTGTGCTATCATACTATGATGCATTTACTATGCGTATATCAAAGGATTTTATATGAGAAAAGTTATTAGTACCAGTACGGCAATACGGGCAGTCGTGCTCATTTTTGCATTGATAGGAATACTTAGCATTTTTCCTGCCAGGCTTTATACATCAGTGTTTACAAGCACAGGAGGCGGGGAGATAACCTCTGAAACAAGAATGGTAAATGTTGAGCATGAGACTTTAATGCAGTCATTTGTGACTCAGTATGACAGGCTCAGTTCAGTGGATGTTTATCTTTCAGATGTGGAAAAGGGCAGATATATAGCATGCCTTTTGTATGATGAAAACGGGTCTATAGCTCTGCAAACATTTGTAGACACGCAGGGGATGACTATCCCCGGATATGTCAATATTCCAATGGAAGTAAATGTGGAAGTTGGAAAGACATATACCATAAAAATGCTGCCCTGCAGATCAAAGTATTATGTGGGACTTGAGACGGTTGAAGAGGTTTCTTACGTCGGAAACCTGACAGAGAATTATGTGAATGTGGAAGGACTCCACCTGGCAGCAAGATATAATTACCGGATTCCCATGTCAAAAAAGATGTCACTTTTCTGGATCATGGCGATTGCTGCTGTCACTGTTGTTATTTATGCAGCAGTGGGGCTCTTTTATAAAAAGAATCCTGAAAAGAACGGGATCCTTACTGTGGCGCAGGTATTAAAGTATGTGGCTAATCCTGTGGCTGCAGTACTATTCGGGACACTTATGATAATGGTTTTCCCGCTTAAGGTTTTTGATTCAAGGCCTGTGGATATTGTTTTCTATGAGATAGGTCTTGCCATTTCAGCGGCTATTGTTTTTTACGCCATAAACCACAAGGTCATCATCCACGAAAAGGGTGTGTCCTTCTGGCAGAGCCTTAAGAACGAGGACAGGCTGCAGTATGTGCTTATAATGTTTTCCTTTGCAATGGCTCTTTGGTATGCTTCGGATTACATGAACGGCCTGTATGACATATTCCACTACATATCAGAGAAGCATATGGCCATCTGGCTGCTTATTGCCATGATCCTCACCTTTACCCTGAAAGAGGTCCTTACAGTTTATAACCTGATATGGGTTTTGGGAGCAGGCATATACGGAGTGCATTACTATAGCCTTCATAAGATAGCAGAGACGGAAAAAGAGGCTGACCTTCAGAATCTTGTACTTAGGTGCAGCATCATCATTTCCATCCTTGGCGGAATTCTTATTCTGAATTTTGTAAGGCTTATAGTTCAGGCTGTGAAAAAGAAAAAACTCTCTGTAAGACCAAGTGTATTCGGAATTATCCTTGCTGTATTTTTTGTGGCACTTGTCCTTCTTAGAAATACCAGGGAATGGGGAGTATATCTTGTCCTTACCTTTACATGCCTTTATATAAGGCTTTCAGCCTGGGGCAAGAAAAAAGACTACTACAAGATCCTTGCCGGTGGCATTATGATGAACTTTGCCATATCAATGGTCTTTTGCTGGCTACACAGGTATTTTGCAGGATACATTATCGGAAGATTTGGGTTCATTTTCCACACTGTAACAGTTACAGCAGAATACTTTACCTTTATGGGAGCTGTTGCAACGGTTCTGCTTGTGGTCAAGATCATATCCCTGCCAAGCAAGAGCCCATTAAAGGACATTGTGGTGATTGCCTGGAAAGAGATCGTGCTTTTTGGCTTTATCATGTCCTATGCCATCTTTACTGTTTCAAGGACAGCTTATCTGGCTATAGGAGTGTCCACTCTGCTTGTGATATGTGTTGCGGTTTCATATTACAAAAAGCAGTTCCTGCGCATTATCTGCATGATGATACTGTCACTTGTGCTGTGCTTCCCTGCAGCTTTTACGCTCCAGAGGATCATTCCTACCATGGTGGCAGATCCGGTATTTTATGCTATTGACGACACAGATGAGTTTGTCAGAGGCGGAGCAGACTGGGACAGCACTAATTTCATGTGTGTGGAGAGATTTGTAAATCTCTTTGAGAACAAGATTCTTGGCATGGATGTGGGTACATATTCATATCCTATCGATACATATAACTATAAGTCAGATGGGACAGGAGAGCCGCTGTTTGATGACTACGGACGCCCCTACGATGAAAGCCCTGACAATCCTGCCAATGCGGATTATGGATTTAACACTGAGGGAAATGCTGATGATCTTCTTGTATCAGCTGCCTTCACAAGGGCTGAATATCACATGCTCCTTGAGGAGATGGTTGATTACATTGATTACTCCAACAAACTGGATGTGGTATCCAATGGCAGAATTACAATATTTAAATCCTACATCAATGAGCTGAATCTGTTTGGTCATGATGAAATGGGAACCATGCTTCCAAATGGTGAGATAGCAGTCCATGCCCACAACACCTATATTCAGGTGGCATACGATCACGGAATAGTCGGCGGAGCGCTCTTTATACTGATGATCGCATCTGCCCTGGTTTCGTCAATCATCTACTTTAAGAACAACAGGAAAAAAGAGATGCTTACCCTTATCACCTGCGGAGTTATCCTGGGCTTTGCGGTGGCCGGTATATCCGAGTGGGTATTCCACTTCTGCAATCCTATGACTGTGGCACTGATGCTGGCAATTGCTCCACTGACCTTTAAGGCACAAGAGAATGAATAAGAAAAAAGAACCATTTAACTTTCAAAAACTATATAGAAGAACCGGACTTATCATTTATGACATCATAAGTATCATAATGGCCAGCTATGTGGCTATACTTATGAGGTTTGAGTTTAAGTTTGGCGCAATACCGGATTATTACCTGGATCCTATTACAACCTTTCTTGTGGTCAATATACTGATCACCATCTTTGTTTTCTACCTGTTTAAGCTTTATGACAGTCTCTGGGCATATGCAGGTGAAAGAGAGATGCAGAACCTGGTGATGGCCTGCGTTATTTCAGGAGTCATTAACGCCATAGGACTTCAGTTTTTTAAATCCTATGACCAGGCAGTACCACAAAGCTATTACTTCCTGTACACCTTCCTGCTGATAACGGCTATTTTTGTAAGCCGTTTTTCCTACAGGTTTTTCAGGAGCAAAAAACAGCTCTCTTCAAACAAAAATAACAGCAAGGCAGTAATGATAATCGGAGCAGGTGAAGCTGCCAATATCATCATCAAGGACATTATCACCAGCAATTACTCCACTATGTCCATCAAGTGCATCATTGATGATGACACCAACAAGTGGGGAAGGTATATCCAGGGTATCCGTGTTGTTGGCGGAAGGGACAAGATTGTTGAATGCGCAGATCTCTATGACATAGATGAGATCATTGTGGCAATTCCTTCTGTTTCAAGGCAGGAGCTGAAAAAAATCCTGGATATCTGTAAGAATACCAACTGCAAGCTCCGTTCACTTCCCGGAATGTATCAGCTGGTAAACGGAGAGGTCAATGTATCACGTCTTCGCGACGTTGAAGTTGAGGACCTTCTTGGAAGAGACCCTATTTCCGTAGACATCGATTCCATAGCGGGATACGTCAAAGGCAAGATTGTACTGGTTACAGGTGGAGGCGGATCCATCGGGTCTGAGCTTTGCAGACAGATTGCAGGTCACAACCCCAAGCAGCTCATAATCGTTGATATTTATGAGAACAATGCCTATGAGATCCAGCAGGAGCTTAAGTACAAATACCCTGACATGGATCTGGTGGTGCTTATTGCGTCTGTCAGAAATACTGTTCGTATCAATAACATTTTTGCAAAGTATAAGCCTGAGATCGTATATCATGCTGCAGCCCATAAGCATGTTCCCCTTATGGAGGACAGCCCTAACGAAGCCATCAAAAACAATGTCTTTGGTACCTGGAAGACAGCAATGGCAGCAGCTACCAACGGATGTAAGAAATTTGTCATGATCTCCACAGATAAGGCCGTTAATCCCACTAACATCATGGGTGCCAGCAAGAGAATCTGCGAGATGATCGTTCAGACTTTTAATAAACACTATGACACTGAGTTTGTTGCAGTAAGGTTTGGAAATGTTCTTGGATCCAACGGCTCTGTTATTCCGCTTTTCAAGAAGCAGATAGCTGCAGGAGGTCCTGTTACAGTAACAGACCCTAACATCATAAGATATTTCATGACCATATCCGAGGCTGTGTCACTGGTACTTCAGGCAGGTGCCTTTGCCAAGGGCGGAGAGATCTTTGTGCTGGATATGGGAGAGCCGGTAAAGATCCTGGATCTGGCAGAGAACCTTATCAAGCTGTCAGGCTACAAGGTTGGAGAGGATATAAGGATTGAATTTACCGGTCTTCGTCCCGGGGAGAAGCTCTATGAGGAGATGCTCATGGACGAGGAGGGACTTCAGGATACAGCCAATAAGATGATCCATATCGGTAAGCCCATTGAGATGGATGAGATGAGATTCTTTTCCCAGCTTGAAAAGCTCAACATTGCAGCCAAAGATGAGTCACCCAATATCCGCGAGCTGGTAAAAGAGATAGTTGAGACTTATCATCCTGATGTCCACAGATACACAATGACAAGAGAGAGAAAGGAAGCTCTTGCCAAGACAACTCAGCAGATCAATTCTACGGGAATGTAATATAATGCGGGAGGCATTTATGGAAATAAAACCATTTGAGAGCAAAGTATATCTTTCTTCACCCACAATGCACGGTGAGGAGCTTAAATACATACAGGAGGCCTATGAGACAAACTGGATGTCAACAATAGGCGCCAATATAAATGAGTCAGAAAAGCTGCTGGCGGAAAAGATCGGCTGCAAATGCGCAGTTGCCCTTTCTTCCGGAACAGCAGCCCTTCATCTTGCCATCAGACTTGCAGGGGAGAAGATCTACGGGCTTCCTAAGGTGGGCCATGGAGTTCTTGAAGGAAAAAAAGTGTTCTGTTCAGATATGACCTTTGACGCCACAGTTAATCCTGTTGCTTATGAGTGCGGCGAAGCTGTGTTTATCGACACTGAGCCGGATACCTGGAATATGAGTCCCAAGGCCCTGGAAAAGGCCTTTGAGATTTATCCTGAGGTTAAGCTTGTTGTGGTTGCGCATCTTTATGGCACACCGGGCAAGATCAGCGAAATAAGACAGATCTGTGACAGACATGGAGCGCTTATTGTTGAGGATGCTGCAGAATCTCTTGGCGCAACCTACGAGGGAAGGCAGACCGGAATCTTTGGTGACTATGGCGTTATCTCTTTTAACGGAAACAAGATCATCACAGGATCTTCAGGCGGAATGCTCCTTACTGATTCAGAGGAGGATGCTGACAAGATAAGAAAGTGGTCTACCCAGAGCAGGGAAGATGCACCGTGGTATCAGCATGAAGAGCTGGGCTACAACTACCGCATGAGCAATGTAGTTGCAGGGGTTGTCAGGGGACAGATCCCTCATCTTGATGAGCACATTGCCCAGAAGAAAGCCATTTATTACAGATACAAGGAGGGCTTTAAGGATCTTCCTGTAAAGATGAATCCCTTCGATGAAAAGAAATCCGAGCCAAACTTCTGGCTCTCCTGCATGATCATTGACAAAGAGGCTATGTGCAGGCAGGTTCGCGGCGAGAGAGACGTACTCTTTGAAACAGAGCCCGGAAAGAGCTGCCCCACAGAAATCCTTAAGGCGATCAGCGCCCTTAACGCTGAGGGACGCCCTATCTGGAAGCCGATGCATATGCAGCCTATATACAGGATGCATGGATTCATTACAGAAGACGGCATAGGAAGGGCAAGAAGCAATGCCTATATTGACGAGGGAGTAACTGCCGATGTGGGCATGGATATATTTGAAAGAGGTCTGTGTCTTCCAAGCGACAACAAGATGACACCTGATCAGCAGGATGTGATAATAGAAACAATAAAGAAGTGCTTTGAATAAAAACTGGCCGCGGGAAGCAGGAGAAAAATGCTTTCCGCGGTGTATTTCAAGTTAACCCGGGGGATGGTATGAATAGACATGTAGCCAATGGACCCTATGAAAAATTTATAAAAAGACCTTTGGATTTTCTCTTTGCTTTAACGGCTCTTATAGTTTTAAGTCCGGTGATGCTCATTACTGCAATCCTTATAAGGTTTAAGCTGGGAAGCCCGGTGCTGTTTAAGCAGCCCCGTCCCGGGAGGAATGAGAAAGTATTTAATCTTTACAAATTCCGTTCAATGACAGATGAGAGGGACGAAAACGGGAACCTTCTTCCCGATGAAGTAAGGCTAACCGCTTTTGGCAAGAAGCTTAGAAGCACCAGTCTTGACGAATTACCCGAGTTCATCAATATCCTTAAAGGTGATATGAGCTTCGTGGGACCAAGACCTCTTCTTGTTAAGTACCTGCCTCTCTACAATGAGGAGCAGAGACACCGCCACGATGTAAGGCCCGGTCTTACCGGATGGGCCCAGGTGAACGGAAGGAACCTCCTTAGCTGGGAGGACAGATTTGAAAAGGATGTTTACTACGCAAGAAACATCTCCTTCCTGTTCGATCTTAAGATCATTTATCTTACTTTTTCGGTTGTATTTAGCCGCAGCGGCATAAGCAGTGAAAGCGATGCCACAATGGAGGCCTTTACAGGCACCAAAACCAAGGAATAGAGAGGATTTATCATGAATATACTTTTCTGCAGTGTTGGAAGACGCTGCGAACTGCTCAAGGATTTTAGAAAAACGCTGGGAGAGGACTTAAAGATCGTAGTTACGGACAACAGTCACTACGCTCCGGCACTGGCTTTTGCCGATGTCAGCTACAAGGTGCCTCTTATCACGGATGAGAACTATGTTCCCATGATCCTTGATATCTGCAAGAAAGAGAAGATCGATGCAATTACAACTCTCATTGATCCCGAGATTGCAATCCTTGCAGAAAACAGAGACAAGTTTGAAGAGATAGGCGTGGAGGTTCTTGCGCCATATCTTGAGACTGCAAGGCTGTGCTTTGACAAATATGAAATGTACAGATACCTGACTGAGAAGGGAATCAATACGGTCAGGACTTTTGGAACAATAGAAGATTTTAAGGCTTCACTTGATAAAGGAGATATTTCTTTTCCTGTGTTCGTTAAACCAAGGACCGGAAGCGGAAGTGTCGGGGCAAGAAAAGTTGAGAGCCTTGAGCTTTTAGAAGAACTTATGGCAAGGGATCCCTCTCTTATAGTCCAGGAGCTTATGACCGGAAAGGACATGGACGCGGATATCTATGTGGATACCATAAGCGGCGAGGTGGTTGCGATCTTTTCCAAGAAAAAGATATCCACCACCATCGGCGGAGCCAATAAGACCATATCCTTCAAGGATCCTGCACTTTTTGATTTTGTTAAGAACGCCATGAAGGTATTTGAGTTTAACGGACCTCTTGATATGGATCTTTTTTTCCAGGATGGCAAGTATTACCTGTCTGAGATCAATCCCCGCTTTGGCGGAGCGTATCTGCATGCCTACGGGGCTGGTGTAGATTTCACAAGGTTTATCTACAACAATGTGATGGAGAAAAAAGAGAATGCTCCATGCGTGGGAGACTATGACGAGGATGTTATCATGATGATGTATGACAGTGTGGTTATAGACACTCTTGCTAACATCAAGGAGCGTGTAAAGGAGATCTGATCATGCGTATCCTGGTTCTGGCCAATTACGCCAATGGACTGTGGCTGTTTCGAAGAGAGCTGATACAGGCCTTTATAGATGAGGGACACGAGGTGCTGATCTCAGTTCCTCCAGATGAAAACTGTGACAAGCTAAGAAATCTTGGCTGGAAGCTTTTTGAGACACCACTGGATCGGCACGGAGTTAATCCGGTTAAAGACCTCTCTTTGTATAAGTGCTATAAAAGGCTGATAAAGAGCTTTAAACCAGATGTGGTGCTGACCTATACCATCAAACCGAATATTTACGGCGCCACAGCGGCGCGTATCAAGCATATCCCTTACATTTGCAATATCACCGGTCTTGGAAAGGCCATTGAGGGAGGCGGGATCCTTAGCTGGGTTCTGATATCCATGTATCGCTTCTCAACAGGGAAGGCCAGAAAGGTCTTTTTCCAGAATGAGGGCAATATGAAGGTGATGCAGGATAAGGGGATCGCAAGAAAGAATGCAGGGCTTTTACCGGGCTCCGGAGTTAATACCACAGAACATCCCTTAAGGGAATATCCCGGTGAAGCAGACGGTATCAGGATACTTGCAGTTCTCAGGGTGATGAGAGACAAGGGAGTCGGTGAGTACCTGGACGCAGCACAGGACCTTGGTAAGAGGCGCCCTGAGATTAAGTTTGAACTTGTGGGTGAATACGAAGAGGATGAGAGGGAGATATACGAGCCTCGCATCAGGGAGCTCTCAGATAAGGGGCTTCTTAAGTACTACGGCCACATTGACAACGTAGAAGAGGTCATGGCTTCTTCACATATAATTGCCCATCCTTCTTATCATGAGGGCATGTCAAATGTGCTTCTTGAGGCAGCAGCCTGCGGAAGACCAATTGTCACCTGTGATATCCCAGGATGCAGAGAGGCTGTCCTTCCCGGCAGGAGCGGTATTTTGTTTGAACCCCAGAGCGCAAAGGCACTTATGGAGGCAATCGAGAAGGTGGCTGACCTTTCTTTTGAACAGCGAAAGGCCATGGGACTTGAGGGCAGAAAACATATCGAAGAAAAGTTTGACAGAAGTAGTATAATATTGACGTATATTAGTGAGTTAAAAAAGATTGGTCACTAATCTAAATTATTGGAGGAAATACAATGGATTTATATGAGAAGCTCCTTGCCGGAGAAGAGAAGCTTTCACTGGTAGGACTTGGATATGTGGGAATGCCTATTGCAGTCGCTTACGCCAAGAAGATCAAGGTTGTAGGCTATGACTTTAATGCTCAGAAGGTTGAGCTGTATAAAAAGGGAATCGATCCAACCAGAGAAGTTGGAAACGATGCTATAAAAGAGACAACAGTAGAGTTTACTGCAGATCCTGAAAAACTTCGCGAGTGCAAGTTCCATGTTGTTGCTGTTCCAACACCTGTAAATGACGATCATACACCAGATCTTTCACCTGTTGAGGGAGCAAGCCATACCCTTGGAAAATACCTTACTAAGGGCTCTATCGTTGTATATGAGTCAACAGTTTATCCGGGAGTTACAGAGGATATCTGCGTACCGATCCTTGAACAGGAGTCAGGGCTTAAGTGTGGTGTAGACTTTAAGGTTGGTTATTCACCGGAGCGTATCAACCCAGGTGACAAGGTTCACAGGCTTGATACCATTACCAAGATCGTATCCGGAATGGATGAGGAGACTCTTGATACAGTAGCTAAGGTTTACAGCCTGGTTGCCCTTGCAGGAGTTTACAAGGCTCAGTCCATTAAGGTTGCTGAGGCTGCAAAGGTTATCGAGAACTCACAGCGTGATATCAACATTGCTTTCATGAACGAGCTTTCAATGATCTTCCACAAGATGGATATCGACACAAAGAGTGTCCTTGAGGCAGCAGGAACCAAGTGGAACTTCCTTAAGTTCTTCCCGGGACTTGTTGGTGGACACTGCATCGGTGTAGATCCATACTACCTTACATATAAGGCAGAGGAACTTGGCTATCACTCACAGATCATCCTCTCAGGCCGTCGCATCAACGACGACATGGGCAAGTATATAGCGGAGTCAGCAGTCAAGAGGTTGATTGCCAATGATATTCCGGTAAAGAATGCTAAAGTAGCAATCATGGGATTCACATTCAAGGAAAACTGCCCGGATACCAGAAATACTAAAGTCATTGACATATTCAATGAGTTAAAAGAGTACGGAATCACACCTGTTGTCGTTGATCCTCAGGCTGATTCAGATGAGGCTAAGCGTCTCTACGGAATTGAATTTGATAAGATTGATGATGTAAAGAACATGGATCTTGTAATCATGGCAGTTGCGCATGAAGATTTCAAGGATTATAAGCCATCCGACATAGCTAAGTTCTTTAATCCTGCCCACAAGACAAAGGTATTTATGGATCTTAAGGGCATTTACAATCTCGATGACTATACAGCGCCTGAGTATGACTACTGGAGACTGTAAATCATTCGAATCCAATTACCTACAATAATTCAATGAGGGGGAAGCAGGGATAGTGAGCTCCTGCAGGGCCTTCAGCTCGCGGCCGGCACTTGCGAGCGTCCTGTGCGAGCTAGTACCGCTGCCAGAGAGGTAGAGTGAGAACGTGCCCAAAGGTGCCCACTACCCTGCTTCCCCCGGATTAAATAACGGAGAAAACTAATGGGATACAAAGATTTAAAATTCCCCGAGGGCAGCGTCTTTTTGGTAACAGGTGGCGCAGGCTTTATCGGTTCAAACATTTGCGAAGCACTTCTTAATATGGGCTACACTGTCCGCTGCATGGACAACCTTTCAACAGGCCATATTGAGAATATCCAGCCCTTTATGGAAAACCCGAAATTCACTTTCCTGGAGAAAGATATCAGAGATCTGGATGCCTGCATGGAGGCTACAAAGGGCGTAGATTACGTACTTAATGAGGCTGCCTGGGGCTCAGTTCCAAGGAGCATAGAGATGCCTCTTTTATACGAGGAGATCAACATCAGAGGAACCCTTAACATGATGGAGGCCTCCAGACAGAACGGCGTCAAGAAATTCGTCTACGCATCAAGCTCATCAGTTTATGGTGACTCAACAGTTCTTCCAAAGAAGGAAGGACAGGAGGGCAACGTTCTTTCACCCTATGCCCTTACCAAGAAGACAGATGAGGAATACGGCAAGCTCTACAAGAAGCTTTACGGCCTTGATACTTACGGCCTTAGATACTTCAACGTATTTGGAAGACGCCAGGATCCTAACGGAGCTTACGCTGCCGTTATTCCCAAGTTCCTCCGCCAGCTCATGAACGGCGAGACACCTACCATCAACGGTGATGGCAAGCAGTCCAGGGACTTTACATATGTAGATAACGTTATTGAAGGAAACCTTCGCGCATGTCTTGCGTCATCAGATGTGGCAGGTGAGGCTTATAACATTGGAGCAGGCGGAAGAGAGTATCTTATTGATGTATATCACCACCTTACAGATGCACTGGGCATGGATGTGGAGCCAATCTTTGGACCTCCAAGGGCAGGCGATATAAGGGATTCCAACGCTGATATTTCCAAGGCAAGAAAGAACCTTGGATATGATCCTTCTTATGATTTCAAGGCAGGTATCGAGCTTGCCATAGAGTGGTACAGGAATAACCTATGAGAATAGCAATTCGAATGGACGATATCACACCGGATATGGACTGGGTCAAATTCAAGAGATTTAAGAATCTTCTTGATGAGCATGACATCAGGCCACTTATCGGGGTGGTGCCGGATAACAGAGACAAGGGCCTTTCAAAGTCAGAGCCCAGAGAGGGCTTCTGGAATTATATAAAAGAGCTCCAGGAACACGGATGGATAGTGGCTATGCACGGCTACAACCATCTGTATACCACCAAAAATCCCGGTATGTTTCCTGTTGGGGATAAATCTGAATTTGCAGGACTTCCCTATGACAGACAGTACGAGATGATAAAAGAGGGCAAGAATACATTAAAGAGCCGCGGGATAGTAACAGATATCTTTATGGCGCCCTCCCACTCTTTTGACAAAAACACGTTAAGGGCTCTTAAAGAAAATGGCTTCTACATAGTGACTGATGGCTTCGGCATCATGCCATACCGTATGGCAGGACTTGTCTTTTATCCTATCTCAGTCAACAGAAGAAGGAGTCTTGAGGATACAAGGGATGGGATAGTTACCTTTGTGTATCATACTAACAGTATGACAGACAAGGATTTTGCCAATCTTGAGAAACTCCTTTACAGTGGGAGTGTTGTTTCATACTCAGAGTATAAGCGCCTGGAGATAAAGGATATGGGTACTTTGGACAGGGCGAAACAGTACCTCACCGCCAGGGCTAAATATACATTTGTGCATCTTAGAAAAATCAGGGGATAATTTGTATGGAAGAAGGCTACGGACAGATCCGTGTGCTCCACGTCCTTGGGGGATTAGGACTTGGGGGAGCAGAGTGCAGAATAATCGATCTATATAGAAACATGGACAGGGACAAGATACAGTTTGATTTCCTTGTCCACTGTTCACCTGAAAAAACAGGAAAGAAGAGTCCGACTTCAGAAGAACTGATGGCAGTTCGAGAGCCGGACTATTTTGATAATAGCGTAAGAAAGCTCGGGGGTAGGATTTTCTGCCTTCCGAAGTTTACCGGGACCAATCTGGTGGAATACAAGTCCGCCATAAAGAAGTTTTTTGAATCTCACCCAAACGAGTGGAAGGTGGTCCAGGGTCACATGACCAGCACTGCTGCAATATACCTTCCAATTGCCAGAAAGGCCGGGATTCCCATATGCGTTGCCCATTCCAGAAGCGCCGGTGTAGATAGCGGCATCAAGGGTCTTGCAACAAGATTTTTCAGGACACCGCTTCAAAGGGAGGGCATAACCGACTACAATTTTGCCTGCTCCAGCGAAGCAGGGCTCGCTGTTTTTGGAAAAGAGCTCATGGACTCCGGAAAGGTTAAGATCATTCCCAATGCCATTGACCTTCGGCACTTTACCTATAACGAGGAAAAGAGAAATGCCATAAGGCAGGAACTTGGGGTTTCCAATGCCCTTGTAATAGGTCATGTGGGGAGCTTTAGGTATGCCAAGAACCACGAGTTTTTACTAAATGTATTTGCCCAAGTGTGCAGACTCCTTGATAATGATGACCTCAACCAGTACAGCATGATGCATGGCATGAGGGTCAAGCTCCTTATGCTTGGAAAGGGTCCTCTCATGGAGGATATGATAAAGCTTGCTGACAAGCTCCACATAAAGGACAGATGCATATTTGCAGGCAACAGATCCAATGCCAGCGATTACTATCAGGCCATGGATTATTTCTGCTTCCCCTCAAGGTATGAGGGGCTTCCAGGCAGTGTTGTGGAGGCACAGGCAGCAGGACTTCAGTGCCTTGTATCCGATACCATAACAAAGGAGGTTTGTGCAACGGAGCTTGTTTCCGTGCGCAGCATTACATCTGAGCCAAGGGACTGGGCAAGAAAGATCCTGGATGATCTGATGCTAAGGGAGGATTATCATCCCGATCCGCTTATGGAGGAGATCAAGGTCAACCAGACCTTTACCAGGATAGCAGGTGAGAGGCGTGAGAGCGTTTTTGAGCCTGAGGATGCTCCTGACATAGACATGCTGGATGCAGGTACAGGTTTTGAAGCCCTTAATATCCCTGAGACATCACCAAAGTCCCAGCACAGGGCTATAGAGTATTCCATAGGAAACAGGGCTGAGAGCTCAGAGTATATTATTGGGAAGCTGCGAGCTGCGGGCTTTGATGTAAAGTCCCAGGCAAAGATGATGGCTTATTTCTACGAGAGAGGTCACTTTTAATGGATTCATCAAAAAAGAAAAACCTGATGCTGATGGTGCCGATGCTCCATCAGGGAGGCTTTGAAAGGGTCTGTGTCAAGACTGCCAGGCTCATGGAGGAGTTCTACAACGTATATATCTTAATCTTCAGCTCCAAGGACATCAATTATGATGTTACAGGCCTTCAGGTAATAGATATCGATGTTCCCGCCAAAAAGGGAACGGTAAACAAAATAATAAATGTATTCAAAAGAGTAAGTAAGGTGCGAAGGATAAAGAAGGAGCTTGGGATAGATATTTCCTACAGCTTTGGCAGCAGCGCCAACTATGTCAATGTTCTTTCAAAAAGGACAGAGAGAGTCCTTACCGGCCTTAGATGCCAGACTGACATGGAGAATACCAAAGAGGTGAAGCTTTTTTGCAAAAGATCCACGCAGGTACTTTCCTGCTCAAAGGAGATCGTTCGTCAGCTAGAAAGGGACTTTGGTTACAAGAGGAGTACCTTCATCTACAACCCTCTTGATGTGGAGGATGTTGCCGGAAAGGGACAGGAGCCTGTTGAGGGCTATCCCTTCACTAAAGATAACGTTGTCATATCCTGCATGGCTAGAAACGACTATATCAAGGGACTGTGGCATCTGGTAAAGGCCTTTGCCATTGCTGCCAAAGACCATCCCGAGGCAGGGCTTGTGGTTGTGGGAGCAGGTGACTTTTTAAAATATACTGAGCTTTCAAAAGCACTTGGGATTGAAGATAAAGTTTCTTTTCCCGGGGTTAAGAAGAACCCTTTTCCTTACGTGGCTGCATCTGATATATATGTTTGCAGCTCCAACCACGAGGGCTTTCCCAATGCGGTCCTTGAGGCAATGGCCCTTAAGAAGCCCCTTATTTCTGCGGACTGCAAGACCGGACCAAGAGAGATCCTCTTATCTGAAACAGAGTATGATGACCTTATCACAAGGATCCCAGATGGCAGCAGCATAAAAGAGCCTATTGAGGGTGAATTTGGTATACTTGTTCCTGATATGGATGTTAACGAAAACTTTGACCCGGAGGTTATAACAGAGGGCGAGAGGATTCTGGCCGGTGAGATAGAGAAGATGATCGCTTCAAAAGAGCTAAGGGAGAAATACGCAGACAAGGCCTATGAGAGAGCTCTTTTCTACACACCGGATCGCTATAAAAACAGCATTCATGAAATACTAAAGAGATATGAGTAATAAGCGCTTATGAAGAGTATTGCATTTCATTTAAACTGCCTCTGCCAGGGCGGAGCTGAGAGGGTTGTTTCCAACCTTGCCAATCAGTTCGCCAAGGAGGGCTATAAGGTCTACGTCGCCACAGAATGGTACGACAAGGACGAGTTCGAGCTTGACGAGAGGGTCACCAGAGTCCATGTTGGTCTTAGGGAAGGCGACGAAAAGAAAAACAGGGTAACAAAGTTTCTTTTAAGGGTCAAATACCTTAAGGAGTTTGTAGCGCAGTACAAGCCTGATGTTCTTGTGGCATTTGCCCACAGGGCCAATTACAGGGCTCTTATGGCGGCCGGGAACAGTGATATTCCCGTTGTTATTTCCATAAGGATAAACCCGATAGGTTACTACGATGCCTTCTCGGACGACATTCAGATAAAGTGGCTTTTCCCAAAGGCGGCAGGTTGTGTGTATCAGACCAGGGAGCAGAAGGATTTCTTTAAGCCCTACCTTCAGGATAATTCCAGGATCATAATGAATCCCATTAATCCCAAGTACTTTGGGAATCCGTTTCCTGCGGAGCGGGAAAAGGCTGTTGTACACCACGCAAGGCTTGTTGATTTCAAGAATCAGCCCATGCTGGTGAGGGCCTTTTTAAAGGTCCATGAAAAGCATCCTGACTATGTACTTAAGATCTACGGCCCCGATTCTGAGGATGGGACAAAAGAGATTTTGGAAAAGCTCATAAGTGACAATCACGCAGAGAGCTTTGTCTTCCTAATGGGAGGCTGCAGCACCCTTGAAAAAGAGATACCAAAGGGTGAGGTTTATGCTTACTCCTCTGACTATGAGGGTATGCCCAACTCTCTTTTGGAAGCCATGGCAATGGGAATGCCGGTGGTATCCACAGACTGCCCGTGCGGCGGTCCAAGGGCTGTCATAAAGGATGGAGAAAACGGGTTCCTCATTCCTGTTGGAGACGAGGATGCCCTTGCAGATAGGATCTGCAGGCTGATAGAAGATAAGGATCTGGCAAAGAGGTTTTCTGAAAATGCCAGAAAGATAGAAGAGATAGCCAGTGTAGATGCAATCTACAGGCAGTGGAAAGAGTACCTGGAAGAAGTTACGGCGCAAAAGAAAAAATAAAGCAAGGAATAAAAATATATGTGCGGAATCTGCGGATACATATCTAAAAAGCGAATAACCGAAGAAGAACTTCGTATCATGAACGACACCATGTACCACAGAGGACCGGATGATTCTGGAGTTGAGATCTACCAGGGAGAGAATGATTATTACATTGGCTTTGCCCAGAGGCGCCTTGCCATTCTTGATCTGTCACCCCTTGGACATCAGCCCATGCACTCTGAAAATGGCAGGATCTCAGTGGTATTTAACGGAGAGATCTACAACTTCCTTGAGCTAAAAGAGGAATTAAAGGACTATGAGTTTAAGACCTCCTGTGACACGGAGGTTATTATCGCTGCTTACCTTAAATGGGGCATCGACATGGCCTATCACATCCATGGAATGTTTGCCATCGCCCTGTATGACAGAGCCGGCGGCGAAGTGTTCCTTATCCGCGACAGGATTGGCAAAAAGCCGCTGTTTTACTGGATCGATGGAGAGAATATCGTCTTTGCATCTGAGCTTAAGCCAATCATGAAGTGCCCAGGCTTTAAGGGCGAGATCAGAAGACAGCTCCTTCCGAGATATCTTTACAATCAGTATATCAGTGCACCTGAGTCTATCTTCACGGATGTATATAAACTACCTGCGGGCTCTATTCTTCGCTTCAAGGACGGAGAGATAAAGAAGTGGAAGTACTGGGATATCAGAGAGGTTTACGCAAAGCAGTCACAGGATCCTGTCACTTCCTATGAGGAGGCAAAAGAAGGCCTAAAGGCAAGGCTTAAAAAGAGCGTAGTCTCCCGTATGATCGCTGATGTGCCCCTTGGTACATTCCTTTCCGGCGGATATGATTCATCACTTGTTACAGCCATGGCCCAGGAGTTTTCGAAGGAGCCTGTAAAGACCTTTTGTATAGGCTTTGATGTGCCAAGCTACAACGAGGCGGAGTATGCCAAGGAGATTGCAAAGTACCTTGGATGCGACCACACTGAGCTCTATATCACGGAAAAAGAGATGTTTGACCTGGTGGCAAGTATCCCTCAGTACTATGATGAGCCCTTTGCAGACAACTCAGAGATCCCATCAATGCTGGTGAGCAAGCTGGCTAAAAAGGACGTTACCGTTGCCCTGTCAGGAGATGGCGGTGATGAGTTTTTCTGCGGATATAACGTATACGACAATGTATGGCAGGCCCAGAGGCTGGAAATCCCGGGGGCTATGGTAAATGCTCTTGGCCAGATAAAAATAGGGGATGGAAAGCTTCTTGACAAGATGCCCTTCAGGGTAAAGGTAATAGCAGGAAACAGAGATCCCGAGACCAAGACACAGCTGGTATCTGAGGGGTATGTTAAGGCTGCCCATGCCTTTATTACAGGAAAAGAATCTTTTGATGTGCCTGTTCATGCCCTTGACTATATAAACACAGACTTCAATTTAAGGATAAATGAGGCGCCGGTTCTTTATCCTGTTGAGAGCCTGTACCCTACTAATGATTTCCAGGTAAAGAGAATGCTCCTTGATATGGATACTTACCTACCGGAGGATATACTTGTTAAGATGGACAGGGCATCCATGAAGTACTCCCTGGAAAACAGATGCCCTATCATGGACACAGATGTTATGGAGTATTCCTTCAGGATACCTCAGAGATTCAAGTACCACAAAGGAGATAAGAAGCATATCCTTAAGGATATCGCCTATGACTATATTCCAAGGGAAATGCTTGAGCGTCCAAAGACAGGCTTTGGAGTTCCCATGGACGCATGGCTTCGCGGCCCTTTAAAGGAAGCACTTCTTGATTACAGCAGCACGACGTTTTTGAAGAGGCAGGGAATTTTTGATCCCGGGTATGTATCAAGATTTATCAATAACTATGTGGCAAACGGAGATGCAGGCCCTGCAACCGGAGCAAACTTTAGCAAGATCGCATGGTCTTTCTATATTTTCCAGCAATGGTACAACTACTACATGGAGTGAGGATTAAGGTAAATGCAGTTTAATTCCTTTATCTTTATACTGTGCTTTCTCCCTCTTAGCCTCATTGGCTATTTTGGCCTTAACAGCCTTGGGAAAAAGAAATTTGCACAGGCCTTTTTGTTAATAATGTCCCTGTGGTTTTATGGCTATTTTAATGCCAGCTATCTGCTCATTATCTGTGGCAGCATAACCGTCAATTACCTGCTGTCAAGGCTTATGTACTCAGATAGGGCAGCAGCCACCGGCTTTAAAAGGACAATCCTTTCTGTGGGCATTCTTTTCAATGTGGCCCTGATATTCTATTTCAAATATTTTGATTTTTTCATCTCCAATATCAATGCAGCCTTTGGATCGGACTTTGCGCTTAGGCACATAGTGCTTCCTCTTGGAATCAGTTTCTTTACCTTCCAGCAGATATCTTTTATCGCTGATTCCTACAAGGGTGAGACAGGGGACTATTCCTTTCTTGAGTATGCGCTGTTTGTGGCATATTTCCCGCAGTTGGTTGCAGGTCCCATCGTGCTCCATTCAGAGCTTATCCCTCAGTTCAGAGATGATAAGAAACTGAGGATTGATTTTGACAACCTGTCAAAGGGCATAATGCTCTTTTCAAGAGGTCTTGCTAAAAAGGTGCTGATAGCAGATACCTTCGGAACTGCAGTTGACTGGGGATTTTCTCATGCCAATGTGTTCAGCGGCGAGGAGGCTCTTGCCTTTTACGAGATCATAATCGTGATGCTCTCCTATACATTCCAGATCTACTTCGACTTCAGCGGATACAGCGACATGGCTACCGGCCTTGGGAGCATGTTCAATTTCAAGATCCCAATGAACTTCAACTCTCCCTACAAGGCTCTGTCAGTGGCGGATTTCTGGAAAAGATGGCATATGACCCTGACAAGGTTCCTTACCCAGTACATTTATATTCCCCTTGGGGGAAACAGAAAAGGAAAGGTTAGGACCTATTTAAACATAATGGTCGTCTTTTGGGTGAGCGGTATCTGGCATGGTGCAAACTGGACTTTTATCCTCTGGGGCATGATCCACGGCCTTGGTCAGTGCTTTAATAAAGTGACAGGCGGGATAAATAAGAGGATAATGGAGATAGCGGGAAGAAGCAGGCTTAAAGGTCTTTTCACAGGCATCATAAAAATCGTGCAGTGGGCTGTGACCTTTGCATTTGTGAATGTGGCTTGGCTTCTTTTCAGGGCGGATTCCGTCAGCCAGTGGTTTAATATTGTAAAGAGACTGTCTGTGCATTACTATACCACCAGGACTGAGCTCTTAGAGTGCTTCAGGATACCCAAGATAAGGTATCTGTTTGAGCTGTTACATTTGGATATCTCTGAGACCACAGAGCTCTATTTTTGCCTTTATGTGATCATGGGCGGAGCATTTATCCTGTGCCTTGGCTTTAAGAACAACTATGAGAGACATTATAAAAAGAACGTGCAGTCACTTTTGTTTACTTTGGTGATACTTCTTGTGTGTGTTCTGTCCCTTAGCAGGATATCAACCTTCCTGTACTTTAACTTCTGATAAAAAGAGATTATTATGACCGGAAAAAAATGGTTTTTGACATTTATCATATTGTTTGTGGCAGTACTTGTTTTTGTAGGCGGAGTTGTGGCTTTTGTGGATCCCTTCTTTCACTACAGGGCTCCGGGGAATCTGTTTTTCTACAGGCTCTACGATCAGAGATCCCAGAACGATGGTATAACCCGGCATTTTGATTATGATACCATCCTCACCGGAACCTCCATGGCAGAGAATTTCAAGACCTCACTGTTTGATGAGCTTATGGGCACGGATTCCGTGAAGATTGTCTACTCTGGAGCGACCTACAAGGAGATCAATGAAAACCTCAAAGTTGCCTATGAGAGTGGACATGCGCTAAAGTATGTGTTCAGGCCCATTGATTATTCCCTGCTTGTTAAGGACAAGGATGATATGAGGATAGACATGGGTGAGTACCCTGTCTGGATCACAAACAAAAATCCCTTTGACGATGTAAAATATCTTCTTAACAGGGATGTGATAATCAACTATACACTTCCAATGATCGCAGGATATTTTAATGGAACTTCTCCCGGGATCACAAGCTTTGATGATTACAGCTACACCGGAGATGACAATGTTTTTTCAAGAGAAGCAGTGCTGGCAGGGACAAATGGCTTTGGGGATCCTTCTGAAGTTTATGATGCTTCGGAAGAAGATATCCGCATGGTTTTTGAGAATGTGGAGCAGAATATCGTATCCCTTGCAAGGCAGCATCCGGAGACTACCTTCATCTACTTTTTTCCGCCCTATTCCATGGCCTACTGGGGAGGGCTTAAGCAGGAGGGCAATCTTGACAGATACATTGAGCTTGTAGGGCTTGCAGCTTCCATGATGTCGGAGTGCGACAACATACATGTCTACTGTTTTGCAAACCAGCTTGAGGTTACCGCAAACCTTGATAATTACAGGGATGTAGCTCATTACAGTCCTGAGATAAATGACCTTATAGAGACAGAGATAGCTGAGATCGAAAATGGCGGCAATGATGCCGACAAATGGCAGCTTCGTATAACCAAGGATACTGTGAACAGCTATTTTGATGAACTATTGGAGCTTCTTAAAAACTATGACTACAACAGCCTCTGAGAGAAAAAAGCATATAGCGATGTATATTGGCTCCCTTCAGAAGGGCGGTGCAGAGAGGGTTATGTGTAACCTGGCTGACTACTTTTTTGAAGAGGGATATAAGGTTACTCTTGTGACCACTTACCTTGCACCTGAAGAGCATGATGTAAAGCACGCCGCCTGGAAAAGAGTTCCCGCAGGAGCTCCGGATGCTGAGCTTGTTATGGACCTTGATGAGAATCCTGCCTGGGTCGACCCTGAGGGCGGAGAAAAAAACGGCATAGACAGGGTGTTTTCAGCCCTTCTAAAATCCCAGCAGAAGGACCGTCTTACCAATTTCAGATTAAGGTCAAAGAAGCTTAAGGATATCTGGAAAAAGCTTGATCCTGATCTGATCCTTAGTTTTAGTGGAAAGAACAACATCATGGCACTGTCTACAGCTACAAGGGATGGCTATAAGGTTGTAGTATCCTGCAGGGCAGACCCTGATATAGAGTACGGCGGAAAAGGAATGAAAGCAGCTATGCTGGCAACCTTTGGAAAAGCTGCAGGAGTTATCGTCCAGTCAAATGGCGCAAGAGACAGGTTCCCCGCATACATACAAAAGAAATGTATCATCCTTCCCAATTCCATTAACCCCTCCTTTATAAGAAGCCGCTATGTTGGCGAGAGGGAAAAGAAGATCGTGATGGTTGCCAGGTTCCATCCAAATAAAAATCACGCAATGGTGATGGAGGCCTTTAAGGCTGCAACGGAAAAGGACCACAGGGATTATTCGCTGGTGTTCTACGGCGACGGATCTGAAAGGGCAAAGCTTCAGCGCCTTTCTGTTTCTCTGGGAATAGAAGACAGAGTAGAGTTTAAGGGAAACGTAACTCACGTGGCAGAGCATATTGAGAAGGCTATGATCTTTGTTCTTGCCTCAGATCATGAGGGCATGCCCAACTCCCTTATAGAAGCCATGTCACTGGGAATTGCCTGCATATCCACAGACTGCCCCTGCGGTGGTCCAAGGGATCTTATAGAAGATGGCAAGAACGGAATCCTTGTTCCTGTAGGGGATAAGGATGCCATAGCGGGTGCAATGAGAAAGCTTATAGAGGATCCCGAGCTCAGGGAGAAGCTTGGAAAGAATGCAACAAAACTTCAGGAGAGGCTTTCTCCCGATGCAGTAAATTCGCAGTGGAAGCGATATTTTGAGAAAGTAATAGGTTCATAATAATGTGTGGAATAGCTGGACTTATAGGGTATAAAGGTGATGCGAGATCTGCCGTTTCAAAAATGAACGACAGGATGCTTCACCGTGGCCCTGACGATGATGGAATCTACATAGATGAAGACAAAAAAGTGGCGCTTGGACACAGGCGACTTGCTATTGTGGACCTTTCAAAAAACGGGGCACAGCCCTTTGTATCTGCCAGCGGCAGGTCTGTAATGGTCTATAACGGCGAGATATATAATGCATCTGAGGTTAAAACAAAACTCATAGCTGATTCCTCCGGTAATATGGTGTTTCGCAGTACTTCCGATACGGAAATACTGCTGGAAGCTATAGAGCGATATGGCATGGAGTCGGCCCTTAAGCTCTGCAAGGGAATGTTTGGCCTTGCGGTGTATGACAGGGAAGCAGGGACAGTTACCCTGGCAAGGGACAGAGTTGGTGAAAAGCCTCTTTACTACGGGAGAGCATGTGGCTCTTTTGTATTTGCCTCTGATATTGGCTGCATAAGCGCATTAGAGGGCTTTGAAAACGAGATAAATCAGGATGTCCTGGATATATATTTTGAGGACGGGTATATCCCGGCGCCTTATTCAATTTACCGGGATATATATAAGCTTGAGCCCGGAAGGGTCCTTACTGTGGATGTCAGGACGATGGAAGCAAAAGAGACAGCCTACTGGTCCATGAAGGATGCCGCAAAGCGCGGGCAGAGCAGTATCTTTACCGGCACTTTTCATGAGGCATCCCTTGAACTTGAGAGACTTTTAAAGGAATCAATTAAAGGGCAGATGGTGGCAGATGTTCCTCTTGGAGCATTTTTGTCTGCGGGAATAGACTCTTCTACAGTTGTTTCTCTGATGCAGTCCATATCTCCCGGTAAGGTTAAGACCTTCACTATAGGTATGGAGGATGAGAAGTTTAACGAGGCAGTCTATGCAAAAGAGATAGCAGCGCATCTTGGCACCGAGCACACGGAGCTATATATATCTGAGCAGGATGCCAAGGCAGTGATCCCAAAGCTCCCATTCATGTTTGGAGAGCCCTTTGCGGATTCATCACAGATCCCAACTTATCTGGTAAGTAAGATGACAAGGGATCATGTTACGGTCTCGCTGTCAGGGGATGGCGGTGATGAGCTCTTTTGCGGATACAGGTCCTATGAATCGGTGAGCAGGGTGTGGAATAAGATAAAGTTCATTCCATATCCCTTAAGGAAGGCTGTCAGCGGGATGCAGCTCCTTACGGCAGGATCTGATATAACAGGTAGCAAGGATAAAGAAGTAAAGTACCTTAAGGCAAAATATATGGGAGCGGTATCCCCCTATGAGCTTCATAAGTTTGAGCATGAGACAGATCCGCTCATTAAGAGCATTGCGAAAAAAGATGGAAAGGCTGCCTATAAGTGCATGGATATCCCGGGAGATTTCCTTGGGGAAGTGAACCATGAGGTCATGCTTATGGACATGCTGCTTTATCATCCCGATGACATACTTGTTAAGGTTGACAGGACAGCCATGGCAGTATCTCTGGAAACAAGAGTTCCAATGCTTGATAAGGATGTTGTGGAATTTGCCTGGAGCCTTCCAATAGGGTATTTGCGTGAAGGAAATACCGGAAAGAGGATCCTTAGGGATGTTCTTTACAGATATATCCCAAAGGAAATGATGGACAGGCCAAAGAAGGGTTTTTCCATTCCAATCTCCAAGTGGCTCATGGAAGACGAGCTTCGAAGCTGGGCAGAGGAGCTCCTTAACAAACACAAGATCCAGCAGGCAGGTCTTTTGAACTACGAGGTTGTGGAAAAGATCTGGAGAGATTTCACGGATAGGGGCATATACAGAATACAGATTTGGTATATCCTTATGTTCCAGCTCTGGTATGAGATGGAAGGACCCGGAAGGCAGAGGTGACGGGAAAGGCATATATATGGTATAATGTCACATGTATATGCTTTTTTATCGGAGGAGTTATGATCATTATCCAGCTTAAGGGCGGACTTGGAAATCAGATGTTCCAATACGCCCTTTACAGAGAACTTTTACATAGAGGAAGGCAGGTCAAGATCGACGATGAAAACGGCTTTGTCAATGACAAGCTAAGGATCCCTGTTCTGGACCGCTTCGGAATAGAATATGAGAGGGCGACCAGAGAAGAGATCGTCAAGCTCACAGACTCCAGGATGGATATTTTCAGCCGCATAAGGCGCAAGCTTACAGGAAGAAAGACCTACAGGATAGATGAGATTGAAGGCATCTTTGATCCAAAGATACTGGAGGTTGAGGATGCTTATCTTGTTGGATACTGGCAGTCAGACAAGTACTTCACATCACCGGAAGTAATTGAGCACCTTCAGGAAGTATTTGCAAAGAGACCTCAGGAGATCATGCATGATTCAGTGAGCTGGTCAACACTTCAGCAGATTGAGTGCAGTGAGTCTGTAAGTATCCATGTGAGACGAACAGATTACCTTGATGCAGAGCACATCAAGATCCATAATCTGTGCTCTGAGCAGTATTACAAGAACGCCATAGGCAAGGTAAGGGCTGAGCATCCAAATGCTGTGTTCTTTATCTTTACAGATGACAAGGAGTGGTGCAAGGAACACTTCAAGGGTCACAACTTCATAACGGTAGAGCTCCAGGAGGGGGAGAACACGGATATTGCAGATATGCTCCTTATGAGCAGGTGCAAGCATCACATCATGGCCAACAGTTCCTTTAGCTGGTGGTCAACGTGGATCAACGACGCTCCGGAGAAAATGGTCATCGCTCCGGCCAAATGGATCAACAACAAGAATATGGACGATATCTATACTGAGCGAATGACAAAGGTGGCAATTTAAAATGAGTCTTTTCAAAAAGATCAACTATATATTTGACAAAAAACAAAAAGGACAGCTTGTACTTTTAGCTGTCCTTATACTCATTGGGGGCTTTTTTGAGACACTGGGAGTATCAATGATACTGCCTGTGGTCACAGTAATACTTAATCCCGAAGCTCTCCACAGAAATATTGCAAAGTATGCTGTGCTTCAGAACTCACTTGACGCACTGGGGCTTAGTGACAATGATACAAAACTTATCAGCTTTATGCTGGTAAGCATAATCCTGATATTTGCCATAAAGAACATGTACCTTCTGTACCTTATCAGGAAGCAGAATTCCTTTATCATGAAAGCCAGAAACGACATGATAAGCAGGGTAATGAGGGAGTTCCTAAACAGGCCCTATGAGAATTATCTGGGGGCAGATATCCCAACTGTATTCAGGATAACAGATTCAGATATTCCAAGAACATTTACCCTTATGATGGCCATGCTCTCTTTGTCTACAGAGCTTGTGGTTTCCATCTTCCTTGGTGCAGTACTTATGTACGTAAACTGGCAGATGACCAGCCTTATCCTTATAGTTTTGCTGCTCCTTACATTGTTCATCACCAAGGTCCTTAAACCTAAGCTCAATGCCATCGGAGAGCAGAATCAGAAGATCCAGTCAAGGATTGCCAAGTGGAGACTTCAGGCTATTTACGGCCTTAAGGATGTTAAGGTTTTAAACAGACAGGATTTCTTTATCAGGAACTACTACGAATCCGGTAAGGCCGGCGCAGATGTTGCAAGAGACTATGCGGTTTTCAATGCCCTTCCAAGGCTTCTTATTGAGACTGTATTTATGGCAGTTGTTCTTTTATACATACTGTTCTACATTCTTCAGGGCAGAGATGTAAAAGAGCTTATTCCCCAGATCACAGCCTTCGGTCTTGCAGCAATGAGGATCATGCCCTCTGTAAACAGGATAAATACTTATCTTGCAGAGATAGCCTACAATCAGTACAGTCTTGAGTTTGTATATGAGAACCTCACAGAGACCATGAAGGAAGACAAGGCCATGAGGGCTGAGAGAGCAGCAATTGCCGGTCCTGCCCTTCATCTTGAAAAAGAGATTGAGCTTAAGGATATTACTTTTGCTTATCCTGACGCTGATATAAATATATTTACCGATGCAAACATGACGATCCCCAAGGGCAAGTCTGTGGGAATCATGGGACCTTCAGGAGCAGGCAAATCAACCATCGTGGATATCCTTCTTGGACTTCTTCACGTTAAGAGCGGAGAGATACTTTGCGACGGAAGCAATATCTTTAGTAATTATGACTCCTGGCTTGAGCAGATAGGATATATACCTCAGGCTATCTACATGGTGGATGAGTCAATTAGAGACAATATTGCATTTGGTATTGATGCAGACAAGATAGATGATGACAGGATCTGGGAGGTCATGGAAGAAGCCCAGCTTGCTGAGTTTGTAAGGTCCCTTCCTGAGGGTCTTGATACCAAGATAGGTGACAGAGGCGTAAGGCTCTCCGGCGGACAGAGGCAGCGTATCGGTATTGCCAGAGCTCTTTACCATAATCCGGAGATACTGGTATTTGACGAGGCTACAAGTGCACTGGACAACGAGACCGAGGCAGCGGTTATGGAGGCCATAAACAGTTTCCACGGCAAGAAGACCATGGTGATCATTGCCCACAGACTCAACACCATCGAAAACTGCGATATCATCTACGAGGTTAAGGACGAGAAGATCAACAAGACAACTCTTGAGGGAAGGACCATAATCCACTGATATGAACAAGACAGATACGTTCTTTTTGATCCACAACTATAATACGGTACCAAAAGAGCTTATAGAGCATTGCAATGACTATCTGATCATAGACTGCTCTGATGACGACAAGACAAGGCAGCAGCTTAAAGCAGATGGTCTTAAGTTTGTGGAGACTGAGAACACGGGGCACAATCTGACCAGCTATTTTCACTACTTCATTGATAACTATGATGACCTTCCGGAATGGATAGCTCTTTTAAAGGGCAATATAATTGGCAGACATGTGTCAAAGGAGTACTTTGAAAGAGTATATAATAACAAGTGGTTCACTTTCCTTTATCAGGATACCAGGATGTGGGACAGATACAAAAAAGGCGGAGATGAGGGCAGCATAGCATCCCTTCTTTCCGAGGGCGGCTACATCGAGCATAACAATTCCTGGTATATGAATCAGAGCCACGATTACAGATATTTTTATGACATGGATGATTTCTACAGGTTTGTATATAAGGACCCGGTTATTCCCAGGGAGTGTGTATTCAGCCCCGGAGGCTGCTATATAGTAGGCAGGGATCAGATAAGGAAGAATTCCGAAACCTTTTATAAGAATCTCAACACCCTTATGGAATACAGGAAAGAGTCCAACTTCCCGGCAGAGGCATATCTAGTGGAAAGACTCCTGCCCTGGATATTCACCTCCAGATATGAGGTCAATTCCTGGATGGAGGATGAAAAAGAATTTGGGGAAATGCTAGGGAAATGTGAAGAGAGCGTAAACAGATATCGGGAATGGAACGGCAAGAGACTTAAGAGATTTAGAATGATGCTCGGCGAAAAGCCGCCGGTATTTCTGGAGTAATAGCTAATGATAGGAACAGAATTTATCCCGGGCTATGGCCTTGGCAACCAGTTGTTTTTTTATATAGTTACCAGATGCATAGCCACTGAAAAAGGTACAGAATATGGCTTTGTGAATCCGGGACAGATCGGCAATGTCTTTCACTCCAACAAAGGGCTCTATTTCATGGACCCAATTGACCTTGGTAAAGAGATAACCAGGGAGGAGATGAAGAATTTTAAGATCTACCATGAGCAGGACGACCGCCTGTACATGGGCAATTCCAAGCATGACATGAATAACGGCTGTTATATAAGCGGCGTTGACAAAAAGCTCATGGAAGTCGATGATGGCACCATTATCTATGGCAACATGCAGGCTCAGGAGTACTTTGAAAAGTACAGGGAGAACATAAAGGACTGGCTCCACGTCAAGGCAGAAGCAGAGTCCTACGAATATACAGCGGATGACCTTTGTATCATCAACCTAAGGGGAGGCGAGTACACCGACCATCCGGAGCTGTACCTTGACAGGAAATATTTTTTAAATGCCATTAAGAACATGAAAAAGATAAACCCCGCCATGAGATTTATGGTGGTGACAGAGGATGAGGAGTCCGCCAAAAAGGTCCTTCCTGAGTATGAGTGCCATCATTTCGACATGGGTAAGGACTACGTGACAATAAAAAACGCAAGATATCTTATCCTTAGTAATTCCTCTTTTTCAGTGGTTCCTGTAATGAGCAGCACAGAGCTAAGGTACGCCATTGCACCAAAATACTGGGCAAGACATAACATATCAGATGGTTTTTGGTCATCTGAGCAGAACATATACAACTTCCTGACTTATCAGGACAGGAAGGGAAAGCTCTTTTCTGCAGAAGAATGTAAAAAAGAGCTTGAGGAATACAAAAAGAGATCTTCACTGTATGGAAGGCGCAACAAGAGACCGGGAAAGGTGCGTTTCTTTTGCCAGATCATAAGGAGAAAATGCCTCTACGGAATATTTTATTCCAGGAAGATACTAAGGTCTCTGGAGAGGCGCCTTGGGATCATTAAGACCTACAGGGCCTGAGCATGGAGTTTTGTGAATGAGTGATAAACTAAAGCTGCCAAGGGTCACCCTGGTGGCTATGACCAGTGTAAATGTATATGAGACGGTAAAAGCTATGGAGTACAGCATGCGGGGGATAGTCTTTGGCGATGCTGTACTTATTACTGACAAGAAGCCCTGGTACCTTCCAAAGAGTATCAGATACAGCCATACCAGCAAACTGGACAGCATCGATAAGTTTAATTACAAGATGGTGTACGAGCTTAAGGATCACATAAAAACAGACTTCTGTCTGGTGGTTCATGCCGATGGTTTTGTCATCCATCCGGAAAACTGGAGGGATGAGTTCCTTGAGTACGATTATATCGGCTCTCCCTGGCCACTTCCCAAAAATGATTATGCTTACAGGGACAGCAAAGGAGAGATCTGCAGGGTGGGAAACAGCGTATCTTTGCGGTCAAAGAGGCTTCTTGAATATCCTGCTCTTCACGATCTTAAGTGGGAGAAGGTATTTGACGGCTTTTACAACGAGGATATATTCCTTTGCTGTTACCACAAAAATGCCATGGAAGCAGAAGGCCTTAAGTGGGCAGACCTGGATATGGCAGTTAAGTTTGGAAGGGAGCATCCTCTTCCGGAGAACAAAGGTATTGAGCCCTTTGTGTTCCATAAATGGTGGGGGGAGAATGGGGACTACCCAAGATTCTTTAGCCCTAAGAAGAGATTTAAGATGGCTGTAAGGCCGCTTCTTTTCTGGCGCAGGTCAGAGAAGTGGAAGAAGGAGCACGGTATTACATGAAGTTTTCGGTGATCATTCCCGTTTACAACGCAGCAAAATATCTTAAAGGTGCCATCGACTCTGTCCTTTGCCAGGATCAGAGCAGAGGGTTTGATGCGGATATTATCCTTGTGGAGAACGGTTCTACCGATGACAGTGGCAGGATCTGCAATGAATACGCCGCAGCATACCAGATGATAACAACCTTTCATCGTGAAAAGATCGGTGCCTATGCCGCAAGGCGTCTGGGAATGGAGATGGCTTCCGGAGACTGGCTTTTGTTTCTGGACGCTGATGATGAGCTTGCCAAGGATGCACTTTTTTATTTAAAAGAGTTTATTTCGGGCTTTTCGGACCATGAGAGTGCTCCGGATATCATCTTTTATGACTATGAGAAGGTTGCGGGCTCTTCTATGGCCATTAGGACTTTTCCCTTTGATGCCGGAAAAGTATATAAGGGAAGAGAAAAGAAGAAGATTTATGACGTAATGTGTCAGGGGGACCTTTTAAACCCCCTTTGGAATAAATGTGTAAAGAAACAGCTGGCTACAGCCTCCCTGTCCGAGGATCCGACTATTTTTTTAAATCATGGGGAGGATCTTTTGCAGACTGCGCAGCTTATTGACAGAGCAGAGGGTATAGCTTACCTTGACAGGACTATATACAGGTATAGATGCGACAATCAGGGGCTTTCCGGTGCATATCATGAGGAATATCTGGATAATCAGAAACACGCCTGGGAGGAACTGGAATACTTTGCGCAAAAATGGGCAGATGACCCTTCGGAGTATATGGGGATGATAGGCGAAAGAAAGAGTCTTACTTGCTGTATCGCCGCCAAATCCCTGATCCTTTCCGGTATGAAGAGAAAGGAAGCTTCAAAGAAGCTGCATGAGCTTTTGGAGGACCCATTCTTTGCAGAGCATGGCAGGGGAGATCTTCCAAAGTGGGCTCCGGAGGAAGATGTCTTTTACCATGGACTTATAAAATCGGCTAATCCGTACAAAATGCTGATGAACAACATGGATAAACACCGGATTAAAGCCTTTATCAAAGAAAGGATCAGAAAGTGAAAGTTTACGACCTAATCCCATTTTTCAATGAGCTGGATATACTTGAGCTTCGGCTTAATATTCTAGATAAATACGTGGACAAGTTTATTATCGAGGAAGCCACAATGACCTTTTCCGGACAGGAAAAGAGCCTTTGTTTTGCCGCAAATAAGGACAGATTTAAGAAGTTTCTGGACAAGATAGTGTATGTCACGGTAGATGATTCACCCACTACAGGGACAACCCACCAGAGGGACTATTTTCAGAAAAACCGCCTTATAGAGGGGCTAAAGCAGGTGGGTGCAACAAGTGATGATGTGATCATCTTTGGCGACTGCGACGAGATCCCAAATCCTAAAGAGCTTGAGAAAATAATAGGAAGTTTTGATAAGAGCAAGGTATACCATCTGGCACAGCGCAATTTCTACGGCTTTCTTAACATGGAGGAAAAATCGGGAAAGCTCCTTTCTATCACAAGGGAATTTCCGCAGATAGCTGATAGGGATAGAAAGTGGCTTGGAACAAAGGTCACATCCATTGATAACATCCCAAAGGAAGGAATAGTAAGGCTAAGGGATTTGTGCAATACAACAGATGACAACGCCGTCAGGATTCCAAATGGCGGATGGCACTTTGGATATATGGGCGGAGATCACGAGACCAATCCTGTAAAGAGGATCGGCGTCAAGGTGGAGGCAGCTGCCCATCAGGAGTACAACGAAAGAGAGATCATCCTTGAGACCATGGACAGGCTGGTGCTTGGCCAGGACATCTTTGGAAGGGATGCAAAGTTTGAAAGGGTAGAGATAGATCATACCTATCCCGAGTATCTAAGGGCCCATATTTCGGAATATGAGCACCTTGTGATGCCAAGGATAACTGTTTTTTCCAAGCTTTATCATAGGTTTGACATTACTGTCGGAAGATTTTTCAGAAAGGCCATTCGAAAGATTAAGAGAACGATCTTTAGAAGATAAAGATGTTTAAGGAATTATTATCAGAGGAAAACAGAAAAAAATATGCGAATTACCTGTTTTATATGGCCCTTACCATAGAACTGGTATTAATGGTTGTGGAAAAGAGTGAGATTTCTTTCCACCTTGAGAGCTATGTATTTCGGGTGACATTCCTTTTGACGTTTGCTGCGTTTCTGCTTCTTAAGAGGGATGTAAAGGAGTGGATAATTGCGGTGGCACTGATCGCCTTTACAGTGTTGTGCTATAAGCTGTCCGGAAAAAATGATCTCCTTCGCATCCTGACTTTCATGCTGGCTGCAAGGGATATCGACCTGAAAAAGGCCATGAAGTACAGTCTTATAGTAAGCGCAGTTGGATTTGCGCTGATAGCTCTTTTGGCTGCCCTGGGGATCATGGGAGATGTGGTCCAGGTGGCAGACTTTGGAAGAGGGATTGCCGATGAAAGAAGACTTGTACTTGGCTTTGGACATCCTAATACTCTTCTTGGATGTGTTTACGTGCTGGTGCTTATGCTGCTGTGGCTTTACGGTGAGAGCGGGTCGCTTTTGTGGTATGTTGCGGTAATAGCGGGATCTGCTGTTTTTTCAGTGTTCACAAGGTCAAGAACAGGGATAATGATATTGTTTATGACGCTGATCCTGGCTGTCATCATCAGGGTTTTTCCAAAGCTTAAGGATGCCAAAATTATGTATATCCTGGAGGTACTTATAACTCCTGTCATGTGCGTGGCATCGGCAGTTCTGGCTGCTGGCTACTCGGAGTACGGCTATACCGGACAGGGAATTGAGATACCTTTTCCCAGGCTGTTCTGGGCCATTGATTATGGCATAAACAACAGGATAAGTAACCTCTATTGTACCGTTCCGGAGCATGGAGCTATCCTCAGTAAGTGGCAGCTCTTTGCAGGTCATAACGCTGAAGACTATTTTGACATGGGGTGGGTAAGGCTCTTTTACTGGTATGGGATAATTCCCACAGCGCTCATCGCAGTGGCAGTGGCGCTGGTGATCTACGTCTGCTACAAAAAGCGAGATATGTGGACAATGTTGATAATACTCTCCCTGTCTGTATATACTATAATCGAGGCTACGTTTGTATCCAGGTATATGGGAAGAGCCTTTTATCTGCTCATTGCAGGTGTATATCTGGGATATCTGATCAAGGGGAAAATAAATGACTGACAGACTAAGGAAAAAGCTGTTTTTTGCAGTAGTCATAGTCAATTACATATTTGTGACCATATATGAGTTCCTTACTCCATATATGACTGACGACATTATTTACGGAGATGTTGTTGCCGGGGCCGGAAGCTTTTTTGACCTGTTTGCTCAGGAATATGAGCATTATATGCACCATGGAGGCAGGAGTATCGCCCATTTCATTTTGAGGGTCTTTCTTTATACGGGTAACAAGGGCGTATTCAATGTTGTGGCAGGTATTGCATTTACCGCTCTGTCTCTCCTTATTTATTCAAATATAGACAGGAAAAGAGAATTTGACCTCAGGGTATATATTGGAATACTGATGCTTATGTGGCTCTTTGAACCGGCTATCAGCAATACGGTTTTCTGGGAGACCGGAGCCTGCAATTATCTCTTTACTGCACTTATTATGTTTGGGTATATAACATTTTTCAGGAAAGCACTTAGCAGGGATAGGCAGGACTCTGCCAGCCTTATGGCACTTATGTTTATCTTTGGAGTGGCAGCAGGCTGGTGCAACGAGAACTCCTCAGGGGGAGTTATCTTTATCGTAGTGGTTCTTATGATCAGGATCTGGCTTGAAAGCGGAAAGAGGTTTTCAAGTATCAGAAAGTGGATGATCGCGGGGCTTGTTGGAAATATTGCAGGCTTTATAGTAATGATCCTTTCGCCGGGAAATTTCTCCAGGGCCGATTCAGCGGAGGAAGCCCATACCGGACTTCTTGCCATGGCCGCAAGATTCCTTAAGATAACCCTTATCATAAAGGAAAATTACCTGATACATGTGCTTGTTTTTGTAGTCATAGTTATTGCCATAGCTTACAGAACAGGGGAGAAGAGAAAGTTTTTTGAGGCTTCTTATTCAGCGCTTTTGTTTGGGGCAGCGTTCCTTGTTACATGCTATGCACTTATTGCAGTTCCGGAATCCCAGCTTCGCACGTACTACTGCGCGAGCCTGTTCCTTATGGTGGGAATTATTAATGGTCTGGCCTGGATGATGAATGAGGGCTTTAAAGAGGAACTGATGCAGATATTTGCAACTGGTCTGGTGACGGTTCTCTCTATCATTTTCCTGTTCACATATATAGAGCAGGGGGCAAACCTTTCAAGGATCAAGAGAGAATTTGACGAGAGGGATGTTTATCTAACAAGGAAGGCCACTGAAGGCGAAATGGTTGTTGAAGCGCCCATGCTGCGGCCTGAGTGGAAAAACAGATTTTCCATGGCCTACGATTCGGATATTACAGATGATAAGTTTTTCTGGATCAACTTTTTCTACGCCGAGCACTATAAGCTCTGGTACATTATCGGTGTAGACAGGGAAACCTGGACTGAGTATTGAGGTAGAATGTCAGATAATAATGAAAAGATAGTAAGCATCATAATTCCTGTCTATCAGGCAAAAGACACACTTAAAACGTGTGTCTTATCTTGTTTGGATCAGAAGTACGTAAATGACCATGAGATGGAAGTGATCCTGGTAGATGATGGCTCTACAGACGGATCAGCTGATATCTGCGACGAGCTTTTGAAGGAATATGGAAGCGAGAGAATACAGGTTATCCATGGCAGTAACCATGGGGTATCTCATGCCAGGAACTTAGGGCTTGAAAGAGCCAGGGGCAGGTTTGTGGTATTTGTTGATTCCGATGACCGGGTAAAAGAGACACTGATAGATAACTTTACCAAGTACGCCGATGAGGGAACTGTTATAGTTGATGAGACAAAAAACTATGTCTCAATCCAGAAACTCAGCGGATTCCAGTATATAGAGAATTCCATTCTTAACGCCAATACCCATGTGTGGGGAAAGCTTTTTGACAGGAAAACAATTTTAGATAACAATATCAGATTCAATGAGAATCTTACAATTGGTGAGGACCTGATCTTTTTGATAGATCTTGCTCTCTCTCAGGAGAGAAAACACACAATAAGGTGTATCACTGAAGAGGATTATATATATAACGATAACCAGGATGGGGCTATGATGAGCGCTTTCAAGGCCAGCTACATGGATCAGTTTGTGTGCTGGAAGATGACTGAAGAGCGTCTTAAACCTTTTAGGAGACAGATCTCTGAGTATGCCTTTGTCAGTCTGGCAGACAGTCAGATCATGACAGCTCTTCTGGTGGTAGGCAAGGTGGCCGTGCAGGGGGAAGAAGACAGGGATGACGTATTGACAGATCTTGCAGTCTCAGAGGCAGGGGAGCAGATAAGCCATGCTCTGAAAACGAGAGGAGCCTTTGCGGGGCTGTCTTTTGGCTACAAGCTCAAGGTACTGCTGTTTAACCTAAACCCCAGACTCTACCTTGATCTGTATCACAAGCATAAGAAGGGATGAGTGACATCATGAGTGTTGAAATGGGAAGACCCATTATTTTATATATGCATGCAGGATCCGGAAATCACGGCTGCGAAGCCATTGCAGACAGCCTCGTCAGGTTCATTTCCGCTGAAAGATCCGGAGACGAAGGGGCTTTACGACTGCCGGTGGTGCTGGTGACAAACAGCGCTTTTGAAGACCGAAAGTACAGGCTCGGAGAGCTTGAAAAGTCAGGACTTTGTACCATCGTGGAAGAAAACCACATCGACAGGCATTTTCTTGACCACGTTTTTTACTACGGCTACAGGAAGCTGACCGGTGACAGAGAGTCATTTCTTCGCTATAGATTTAAGGATGCTTTTAAAGTTTACGAGGATAAGTGCAGGGAGGCCGGTGTGCCATGCTATGAGCCGTTAAAGACGGGACTTCGTCCTCTGGCTATTTCCATTGGAGGCGACAACTACTGCTACCCTGAAATGGTAAATGACCTTATCCTTGCCCACAACGTGTTTAAGAAAAAGGGCTTTGATACTGTTTTATGGGGATGCTCCATTGAGCCGGATTCACTACGGGGCAATAAGGAGCTTGTGGATGACCTGAAGAACTATGATAACATTATCGCAAGGGAATCCATTACCTATGGTGCCCTGGTGGGAGCCGGTATTGATGAGGATAAGCTTGAACTTAGAAAAGATCCTGCTTTTGATCTTTTAAAGGACCTTAAATCTGTGCCAGGCAGGATCCAAAACGGAGCACCTGTTGGCATAAACTTAAGTCCCATGGTTTTGGACAGGGCAAAAAAACCTGAACTTGTTAAGGAGAGCTATAGGAATTTCATCAGATTTATCTTAGATACCACAGACAAGGATATTCTTCTGGTTCCGCATGTGGTATGGGCTCATAACGATGACAGAAAGCCGCTCTTGGAGATGTACGATGAATTTAAGGATACACAGAGAGTCATCATGGTCGAGGACTCCGCTGCGGAGGAGCTAAAGGGGTATATCTCCTGCTGCAGCTTCTTTGTGGGAGCAAGGACCCATAGCACAATAGCAGCTTACAGCACTAATGTACCGACTCTGGTCATTGGATATTCGGTAAAGAGCAGAGGGATTGCCACAGATCTTTTTGGGACAACGGACAATTATGTATTGCCTGTTCAGGAGATTGAGGATACCGATTCCCTTATAAAATCTTATGAGTGGATCATGGAAAAGATATAATAACATATCGGGGGATTACATATGTTGATCGTAAGGATTGCAGGCGGCCTGGGGAACCAAATGCAGCAATATGCAGTTTATACCAAACTTAAGGGCATGGGAAAGGATGTAAAGCTTGACCTGTCCTGGTTTGATAAGTCTATTCAGAAAAACATGCTGGCACCAAGGGAATTTGAGCTTAACCTGTTTAAGAACGTAACCTTTGATGAGTGCACAAAAGAAGAAAGAGATTATTTTCTTAAAAGAAACGTATTTCAAAAGGTTTCAGGGAAAACCCTGAAAAAGCTTGGGATTTGGCAGCATGAAAACCCCAATGTATTTGCAGAGACCAAGATGTATCATGAAGAGATCTTTGACCTGGATGACAAATACATCACAGGGTACTTTGCATGCCAGAAATACTATGCAGACATTATGGATGAGCTCACCAAAAAGTATGAATTTCCTTCTCACCCTGATGAGATCCTTCACACCAGGAACATGGCTCTGGTGGACAAGATGGAACATGAAAATTCAGTCAGTGTTCACATAAGAAGAGGAGATTACCTTGATCCGCCTAATTTTTCAATACTTGGTAATATAGCTACTGAGGAATACTATGACAGCGCCATGAACTACTTCAGAGCCAAGGACCCGGGAACACACTTTTACATTTTTACCAGTGATCATGAGTATGCAAGAGAGAGATTCTCTGATGAGTCAGTGTACACGATAATTGACTGGAATACGGGCAAGAATTCAGTTCAGGATCTGATGCTCATGAGCCACTGCAGGGGTAATATCTGTGCCAACTCCACTTTCAGCTTCTGGGGAGCAAGGCTCAATAAGAGAGAAGACAGGACGATCATTCGCACTTATAAAATGAGGAACAACCAGCCTGTACAGCCTGATATTATGCACGACTACTGGAAGGGCTGGATACTTATGGATGAAAAAGGGAGTATTGTTTAACACTCATGGGAAGAGTTAAATCAGCAACAAGAAATATTGCATTTGGATATGTGGGGCAGGTGGCAACTGCTCTTATTTCCTTTGTGTTAAGGACAGTATTTCTGCTGCATTTAAGTGAACAGCTTCTTGGAGTGAACAGTCTGTACACCAATGTTCTTGCTGTGCTTAACATGGCGGAGCTTGGCATTGGCACAGCCCTTAACTTCAGTCTCTATGGCCCCGTGGCAAGGGGAGAAAAAGAGAAGATCAAGTCCTATATGCGACTGTACCGCAAGGCTTACTTTATCATTGCCACAGTGGTAGCCTGCGTCGGTCTTGCTATTTCACCGTTTCTGACAATTCTTGTAAAAAAGCCGGGGAATATCAGCCAGAGAGACCTTACGCTGTTTTACTTCATATTTCTTTTTAACACAGTAAGCAGTTATTTTGTGGCCTATAAGTACTCCCTAATTAATGCGGAGCAAAAGAACTATATCCAGACCAACATCAACACCATAACCAAAGTTATCACATCCCTTATACAGATCGTGATAGTAGTTGTGTTTGAAAACTTCTACCTGTTCCTTCTGACAGATGCTGCAGTTCAGCTTTTGCAAAAGATATTTGTTTCCCGCTATCTTGATAAGATGTATCCATATCTTAAAGAGAAGGACGTTGAACCGCTTACCAAAGAAGAGAGCGGCGAGGTCTGGAAAAAGACCAGGGCCCTTGTTTTTCATAAGGTTGGGGATGTGGCAAGACTTCAGACAGATGCCCTTATCATCTCAAGCTTTATAGAGGTTGCCATGGCCGGATTTGTGGACAACTACAACCTGGTCATCAATTCCGTTGCTAACTTCGTGAACATTATTTTTAACTCGGTCATTTCCAGCTTTGGAAACCTCATCGCCACAGAGTCAAAGGAAAGACAGTTTTCCATGTTCAAGGTTTACAGGTTTTTTGCTTCCTGGATTTACGGCTTTTCCTGCGTGGGGTTCATGATTCTTTTGACGCCTCTTATCAGCCTGATCTGGGGAGAGAAGTGGATACTTCCATCTGCGGCGGTGTACTGCATTCTGACAGACTACTACTTCAAGGGTGACAGGATTGTCCTTAGCAATTACAAAACCGCAGCGGGAGTCTTTGAGCCTGACAAGTACCTGGCTCTTATACAGGGGGCTGTGAACCTGGTTTTGTCCATAGTTCTGGTTCAGACACCACTTGGACTTGCAGGTGTATATATCGGAACCATTGTTTCCGGACTTATTGCCAATATCACCAAGCCCATTATCATCTATGATGCCTGTTTCGGGAAAAGAGCTATCGGCTATTTTGCAGATACCTTTAAGTACCTTGCCAGCATGACCTTTGTGCTGCTTACCTGCAGGTTCATAGCAGGATTCGTTTTGTCAGAGCTTAATTTTGTGAATTTCTTTATAATGGTAGTGATAATAACAGTTATCTTTAACGGTGTGTATTTTGCCCTTTACGGAAGAAGCGAGGAATTTAAGTATGTCTACGCAAAGGTGCGGAGCAAGCTTGGAAACAGAGGTTGAGCATATGGACGAGCGCTACATCGGACTTGTAAAAGAAACTATAACTGAGCTTAACGACATTATGAATGTATCTGTCAGGGACAGGATAAAGGATGTCGTAAAAAAAGCAATGGGCAGATCTGTAAGGACAGGAGATCCTATGTTCTGGCCAGCAGGAATGCTGATGCTTGGCCTTGTTGAAGCAAGAAGAAAGCTGCTTGATGAGAGAACTGTTCTTGAGTCAGGGCAGGAAAAAGATACTTCATTCCAGGGTTGTGATGTAAATGTTAAGGAAAGCGCAGCACAGCTAAGCGGACTGGTTTCTGATATAGATGCTGCTATCTCGCGCCATCTTTCCATGTGGAGAACCAGGTATGGGGGCAAGATATCCTATATAGATGATGCCATTGCAGGAGCTGCAGCAATTAAGCTCTATCAGCAACTGGATAGTGAAGGGAAAGGTGGCGGCGCACTTTCATCTGCCTGCAAGCAGGCTGCAAACAGGATATTCGGGTGCCTTGCAGCTGCCCCCAGGGATAAGGCCGGGTCCATAGTGTATAATCCGGGGCGCAGCAGAAACGTTTTTGCCGATGGGGCCGGACAGGTATCCATGTTCCTTGGGCTGTACGGAAGGACCTTTGGTGATAAAAACGCCACAGGACTTGGTGAGCTTCAGCTTCTTAATTTCATGAAGTATGGATGCGATATCAGGAGCGGCCTTCCCTATCACGGCTATTCCATGGTGGAAAAGGACAGCGAATCCAAAGGCTTTGTCATTGAGAAAAAGGGAGTGCTCTCCTGGGGAAGAGCTGCCGGATGGCTTATTATGGGACTTAATGAGTGCAGGACGGTACCTGAGCTTAAGACATGGCATGAGGAGCTGGCGAAAGTTCTTTTGACCTATCAGATGACTGAAGGCGGGTATGCCTGGCAGATACAGGCAACCGACGGACATCTTGACACATCTGCAACCGGAATGATAGTATATGGTCTTTCGGGTACTGATGTCAGCGCGGAAATAAGTGACACCATAGAAGCGCTTTGGATGAATATAAAAGATAATAAGGTAATGAACTGTTTATCTTCCTGCGATGACTTTGGCGTTCATTATCAGAGCTATGGGCATTACCCATGGGGACAGGGAGCAGTACTTGCTGCTCTGTCAAAAAATTAATAATAGTTTTGGAGGCTTAAGTTTTGGAACAAAGTAAAAAGAGAGGATCCTTCTCTGGTAAGATAGGATTTGTATTATCAGCAGCGGGAGCTTCTGTGGGGCTGGGAAATATATGGAGATTCCCATATCTATGCGCAAAATACGGAGGAGGAATATTCCTTGCAATCTATATCATTTTGGCGCTCACCTTTGGATATACGATGATCATGGCGGAAACAGCCATTGGAAGACATACAAAAAAGAGTCCTGTTGGGGCGTACAAGGCTTTTACAACTAAAAAACAGATGCTTTTGGGAGGATGGATCAATGCCATAATACCTATCCTTATAGTGCCTTACTATTCGGTTATTGGCGGATGGGTATGCAAATATCTCTATGAGTACCTCACTTCAGATGTAAATGAGATTGCAGCAGATGGCTTTTTTACAAACTTTATCACTAACGGATCGGAGACGGAGTTCTGGTTTTTCATCTTTTCACTTATCGTACTTCTTATCATCTTTATGGGTGTAAGAAGGGGAATTGAGTCGGTGTCCAAGATCATGATGCCAATCCTTGCGATACTTGCAGTTGTCATCTGTGTTTATTCAGTCACAAGGCCTGGAGCTCTTGAAGGTGTTAAGTACTGTCTTGTTCCTGATGTTTCAAGATTTTCAATCATGACCTTTGTGTCGGCTATGGGACAGATGTTTTATTCACTTTCCATTGCTATGGGAATTCTTATTACCTTTGGCTCCTATGTGAAAAAAGATGTCAGCATCGAGAAGAGTACTGAGCAGGTTGAGATATTTGATACTGCCATTGCAATCATTGCCAGTCTTATGATCATTCCTGCTGTGTTTGCATTTTCCGGAGGAAACCCTGAAACTCTTAAGGCAGGCCCTTCTCTTATGTTCATCACCATGCCCAACATTTTTGCCAGCATGGGATTTGGTAAGGTGATTGGAATACTGTTCTTCCTTCTGGTGCTGTTTGCAGCTGTTACCAGCGCCATAGCTCTTTTGGAGAGCGCAGTTTCAACATTTTATGATGAGTTCAAGTGGTCAAGAAACCTCGGGACCAGCGTCATGGGACTTATCATGGTGGCTCTTGGATCTTTGTCCTCCCTGGGATACGGACCTCTTGCCAATGTCACCATACTTGGAATGCAGTTCCTGGACTTTTTCGATTTCCTTACAAACTCAGTTATGATGCCGATAGCAGCACTGTTCACCTGCTGGCTTGTTGTAAAGTACATGAGTATAGAGCTTCTTGAAGAAGAGGTTGAGCTTGGCGGTCACCCATTCCGCAGAAAGAAGATGTTTGGCTTCATGATCAGGTACATGTGCCCTATATTTGTTCTGATGATACTGTTTAGCTCCATAGCCAGTGTTCTGGGACTTATCCAGATATGATAAAAAAGGAGATGCCTTTTTTTATAAAAATGCATCTCCTTTTGAATTATCGGATATTTAAATTGATCAGATTTTTACTGTTTCAGGGGCGCTGGTAAATGAACTGAATGTAGCAGTTGCATTCTTGAAGTAGAAAACTTCTGTGTTTCCGTCATCTGCCTTGTACATTCCCTGAAGTGATGGATAAGCATCAAGCATAGACTGCCTGGCTTCAAGGCGGTCATCCTCTACAAGCTCACCGGCAACTCTAAGCCACTGGCCATCCTTGAATGCACAGATCTCAACCTTGGGATTCTTGTGGATCTGCTTGGATACGTCCTTAACCTTACCTGTCTGGATGTAAAGCTTTCCTTCAAAGATATGTGCTGTGCCAAAAGGCCTTACCCTTGGCTGGTCCCCATCAACTGTTGCCAGATAATATGTACCTGCGTCTTTAAGAAACTGAGTAACTCTTTCCATAACATTCCCATCCTTTCCTTGGCCAATAAATAAGAGGAACCATTAGGCTCCTCTTAAAGTTTATAATTATACAAATCTCTTTTCAAGCTTTATCTTGCTGGTGCCCATGTTACGCCGTACATCTGCTCCATGAGCTTTCTAAGCTCGTCCTTCATGCGGCTGCAGGCTGATGCCTCGTCCACAAAGTTCATGACACCAATCTTTTCCTTTTTGTCCTGGAAGTAAACAGCCCAGCCATTTTCAGTTTTATCAAGGCAGATCCTGTTCTTGTGTGATCCACCGATCTTGTAAAGTTTTGATGGAACCAGATGTTCCTTGAAGTACTTCTTAAGTTCTTTTGCTGTCATTGTAATGTCCTCCAAAAATACATATAGATTCGAATAATCTCGCATGTAGTTTTGATTACTACATATAATGTATCACGTAACCGCTTGCGGCGCAACCAATAAAAACGTTTTTGTGAAAATTGGAGATTTTTATTCAATCAAAATGTTGAAAGTGCCAAAATTTATCCAGGCATATTGTCAAACTTGTATCCTGAGAGAGCACTTCTTGTACTTCAGACACTTCTGTGCGACGAGGAGACAAATGCTATCCTTCAGCATGGTATGTTTTTGGCTGCGCAGTTCACTGGTACACTGGTGATCACTTTGAAAATCTTAGGCTCATCAGGAAGCATTTTCCGGAAAAAGAGATCTTTTTTACCGAAGGATGCGTTGAATATTCAAGGCTTTCAGATGCCAGTGATGTGCAGAACGCCGAGATGTACGCCCATCAGATGATCGGCAATTTAAAGGGAGGATGTTCGGCAATACTGGACTGGAACCTGATAGTTGACTATATGGGCGGACCAAATCATGTTGGAAACTATTGCGATGCGCCCATCAAAGCTTTACAATCTGGTAAGGAATACGAGAAAAAACTGTCCTACTACTACATTGGACATTTGACTAGATATATACAGGAAGGTGCCCGCCTTGTGTGGAGCAGCAGCTATACAGACAAGCTTGACGCAGCAGCCTTCTTAAACCCTGATGGGAACCGGGTAGTAGTTGTATTAAATAAGACTGGGGAGGAGCTTCCCTTCGAGCTAAGAGAAGGAGACGAGGCAGCAAAGCTATCTATAATGCCCCATTCTATCCAGACAGTGATTTATTCTTAAGAGGTAAAGCTTTGGAGCAACACAAGAGAAGAGTTCATTACTCTGGGAAGTACCCAAAAAAATTTGAAGAGAAATACAAGGAACAGGACCCTTTGAAATACGCGGACACAGTTGCCCGGGTTATTTCCAAGGGTTCTACTCCTGCCGGGATGCATATATCAATCATGGTAAAAGAAATCCTGGATGTACTTAAGATACAGCCCGGAGAGCAGGGACTTGACTGTACGCTGGGGTACGGCGGACACACAAGAAAAATGCTGGAAGCACTTGATGGTAAGGGCTGCGTATACGGCCTTGATGTTGACCCCATAGAGTCAAAAAAGACCGTGGAGAGGCTTAGGGAAGCAGGATTTGATGAGGATATGTTTAAATTCAGACTCATCAATTTTGCCAATATAGACAAAGTGTGCGCCGAGGCGGGTAAGTTTGACTTTGTCCTGGCAGATCTTGGAGTGTCTTCAATGCAGATAGATGATCCAAAGAGAGGCTTTTCTTATAAGATCGACGGACCGCTTGACCTTAGGCTTGACCCTGAGCATGGCCAGTCTGCAGCAGAGAGACTCCATGACATAACTATAGATGAATTTAAGGGGATGCTCATAGAAAACTCCGATGAGCCCTATGCAGATGAGATTGCGGAAAAGGTCTTTAATCTGATGAAAAAAGGTGATTCGATGGACACCACCTCCGCCCTTAGAAAGGCTATCGAGGCAGCACTATGGAAGGTACCAAAGCAAGAGAAGGCTGACGCAATAAAAAAGAGCTGTGCCAGAGTTTTTCAGGCCCTTCGGATAGATGTTAACAGCGAATTTGAAGTGCTGTATGCGTTCCTTGAAAAGCTGCCGGACATTCTTTCTCCGGGCGCAAGAGTTGCAATCCTGACCTTTCACTCAGGAGAAGACAGGCTTGTAAAGAAGTCCTTTAAAGGGCTTCACAAGGCAGGGGTATACAGCGAAATATCTGAGGATGTCACAAGGCCTTCTCCGGAAGAACAAAGGCTCAATCCCCGCAGTAAATCTACTAAACTTAGATGGGCAGTAAAGAGTGATGACCAATAATAAGCAGTTTTACCATAACCTGATAAGGATTTCCCTACCCATTGCTTTGCAGAGCCTTATGCTTGCCATGGTTGCGGCATGTGACGCCCTGATGCTTGGAAGAGTGGCCCAGATACAGATGACGGCTGTTTCTTTGGCTACCCAGATCCAGTTTGTACAAAATATGTTTTTAGCCTCTGCCACAGCAGCGGGAGCCATACTTGGAGCCCAGTACTGGGGAAAGGGGGATAAGAGGACACTTGAAAATATTTTCAATATTATGCTGCTGTTTTGCGGCATAGTATCCATCCTGTTCTTTGCTGCCTGTGAATTTACCCCGGGTGCTCTTATGAGCATATTTGCAGAGGATGCGGGGCTTATCAGCATAGGAAGTGAATATCTTCGTATTGCCGGATGGTCATATCTGATAACAGGCATATCCCAGTGCTATCTCACCATCATGAAGGTAACAGAGAATGTCAAGGCAGGAGCAGCTATAAGCTCCGCAGCAGTGGTGATAAACATTATCCTGAATGCTGTGTTTATTTTCGGACTTCTTGGGATCCCCAGAATGGAGGCGAAAGGAGCCGCTCTTGCAACAACACTTGCTAGAGTTGCCGAGCTTTTGCTCTGCATCGGATTATCAGCAGGACCTGGCTATGTAAGACCTGCTATTTCAAGGATGTTTGCCATACCCAGGGAGCTCTTTTTTGATTTTATGAAGCAGTGTCTTCCCCTTATGGGAGGGTGCCTTTGCTGGGGAGTTGGATTTACTTCTTACACCGCGATCATGGGACATATGGGAGTGGATGCGGCAGCAGCCAACTCAATCGCTGCAGTTGTAAGAGACCTGGTATGCTGTCTGTGTAACGGAATAGGAAGTGCAGCTGGAATCATTGTAGGCAACGAGCTTGGTGCAGGAAGGCTGGAAATGGGCAAAAAATACGGTCTCAAGCTCAAGAACCTGTCCTATGTCATAGGCTTTATTTCTACCGCAATTGTTCTTGCTGTTACGCCGTTTGTTGTAAATGGTGTGATCTTAACTGACAAGGCCAGGGAATATCTGATCTGGATGATGGTTATCATGTCATTTTATATGATAGGCCGATGTGTAAATACCGTAACCATAAACGGAGTCCTTGATGGCGGCGGAGACACTATTTTTGACATGTACAGTCTCATTGTATGCATGTGGATGGTCGCAATTCCCCTTGCTCTTTGCGGGGCATTTGTTTTTCACTGGTCGCCCCTTGCGGTATATGCCTGCACCTGCCTTGATGAAGTGGGCAAGATTCCATGGGTAATGTACCGGGTTAAAAAGTACAAATGGGTCAGGGATCTTACAAGATAAGCGGATAAAAGTAAAATAAACGGAATAAAAATTATTTTTTGATAAAATGAAGGCATCAATTGCGGTGCCTTCTTTTTTTTATGATATAGTTATAGTGTGTCAGCAACCTGATAGAAAGGATGGAAGGATATGGCGAAAAAGACTGAGTTTGAAGCGTGGCTACAGAAAGAAATCGAGAGCCAGAAGGGGCTATATGTGCCCGTGAAAGCAAGCATTATTGAACGCCTTATGGTGACTCAACTCCCATGTGATAGCATCCATCCCAATCCTGATGATGAGTTCTGCTTCCCTGAGGTTGGTCCCAGTTACAGGATCATCTCCGAATATGAAGGGAAGTTCAGGGAGAATATGCAGAACGGCTATCCTGCTGTACAGGAGCCTCTTATGGTTGGTAAAGTCCACCCCGGCGGATATATGCTGATAAATGGCCATCACAGATGGGCTGCAGCAATGAAGGTGGGCATTAAGAAGGTGCCTGTAAAAGTCATAAATATGACCACAGATGATGACATAAGACGAATGATAGAAAACTCCAAGCATGACAGGAGAGTTACTCTTGATCTTGATGAAGTGGTTCTCCGGGATCCAAGCGATCCATATATAGAGAAGGTGCCGTGGCTTCGAGGCGGCAGAAATTACCGCATGAGACTTGGTATACCGGCGCTGCTTCGCCACTTTAATACCCATGGCTATGACATATGGGCTTATTCGGCCAATTACTATTCAATCGATGATGTTCAGCGTTATTTCCGCAGATACTCAGTAAATGTGGATGGAATAATCGTTGGAACCTCCAAAAAGAAGGTATCGGAGTCTGAGGCAGAGAAGAATATGAAAAAGCTCATTGCCAATAAATATGGACAGACGGTGCATATAGACAACGATATGGTCCTTGTAACCCACAGCCAGTCCAAGGATTTTGAGGAGATTCCCATAGAGGCCATTGGAGCTGACTGGTCAAAAGAGATAATGGAGAAAAGTAAAAGTTATATCAGCCTATAAATATTGGTTAATTTTTCTTCTGAATATACTGTGCTATGATTCAACTATCAAAACAAACAACAAGTATTCGGGAGGAAATAATCATGGCAGACATCAAGCAGAGCGCACTTGAACTTATCGGCGGAACACCGCTTCTTAAATTAAACGGATATAGCAAGGCTGTTGGAGTAACAGGAGCTAACATTATTGCAAAGCTGGAGTACTTAAACCCAGCCGGATCAGTAAAGGACAGAGTAGCCCTTAGCATGATCGAGGATGCTGAAAAGAGCGGAAAGATTAAGCCGGGTGCTACGATCATCGAGCCAACAAGCGGAAATACAGGAATTGGTCTTGCAGCAGTTGCAGCAGCTAAGGGATACAGAGCAATCCTCACACTTCCTGATACAATGAGTGTTGAACGCAGGACAATACTTAAGGCCTACGGCGCAGAGCTGGTTCTTACAGAGGGTGCCAAGGGTATGAAGGGCGCCATAGCCAAGGCTGAGGAGCTTGAAAAAGAGATCGAGGGAGCAGTGATCCTTGGACAGTTTGTAAATCCCGCAAACCCTGCAATCCATAAGGCAACCACAGGTCCCGAGATCTGGAAGCAGACAGACGGAAAGGTTGATATCTTTATCGCAGGCGTAGGTACAGGCGGAACCATCACTGGTGTCGGCGAGTACTTAAAAGAGCAGAATCCTGACGTTAAGGTCATCGCAGTTGAGCCCGCTACCAGCCCTGTTCTTTCACAGGGAACAGCCGGAGCACATAAGATCCAGGGTATCGGAGCAGGATTTGTGCCTGATACACTTAACACAAAAGTTTATGACGAGATAATCCCTATCGAAAACGACGATGCCTTCGCTGAGGGCAAGAGATTTGCAGTATCTGAAGGAATCCTTGTGGGAATCTCATCAGGTGCAGCCCTTAAGGCAGCAACTATCGTTGCCAGCCGTCCTGAGAATAAGGGCAAGAACATTGTAGTTCTTTTACCTGATTCAGGTGACAGATATCTCTCAACACCACTGTTTGCAGACCCACAGTAATAAAGTGCCATAAGGTAATTTAACCCCTTCCATTATAAAGCCTATAGTTTTTGCCAAATTACACGTGTAAAAGAACACTCCGGGGCTCATCCGCCTCGGAGTGTTTTTGCGTCTTGAGGGTGCCTTTTTAAGGTTGTATTAAGGGATAAATGCTATTCTTTAAAAAATAGCAAAATAGACACAGAATTTTGCGAAATCAGACGTTTATTATTTGGACGGAATAAGGTAGAATTTGGGAAAGGAATAGAAAAAGAGGCATGAAGATGAAGAATAATTTAAAACAGTTTAGATTTCGGCTCCAGAGCTTTTTGATGAGGCTTATGTATGGACGAAATGGTTTTGATAACATGGCAAGGGCCAGCTACTTCCTGTCCCTGATATTACTGGTCATCAATATATTTGCCGGAAGCGTGATAATTTACTTCCTTTGGATCGGGTTATTTGGATATTCAATGTTCAGATCTTTTTCCAGAAATATCCCGCAAAGGTACAAAGAGAATCAGAAGTATCTGGAGATGACAGCAGGACTGAGAAGAAGTACCAACCTGTTAAAGCTGCAGTGGCGTGATCGCAGCACCAGCAGATATTATATATGCAGTAAATGCCATCAGCAGATCCGTGTTCCCAGGGGAAAAGGAAAGATAGAGATAACCTGTCCAAAGTGTGGCGGCAAATTTATAAAAAGGACTTAAGTTAATTGTGTGGCCTTAGAGCCACGGGAGAAACGTTATGGTACGAGATCCTTACAAGGTGCTGGGAGTTGCACCCGGTGCATCAGATGAAGAAATCAAAAAAGCATACAGAACACTGGCCAAGAAATATCACCCTGACCTCAATCCGGGGGATGAGGTGGCAGCAGAGCGGATGAATGAAGTAAATGCGGCCTATGATATCCTGACAAAGCCTCATACTGCAAGATATGCATCAGGATATGGTCCGGGATCTAGCCGTGGAAGTAGTTATGGAACAGGAACAGATGGCTATTATTCAAGCACTGGCAGCAGCGCGGGATCTGGATACACTAGCGGTTATGGCTATAGCGGAACCGGAACAGACGGATACAGCAGCTGGCAGGATAACAGCCAGAATCCCTTCGAAGACTATGGCACTTTCTTTGGATTTGGACCATTTGGATTCTTCCGCTTTGGAAACTTTGGCAGCATGAACGGCAGCTATAACAATAACAAAAGTAACGGCTGGAATGCACCATCTACCGGTGTCAGCATCATTGGTAAGCTCTTCAGGTGGTTCCTTATTTATGAGATCATTTCCATACTTCTTAAGTTTGTTTTCTTCTTTTGATGATCTGGTACTTATATTATCAGGGCTAAACATCATTTAAATGGTGTTTGGCCCTGTTTTTTATGTCCGGGCAGTTTTGTGAATGCGCTTCGGCATGATGCATAAAAATAATCGCTATTTAAATAATCAGGTAAACATGAGAAAATATATTTATGGAGGTGCATGGTCTATGAATATAGCGATTATCCTTGCAGGCGGAACAGGAAGCAGGATAGCTTCAGATACTCCCAAGCAGTTCATTGAGCTGTCAGGGCAGATGATGATAATGCACGCCTTAAAGCCTTTTGCCGACAGTGACATGGTGGACAATATCCAGATCGTAGCGGGAAAAGAGTGGCGTGAAAAGATAGAGCTGGAGCTGTTTGAAGACCCGGACAGTGAGCTTTCCCAGAAGTTTCTTGGTTTTTCTGATCCCGGTGAAAACAGGCAGATGTCTATTTTTAATGCCATGAGGGATATAAAGAAAATATTCGAATGTGCTACAGAAAATGACAATAGCGCCAATATCAGTGCTGATTCCAGGGAAAATGCGAGTCTTTCAAAGTACATGGTCCACAGTCCCTTTGACAGCCTGGATGGCATAATAATCCACGACGCTGCAAGACCCTTTGTTACAGTGGCAGATATCGACAGCTGTCTAAGCGCCCTTGAGGAGCATGACGGTGCCATGCCGGTTCTTCCCATGAAGGATACCGTGTATTTTAGCAGAAGCGGCCAGAAGGTTGATGAGCTTTTAAATCGCAACTGCATCTACGCAGGACAGGCTCCGGAAGCCTTTAGGTTCAATGAATACTTTAGAGCCAATCAGGATCTGCTTCCTGATAAGATCCTTCTTATAAAGGGCTCCACTGAACCTGCCATAATGGGCGGTCTGGATGTGGCAATGATCCCCGGCAATCAGCTGAACTTCAAGGTCACAACAAATGAAGATCTTGAACGGGCAAAAGAGATATTTGAAGGCCGCCGGTGAAATAATACAGATGAAAGGATGTGCAGATAATGAATGCACAGGTTTTATACGGAATAGACAATTTAAAATATGCAGAGGTTGATACACCTGCTCCCAAGGAGAACGAAGCACTTATAAGCGTAAGCTGCTGCGGTATCTGCGGATCAGACATCCCAAGGATATATAAAACCGGAGCACATAATATGCCCCTGATCCCCGGACATGAGATGACGGGAACTGTAAAGGAATGCGCTTCAAGACCTGTCCTTGTTGGAAAGAGAGTGGGAATTTTCCCTCTTATCCCCTGTAAGAAGTGCCCCCAGTGCAGGGAAAAGCACTATGAGATGTGCGAGAACTATAATTACTTAGGATCAAGATGCGATGGAGGATTTGCGGAATATGTCACGGCTCCTGTGTGGAACCTTCTTCCGCTGCCGGATGAAGTCTTAGATGAAGATGCAGCCATGCTTGAGCCCATGTGCGTTGCTGTTCATGCCATAAAAAAAGCCGGGCTGATTCAGGCTAAGCCGGGATTTTCAAAAATTGATTTTGAGATAGCTAAGATTGCAAAAAGGTATGGCTCCAAAGAAGCTGGCCCGGATACGAATTCAAATATTGTCGTGTGCGGCATGGGCACCATAGGCCTTCTGGTGGCTTTTTTCCTGAAGGATGCAGGCTACACTAACGTATACTGCGTAGGCAATAAGGATATCCAAAAGAAAAAGCTCCTGGAAATGGGCTATGATGACAGCCACTACTGCGATGTCCGCTACGGCGATCCAGCAGCTTTCATAAAAGAAAGGACCGGATCCGGCGCTGACTACTACTTCGAGTGCATAGGTCGCCCTGAGAACTACGCCCAGGCTGTTAAGTGCACAGCGCCCCTTGGCCACGTGATGCTGGTGGGCAACCCCGCTTCAGATATGGAACTGCCCAGAGAAATCTACTGGAAGATATTGCGCAATCAGCTTACCCTTTCAGGAACCTGGAACTCATCATTTTACGGAATTGATGATGAGCAGGGCACAGATGACTGGCGCTACGTCATTAGCCGTCTGTCTGACTGGGCGTCAGATCCTAATTCTTTTTTGCCAAACAAACTTATCACTCATAAATTCTCTCTTGCAGATATGCAGGCAGGTCTGGACATTATGAAACGTAAGTCAGAAGACTACGTGAAGGTTATGGTAAACTGCAAATAAAAAAGGCACCCCGCGGGGATGCCTTTTTTGTTATGTGCGCCTAGCGGCGCACGTTTCTAACGGGTTAAAGTCCCGAATCCGCCCGGTAGTGGGAAGGATATAGCCGAAAGCAAGGGTGTCTATCGCGAGGTGGAATCTGAAGGAAGCTGGATGTGGGGAACATACTAACCTACGGGCAAATCTCTGGTCTGACGTACAGAAATCTCATATGAGGTTATGCATGAGGGTAAGGCTGCATAACAAGTCGATGCCCAATAACTACACGGA
>JAEEGL010614503.1_pt1 | contig 74338 bp, 66 predicted proteins | sample 9134231 | NCBI WGS metagenome assembly JAEEGL01 (sample SAMN16246548, study PRJNA631951) | gut metagenome | biome: gut microbiome; feature: rumen; material: fiber-attached | host: Bos | place: Iran: Karaj | collected 2018-10 | reverse complement strand
CCAGCTTCAGGCGGGTATCAGCATTGCCGATGCAGCCAAGCGGGCAGTGCCCGCATGCATTGATCTAAAGTTCTCCGGCAGAAACCATAGATCATAAATAATACTGCTCTCCGCTTGCTTTTTTGCTGTATAATGTGCTATAAGGCGGCAGTGCCGCCCTCCATTGACCTAAAGTTCTCCGGCAGAAAACACAGATTATAAATAATACTGCTCTCCGCTTGCTTTTTACCGTATAATGTGCTATAATAAGAAAGTACGGCTTTCCGTACACATTTCATGCAGATGAAAGATCATCAAACCGCATCGCGGTATATGAAAGGAAAACCAGAAAATGGCTAACAACAATCCGAGCTTTATGAAAAGAGTTCCTGTCAGCAAGCCCTACCTCGTCACGAGAAATCAGGCACTGCGGCTGTCTCCGTCTAATTTCACCCAGTTCATGAAAGAGAGCACCGTCTACGGCGTTGTCGTCGATATGCCCATGGCACCGACCGTCATGACATCGCTCGCCTGCTACATCAACGGTGCCGCAAACCTCTATTTCAGCAACGGCAACGATTATTCCGGTGCTGCACAGCGTTATCCGGGCGTCGTACAGGCTGCACGCATTTTCGTCACCAATGCAGCCCGCTTCATCAGCGATGAAAACCGCGTCAATACGTTCGAGCTGCCGAACAGCAGATCACACTACGCCTATATCCTCACCACAAAGGGCATCCACCGCCTTGAGATCAACCCGATCTCGGGCCAGCAGAGCCCGGGCGAGCGCGCATTCATGACGCTCTATCAGCGTGTCATGGGCGAGCTTCATTCCGCACAGCTCAAGGATAAGGCAGCCGGTCTCGACCTTTCCGAAACGCTCGTCGCAACCCGCTGATTACCCGAAAAAGGAGCATATTCATGGAAGCACAGAACACACAGCCCAAGAAGCAGCGCATTTTCAGTGCGATTCAGCCGACCGGCGTCTTTACGCTCGGCAATTATATCGGCGCTGTCCGCAACTGGGATTCGCTGCAGGAAGAATACGAATGCATCTATGCGATTGCCGATCTGCATGCAATTACAGTCATGCAGGAGCCGGCGGAGCTGCGAAAAAATACCATGCAGGCATTTGCACTGATGCTCGCCTGCGGCATGGACCCTAAGCGCAGCGTCACCTTTGTCCAGAGCCAGAATCCGCATCACGCGGAGCTGAGCTGGGTACTCTCCTGCTCGACCATGTTCGGCGAACTGAGCCGCATGACCCAGTTCAAGGATAAGAGCCAGCGCCACGCAGACAATATCAACGCAGGTCTGTTCACCTATCCGGTGCTCATGGCTGCCGATATTCTCGCATACAACGCGGATCTCGTGCCGATCGGTGCAGATCAGAAGCAGCATCTCGAGCTTGCGCGCAATATCGCACAGCGCTTCAATCAGCGCTACGGCGAGACCTTTACTGTGCCGGATGCCTACATTCCGAAGCAGGGCGCAAGACTGATGTCCTTGCAGGATCCGACCAAAAAGATGTCCAAATCCGATGAAAATGCAAATGCATGCGTCTTCATCCTCGATGACAAGGATACGATCCTGCGCAAGTTCAAGCGCGCTGTCACCGATTCCGATACCGAGGTCTGCTACAGAGAAGGCAAGGACGGCATCAATAATCTCATGACCATTTACGGCGCTGTCACCGGCAAGACAATGGATGAGATCACAGCAGAATTTTCAGGCAAGGGCTACGGCGACTTCAAGATCGCTGTCGGCGAAGCAGTTGCCGATCACCTGGAGCCGGTCCGTTCCGAATTTGCTCGGCTGATTGCGGATAAGGCGTATCTGACCGAATGCATGACAAACGGTGCACAGCAGGCATATCACCTGACTTCCAAGCTGATTCGCAAGATTTACCGCCGTGTCGGCTTTATTGACAGACTGTAAGCCGTAGAGAAACAGCTGTCATTCTGCCGTGTAATTCACTAAAATCAGGCAAAAAGCACTCGTCCGTTTTGGATGTATGCTGAAATTTTCAAAAAATACGCAAAAACACTTGCTTTTTGTTGTAAATAGAGGTAAAATAAACTATATGAGAACAAGCGAAGAAACGCTTGCAGCACTGCGAAACTGCCCCCACTACGGCATCTCGGAGCTGCTGCAAATCATGCAGGTACTGCGCAGCGAAAACGGCTGTCCGTGGGACAAAGAGCAAACGCACCAGAGCATCCGGCAGGATCTGCTCGAGGAATGCTATGAAGCCGTCGAGGCAATCGACATGAACAGCGTTCCCATGATGCGCGAGGAGCTCGGCGATGTACTGCTTCAGGTTGTATTTCACAGCCAGATTGAAGCAGAGCAGAACCACTTTACCTTTGACGACATCTGCGATGAGGTTTGCAGAAAGCTCGTCATCCGGCATCCGCATGTCTTCGGAACAACCGAAGTCTCCGGCAGCGAGGAGGTCCTCAAAAACTGGGACAGCATCAAGCAGGAGACCAAGCATCAGCAGACCGCCGCGGAAACACTGGACGGCGTCTGTAAGGCACTCCCTGCCCTGATGTATGCGCAGAAGCTCGGCAAGCGTGCCGGCAGAGCAGGCATGGACTGGAAATCCGCAGAGGATGCGTTCCAGTATATCCGTAAGGAAACGGATGAGCTGGAGGCTGCCATGCAGAGCGGAGACAGCAAGCAGATCGAGGAAGAGCTCGGCGACCTGCTGTTCTCCTGTGTCAATACGGCACGGCATCTGCATATAGATGCGGAAACCGCGATGCGCGATGCAGCGGAGAAATTCCGGAAGCGCTTTGCGGAGACAGAAAGGCTTGTCCTCGCTGACAAAAAAGATATGACAGCACTTGATCTGGACACACTCGATGTCTACTGGGCGGAAGCAAAAAAGCATCTTGCGGAGCCCGAATCATAATTTACAAGCGCGCATCAAACCGGCGTGCTGTAAATAAAACAGAGAATGAAAATTGGAGGATCTTCACAATGACCAAAATCGAACTGATTACTGCACTGGCGCAGAAGGGTAACTGCACCAGAAAAGAGGCTGATGACGCGCTTGCACTCGTCACATCCGTCATCGTTGATTCGCTGATCGCAGGTGAAAAGGTACACCTGACCGGTCTCGGCACTTTCGAGATTCACGAGAGAAAGGCGAAGGAAACCAAGAATCCGCGTACCGGAAAGCCTATGACAACCCCGGCAAAGAAGGCACCTGCCTTCCGCGCATCGAAAGCACTGAAGGAAGCTGTTAACAAGTAATGAGACTGGATAAATATCTCAAGGTCTCCCGCCTGATGAAGCGCAGAACCGTCGCCAACGAAGCGTGTGACGCCGGCAGAGTCTCCGTCAACGGGAAGCCTGCGCGTGCCTCCTATGATGTCAAGGTCGGCGATCTGATCGAGATTGCCTTCGGACAAAGAACCATGAAGGTGCGTGTTGCCGCTGTTTCCGAGGTCGTTCGGAAGGAGGAAGCTGCGGCACTCTATACGGTTGAACCGTGAATCTGCCGCGATACTTGCAGATTCGGATCAAGCTGAAAACAAAGCCGGAGAGGACGCATCTCCGGCTTTTTTCTTTGCTGTACGGCACAATGCGCGCATATCCCGCAATACAAAATGCCCCCGATCAAAAAGATCAGGGGCATTTGATATCGCTTCTGATTAGTCAGCGGTGTACGGGATCAGTGCAACATATCTGGAGCGCTTGATCGCGGTCGTGAGCTCACGCTGGTGGAATGCACAGGTGCCGGTGACTCTGCGGGGCAGAATCTTTGCACGCTCAGTCATGCACTTCTTCAGACGGTTGATATCCTTGTAGTCGATGCTCTGAACCTTATCGGCGCAGAACATGCAAACCTTTCTGCGCGGTCTCTTGCCGCCGCGCTGCGGTCTCTCATGATCCATAGGCATGATATATTTCCCTCCTTTTCAGGAAATCAATTTAGAACGGAACTTCTCCGTCGCTGAGGATTTCTTCAAATTCACCGATCTCACCAATGGAGAGCGCATCCTGTGCCGGTGCTGCCGGACGCGGTGCGGAAGGTGCCGGTGCGTTCTGATAGCCGCCCTGCGATGCATAACCGCCCTGCTGCTGATAGCCGCCGCCCTGCTGATAACCGCCGCCGCCGTAGCCGCCCTGCTGACCGCCGGCGTAATCGCCGCTGCCCTGTCCCTTGGACTCGCAGAAACTGACATTATCGACAAACACATTCATGCGGTAATGCTTGACACCATTGTTATCGGTATAATTGTCGTTCCGGAGCTGACCTTCCACCAGAATCATATTTCCCTTGCTGAAATAGCGGGAAACAAATTCAGCTGTATTTCTCCATGCCACGCAATCCACAAAATCAGTTTCGCGTTCGCCTGTCTGCTTATTTGCAAACTGACGATTGATCGCAATGGAAAAACGGCAAACCGGAACACCGGAGGTCGTCTGCCGGAACTCAGGATCACGGGTCAGACGTCCCATTAAAATAACCTTGTTCAGCATAAACCGAACCTCCTTTTTTGCACTGGGATATTACTCCGTGACCGTGATCATGGAGCGCAGCACACCGTCCGTGATGTTCAGGACACGATCCAGCTCTGCCGGGAAGTCCGGCGTGGACGTGAAGCCTGCCACGATGTAGTATGCATCGGACTCGTAGTTGATCGGGTATGCCAGCTTACGCTTACCCCACTCATCAACCTCGCCGAGTTCTGCATTCTTCTCGATGAGGGTCTTGATCTTCGTCCAGATGTTCTGAACTGCCTCCTCACCCTTGCTGAGGCTGATCACAACCATCAGTTCGTAGCTTGCAGATTTCTTCGCCATGTTTGATACACCTCCTTTTGGATAAAGCCCGTCCGTTCAGATTCGGGCGGACAAGGAATCGGCTTTCGCCTCGGTACGGACAAACCGTACCTTACTATTTTATCAGAAAATTGCGGATTTGTCAAGAGCAAACCGAAAATTTTTCCGGAGAATGCGGCATCATCTGACCGGATGTGACAAAATATGATAGACTGTGTATCATTTTTATATTGACAAATCCGGAATCCTCTGCTATAATGAGTATAACATACAGTTGTGCCACTGAATACGCCATTTGACTACCGACGAAAAGAGGGATACCATGAAACCGATTCTGATTTCGATCAGCCGTGAATACGGCAGCGGCGGCAGAGAGATCGCGCAGAATATCTCCGAGCGTCTGGAGCTGCCCGTCTTTGACCGCAAGCTCATCGACATGACCGCTGACCAGTGCGGTTATTCCACCAAGTTCATTCAGGAAAATGAGGAGCGCATGACCAATTCCTTTCTCTATAATATCGCCGTTGCAGGACCTTATTCGCCTTTTGCAGAGGCGGAAGCTCTGCCGCAGGACTATGTCTTCCTGACACAGAGCAAAATCATCACCAAGCTCGCAAACGAGAATCCGTCTGCCGTATTTGTCGGACGCTGCGCAGATTATATCCTGCGCGACCACCCGAGCCTGTTCAGTGTCTTTATCACTGCGGATATGGATTTCCGTGTTCGCCGCGCGATTGAGCACTATGACGTTCCGCCGGAGAAGGCATATGCGATCGTCAGCCGGCACGATAAGCAGCGCCGCCGCCATTATAATTACTATACCGGCATGGAATGGGGCGCTAGTTCCAATTATCACCTGATTCTCAATACCGGAAAGCTCGGCATCGAGACCGTCACAAGCATTCTGATCGAGCTGATCAAGCACGCATAATACCGTATCCCCGATTCACAGATCGGGGATGCTTTTTTGATTTGTATACGCTGAAGCTGAGGTAACGTCTATGCTGAAACATATGCGCGGCAGTCTGCTGCTGCTGACCGCCGCAATCATCTGGGGCACCGCCTTTGTCGCGCAGCGCAAAGGCATGCGCTATGTCGAACCGTTTACCTATAATGCAATCCGCACGCTGATCGGCGGTCTGGTGCTGATTCCGGTCATACTCGGCGTCCGTCTGCTGCGGAAGAAATCCGCTGCCGTATCCCCTGCCGTCAGCCGGAAAGCGACGCTGCGCGGCGGCATCTGCTGCGGCATCACACTGTTCACCGCAAGCTCCTTGCAGCAATGCGGTATCGCGCTGACAACCGCCGGAAAAGCCGGATTCATTACGGCGCTGTATATTGTGATTGTGCCGCTGCTCTCGGTTTTTCTGCATCAGAAGCCGCCGAAAGTGATCTGGATTTGTGTTGCAGGCGCAGTTGCCGGCTTCTGGATGCTCTGCATCCGCAGCAGGTTCACAATCAACCGAGGCGATCTGCTGACGCTCGGCTGTGCACTGTGCTTTGCGGTGCATATTATGGTTGTTGATCATTTCTGCACGCAGCAGGCAGACTGCATCGTCTTGGCATGCATCCAGTTTTTCACTGCCGGCAGCCTCATGACGGCGGTGATGCTGTGCTTTGAGCATCCTGACCTGCAAAACATCCTCGCGGCAAAGGGCACAATCCTCTATGCAGGCATTATGTCCAGCGGTGTTGCATACACCTTCCAGATTCTCGGGCAGCGCGAAACGCCCCCGACCCTTGCCACTTTGCTGATGAGTCTGGAATCAGTCTTTGCAGCGCTCTCAGGCTGGCTTTTGCTCCATGAGCATCTCTCCGCCGCTGAATTCAGCGGATGCGTGCTGGTCTTTGCTTCCGTGATAACCGCGCAGCTCGTCGTGAATAAGACGTCTCCGAAAGATTGAAAACAGGGCTCTACAGTAAACTGTAGAGCCCTCATGATTCATCTCTCGGATATAACTTTACGCATCCTCAGGCATATCCCAGTTATGCCAGACGTTCTGGACATCATCGTCGTCCTCAAGGTGCTCGAGCAGCAGACCCATTTTGCGGAGCGACTCCTCCTCGGTCAGGGTAACATAGGTGCTCGGAACCTCCTCCGCTTCCGCAGAAGCAACGAGATACCCCTTTGCCGTCAGACCCTCGCGCAGATCGCCGACCGCTGCCGGATCACAGACAATCTCAATGCTGTCCTCGGAATAGGTCATATCGTCTCCGCCGAGCTCCATGACGTCCTCCATGACAGCGTCCTCATCCAGCTCGCCTTCATGCTCGATTACGACAATACCCTTCGTCGAGAACAGATACGAAACGCATCCGGTCGTGCCGAGATTGCCGCCGAACTTATCAAAATAGTGGCGGATATTGCCCGCGGTACGGTTCTTGTTGTCGGTCAGGCACTCAACGATGACCGCAACGCCGTTCGGACCGTAGCCCTCGTAGGTCAGGGATTCGTAGTTGTTCTTGTCGCTGTCGCCGGCTGCCTTCTTGATCAGGCGGTCGATGTTGTCATTCGGAACATTGTTCGCCTTTGCCTTTGCGATCAGGTCGCGCAGCTTGCTGTTATTGTTCGGATCAGGGCCGCCCTCTTTGATGACAACCATCATCTCTCTGCCGATCTTGGTAAAGATTTTCGCCTTTACCGCGTCGGTCGCTTCCTTTTTCCGCTTGATATTATTCCACTTGGAATGTCCGGACATGAAAAACGCCTCCTATTCTGAAATTTCATGCTCCTGCGTGTGTTCCTGCCAGATCACCGCAAACAGCTCGCGCAGCCTTGTGATCTCGCCGCAGAGATATAAATATCCGAACAGGCATTCAAAGCCTGTTGCCTTCCGATAATCCGCCGGTGTGGCATGCTTCGGCACGCTGATCCCGCTTGCGTTCCTGCCGCGGCGAAGGATATCCGCTTCCTCGTCCGTCAGCATCTCAGCGATTCTTGCCGCCGCATCCGCCTGATAGGCAGCGCGGACATGTGCAACCGCCTGCGCATGCAGCTCACGCGCCGGACGGTTCGCTTCGCGCAGCAGCATCTCACGAACCATAACCTCATAGACACTGTCTCCGAGAAACGCGAGCGTCAGCGGACTGTACTGCTTCGCCTCATCGGGCAACAGCGGTGCCTGTGCAGAGAGCATATCAATCGACATAGTCAAACTCGAAACCGTTGATCGAAACGGTTACGCCCTCCTTTGCACCCATTTCCTCCAGCTTGTCGATGATGCCGCTGGTGCGCAGAACACGCTCGAAATATTGCAGCGATGACCAGTCATCCGGATTGATCACGCGCATGATCGGCTCCATAAACGGCGCTTTGACCTGATAAACACCGTCCGCGTCGATCTCAATCGTATAGCGCTCCTGCTCCTCGGGTGCTTCCTCCGGTGCTTCCTCCGGTTCAAACCGCTTGACCGGCGGCAGCGTTTCGAGCGTTTTTGCGATCTCATCCAGCAGCGGCTTTGTACCCTGCGCAGCAGCCGCAGAAATGACATAGAACGGCAGCCCCTTCTCTGCAATATATGCATGCAGGCGCTCAATCTGCTCCTCGGATGCAAGATCGGCTTTGTTCGCAGCGACAATCTGCGGACACTTGCTCAGATCCTCCGAAAAATCACGGAGTTCCTTGTTGATCTTCTCGAAATCGTCGATCGGATCGCGGTCCTCGCTACCGGAAACATCCAGCACATGCACGATCAAACGGCAGCGCTCCACATGCCGCAGAAAGGCATGTCCGAGACCGGCGCCTGCTGCGGCGCCCTCGATCAGTCCCGGGATATCCGCCATGACAAAGGATCGCTCATCGTCAAATTTCACCACGCCGAGCACCGGCTCCAGCGTCGTAAAATGATAGTTTGCAATTTTCGGTTTTGCAGCAGATACGACTGAAATCAGCGTCGATTTGCCGACATTCGGGAAACCGACAAGTCCGACATCCGCGAGCAGCTTGAGCTCTAAGATGACATCGAACTTTTCACCGTCATAGCCCGGCTTTGCAAAGCGCGGAACCTGTCTTGTAGAGGTTGCAAAATGCTGATTGCCCTTGCCGCCTCTGCCGCCCTTTGCGAGAATCACCGGTTCATCGCCGGAGATATCCGCCATCACTCTGCCGCTTTGTGCTTCACGGATAACGGTTCCGCGCGGCACCTTGATCACAAGATCGGGTGCGCTCTTGCCGGTACAGCGCTTCGCCGCGCCCGGCTGACCGTTCTCCGCAACATATTTCCGCTTATAGCGGAATGAAATCAGGGAAGAATCGTGGTCGTCCGCTACAAAAACAATATCGCCGCCCTTGCCGCCGTCCCCGCCGTCGGGTCCGCCTGCCGCAACAAATTTCTCGCGGTGGAAGCTGACGGCGCCGTCGCCGCCTCTGCCTGCTTCGATATGGATTCTCGCCTGATCGACGAACATAGACATTGAAATCACCTCATAAGAAATCCCCCTGCGTTAAACACAAGGGGACCATGCGGTACATCAGACGCCCTGCACCGGTGATCCCGGCACAGGACATCATGCATTCTTACTGCTGCTCGGCAGCATAGACACTGACGCGCTTGCGGTCGCGGCCGAGACGCTCGAAGCGAACCTGACCGTCGATCTTTGCGAACAGTGTATCATCCGAACCGATGCCGACATTGTTGCCCGGGTGGATGTGTGTGCCGCGCTGACGAACAAGAATATTGCCCGCCAGAACGTACTGACCGTCACCGCGCTTGACGCCAAGGCGCTTTGCTTCGGAATCACGGCCGTTCTTGGTAGAGCCAACGCCCTTCTTATGAGCGAAGAACTGCATGCTAATACGCAACATTTTGATTGCACCTCCGTATTCAAAAGTGGTGGCTGCTCTCAGCACTGTTTCAGAGTGACGGTCAGCAAACCGTCAAAATCCTCTGAAAGCGCCTGCATATGAATCAGCAGCCCGTGCAGGAGTTCCGATTGCACAGGATCCGGCGCATCAAGCCGGAAACCGAGTGTGTTCTGCGCAGATGCGGAAGGCTGTTCCGTGATCGTGACGGCGGCGCCGAAGCACTCCGTCAGCGTATTGCAGGTCAGCTGAACCGCCGAGGAGACTGCCGCACAGAGAATCTGACCGCGCGGGTCCTCCTCCGTATATTCAGCATGTCCCTTGACCTTGCAGCTGATGAACATTCCGTTTTTCTGCGTGAACGAAGCTGTGAGCTTCATCTCCCGTGCTTATTTGCTGATCGTTTCGATGCGGACCTGTGTAAACGGCTGTCTGTGGCCCTTTGCACGCTTCTGACCGCACTTCGGCTTGTAGGTGAAGACGCGAATCTTCTTACCCTTGCCGTTTGCGAGCACCTTTGCGGTGACGGATGCGCCGTCAACGGTCGGTGCGCCGATCATCAGACCGCTCTCATCGCCGACTGCTGCGACCTGATCGAAGGTAACGGTATCGCCGACCTCAGCTGCGAGCTTCTCAACGCGAACAACGCTGCCCTCCTCAACCTTCAGCTGCTTACCGCCTGTCATAATGACTGCATACATGGTATTCTTGGCACCTGCCTTTTCCATAAACTCGCTGCGAACGGTGCGCTGTATGAACCGTAAACGGGCATACTGCGGCTTCAACCGTCCAACATGCGGCTCTACCATTATACAGGATTTTCGCAGTTTTGTCAATAGCTGACGAAAAGCCGCCGGTATAAATTGCGGCAGCTTTTCGCGGTAAATTTAGTGATTATTACAGATTCTTCTCGAATTCATCCTTTGTGATGAGCTTTGCGATATATTGCAGGATGCGTGTCGTATCCTCAGCGGTCAGGCCTTCGCTGCCGTCGCAGTCCGCATTCAGCTTGCCGTCAGATGTCAGCGTGGCTGCTGCATCCTCCGCGATAAAACGCGCAAGCAGCACCGCGTCAGAAACATCAACGATGCGATCACAATTAACATCACCGGGAAACTTCGCCTTCGGCTGCGTACCTCCGGACGCAGCGGTCTGGGAGGTCGTCTGCGTGGTTTCGGTTTTCTTTGTGCCGGAAGCCGTTGTCTGCTGCGGCAGCTCCGGATCGTAGGTATCCCAGTCCGGCAGCTCATCGAGCGTGATGCAGTAATCGCTGGTATAGATTTTTTTCAGCTCGTCCGCGCCGGTCAGCTCGGTCAGATAGCGCTGATACCACGGGCAGAAATAGAGCCATGCAGCCTTGTCCTTTTCCAGATTTTCGAGCGACGGGATTGTATCATTCTCGCTCATGACAACCATTTTCTGACCCTTGGTCTGCGCGACCATGGAATAGAATGTCGCAGCAATCGCGCTGTAATTCGGATCATTGTTATTGATCGCGTTGTACTTGTCACAGCCCTGAAAATCGACGTATTCATCGCCCGGATACCATTCCGCAGCATGTGCAGAGGTCGAGCAGGTCCAGATCCACAGCAGATTATGCAGCTTGTATTCCTTGGTCAGCTTGTCGTAGAGGTAGTGATACAGATTGACACATGCCTCCGGACCCTCAGCGCCCCACCAGAACCATGCGCCCTCTGCCTCGTGCAGCGGACGGAACAGAATCGGCACACCGGCATCACGCGCCTTGCCGAGCTGTTCTGCGAGCAGTGCGATATCTGCATTGAGCACCTCATTCTCCCATGTGCCCTCCTTGACCGCATTCGTCGCACTGAACGTGGTGAAATTGCCGCCGTTCGCTGCGGATTCAACATAGAATGCGCAGTCCTTGCTGCCCTTTTCGGTCGGGACATTCCAATGGTAGGTCACGGTCGGGATGCCGCCCTTCACCTTATACCAGTCAACAATCCGTTCCGGCGCATCATCAAAATAAGGCGCAGTCGTATTGTAGAAGAGCAGGTCAATACCGCGGATCGCAGGCTGCTTGCCCGTTGTCTTTTCGATATACTCAAACTCCGCTTCGTTATCGACAAAATAGTCAATCGGCTTGCCCTGCGATTTCAGCGCATCTTTGTTATAATTGTGCGAGCCGCAGTATTCCTGCTGACCGGAGAGAATATGCTTGCCGTAAACCGAGCGCAGATACGCATAGAGCTTGCGCGCCTCGGGGCTGGCATCCGGATCGCAGGGTGCCGCTGCCGGTTCAAAGTTTGTCAGATATGCCGGTGCATCGGAAAGCGTCAGATAGTCAAGGAAGGTATAGCCCCAGTAGCTCTTGATTGCAATGGTATTCTTGCCTTTGTTCAGATGAACATAGCCTGCCGGAAGCATCTCCCAGCCCTTGCCGGAATTGAACGGAAACAGCACCTCGCCCTGCGATTCGCCGTTGACAATGAGATACTGCGTCTTATCGGGCTTCTCCGGATTGCCGAAGCACTGAATATAGCAGATGTTGAGCGCATAGTAGCCCTCTTTCTCAATATCCACCGTGACCTCTGCGGTCGCCTCCTTGCGGTCGATATAGACATAGCTGTCGCCCGACCAGCCCTTCATGTCGCAGACATTGCCGAAGCCGTCCTCATCGACCTGCTCCCATGTGATCGGCTCACGTTCCTCGCAGTCCTTGAGCGTACCGCTCTCGAACTCGACCTTGATGACCTTTCCGTCCGCTGCGGACACTGTGCCGCAGGGTACGGAAAGCGCGCCGACAGCGATTGCAGCCGCTGTCAGCAGTGCGGTTTTTCTGTTTGTTTTCATTTTCGGTAACCTCTTTTCAAAATAAAGAAATGTATTGTTAACAGCCGGTCTCTCCGGCTTTATAACCGATTTGTTTAGAGATAGAAGATAGGAGATAGCAGTTGTGGTGTCGGCTGCGCCGAAGGATTTATAAACAGTGCTTGAAGCACGCACCGCATCTTCTCACTACACTCTTTTTCGCGCAGCAAAATAATATCTGTGGATGCTGCCGCAGACGGCACCCTTTTCTCTGATCTCTGCTTCTGTTTTCACCAGCTGCGGGAAGCAGCGATCCACCGAAAATCCGGTAAATTCCCATTCAATCACTTTGGCAAACCAGATCAGCGCCGCCGTATCAAAAAAGCGGATCGGACGATATGCCTCATCTTCTGCAAGGATTTCAAAGCCTGCTGCGCGGAACTGCGCAAGCTGCGTATCAAGATACTGCTCCGGAAACGGAACCTTCGCATCCGGCAGCAGCCGCGTCACCAGTTCACGGTCATTCTCCGCGCCGACCTGCTGCGTCAGAAAGATGCCGCCCGGCTTCAGCACGCGCCAAAGCTCACTGAAATCGTATGAACCGTGCCGGTTGAGCACCAGATCAAACGACGCATCATCAAACGGCATCGCGGATTCGTCCGGCATGGGGCGGAAGTCAATCCCGAGCGGCAGCAGACGTTCCCTGCAAAGCGCAATATTCGGTGCCCATCCCTCTGTAGCAGCCGTCTGTTCATACGGATGCCCCAGCGACAGCAGAAATTCTCCGCCGCCGGTGTCCATATCCAGCAGGCGCTGTCCGTCATGCAGATATTGCTGCACAATCGCTGCAAAATCCCACGGCAACAGCGCATCGCCGTCATCCCATTTGCCTTCGAGTTCGCTGAAATCCCAGCCCCTGATCTGTGCGCGGCGTTCCACAGCCTGCCAGGTCGCTTTTTGTTCTTCCAAATTCATAATAACTGCTCCTTTTCATATTTACGTGATATGAAAATGCAGTCTGACAGCTCATTTTCCCGATACAGTGCTGTCAGTCCTGCATCGGGCAGTTACCTCGCGGCATCATCTCAGCTCCTCATCAGCATCAGGCAGATACTGCCCGCTTATTTTTCAAGGTCCATAATCATATCAACTCTGCGCTGATGTCTGCCGCCCTCGAACTCCGTGAACAGGAAGGTATCGAGAATCTCCTTTGCAAGACCTGCGCCGACAACACGCGCGCCCATACAGAGCACATTTGCATCATTGTGCAGGCGGGTGAACTTTGCGCTGTAGGTCTCGGTGCAGACTGCCGCACGGATGCCCTTCATCTTATTCGCTGCCATGCACATGCCGATGCCGGTGCCGCAGAGCAGAATGCCCATATCTGCATAGCCGTCCTGAATACGCTTGCAGACCTCCTTTGCGATATCCGGATAGTCGCTCGGCGACTCATCGGTACCGCAGTCGATGTACGGAATCTCCTGATCTCTGAGATAATCCCTGACAATTTTCCGCAGATCAGCCGCTGCGTGGTCACTTCCGATAACGATCATGATAGTATCCTCCTTTTTACTTATGCATGTTCCAAAACGGGTTTTCCGCGATAGGAAACATAAAAATGATCCGTATCGCTTCCCCCGTCTTTTCCGAATGTAAAATAGAAATCATCCTTCTCAAAGGCTTCGATTTCTTCACCGGTCACGCAGTCATATGCATGTCCGTCTGCCGTCACGGCAGCAATATAATCCATACCGGTTTCCGTATCAAACCAGATACCGAGCTCGCATTCGCCGAAGCGTTCTTTTGTATCCTGCGTATCAAATTTGATTCTGGCATCCCGACTGTCAAACACATACTGATTTCCGCCGCCGGAATAAAACGAAATGCCGTCGCAGATGCCGTCGTGGTCGGCGTCCATGACAAAGCCCAGCCGGTACTGCATCGAACCGATCTTTGCAATCAGGTGCTTCATATGCTCCTTGCAGTCCAGCACGGCAGGCGTTTCAAAGCCCTCGATCTGCTCCGAGGGATCCTCTGCGGCGCGTTCATAGGGCGAAGAAAAAGTCACCGTATTGCTGACAGGCTTATATCCGCCGTTGATAAAGGCGTTCAGATATACGCTGTATTCGCCGCTGCCGTAGTTCATCGGGCGGTAGGACATTTCGCTGTCCGCACTGCGATCCAGCTGTTGTTCGCCGTTGAAGCAGATCACCCACCCCAGATTCATAACATCATGCGTATCCGCCGTGCGCGTGACAAGCCCCGTTTCATCGACGGTCAGCACAAAATATTTCGTATAATCAGGCGGCTCGGTCTGAACCGGCTCCGTCGTCTGCTCGATATCCGTCTGCATCGGCGGCGTCGGCTCCCCTTCCGAAGAAACCGTCTGCTTTTCCTCCGTTTTCTGCTGAATCTTCTCCGAAATCCGCCCGAGTACATTGAGCGCGGGCTCTTTTGCGGCTTCGGTCGTACCGGTTGTGCTCTGCTTTGCCGCAGAAGTCGCGGTACAAGTCGTTGCCGCCGTGACGGATTCCGCAGCGGATTCCGTTGATTCTGCGGATGTCTCCGCCGTTGTTTCCGTGCCGGATGCTGTTGTCTCCGGCGTCTCTGCTGTCTGTTCCGGACGGTTCGCATCACAGCCCGCAAGCAGAACACTCAGGCTCAGGACCGCCGCCAGACGCCGTATCTGTTTTGTCATATTGTCCTCCGTTTCTCAGCCGATCTTGACCGCCTGCAAATAGCTGACTGTTAAGTCCTCGGGCGAAACCGGTGCCTGATGCATCGCCGCCATGGCAATGCCGCACGCTGACTGATTGCAAAGATGCATCGGCGCTGCAAAATATTCTGCCGGTGCATTGGCACGCAGCACTGAAATGCCGTCGCCGATCACCATGACCGGTGCGCCGTATCCTGCGATCTGTGCGACGATCTCCGCAGCAGACAGGATTTTATCTTCGGTCAGCCGTCTGACCGTACTGCCGTCGCCCTCAAAAAATGCGCAGTAGCAGAGGTCCTTTCTTGCGGCAAGGCATGCACAAAGAATACCGCTTCTGCCGCAGAGATTCCACGCAAGACCTTCCAGTGAGGAGATACCCGCACATTGCTTTCCGCCTGCGAATCCAAGTGCCTGCATCGCCGCAATACCGATGCGCAGACCGGTATAGGAGCCCGGACCGTTTGCCGCCGCAAAAACATCGACATCCTGCACGGTATGTCCTGTCTCCGCGAGCAGCTGCTTTGCCATTGGCAGCAGAATCTGCGAATGCGCGCGTTGCGTATACAGCATCCGGTATCCGAGCAGCACCCCGTCTGCCGCAACGGCACAGGATGCGGTTCTGCCGGATGTATCAACCGCCAAAATCATCAAGCTGCTCCTCTCCTTCCACTGTGATCTGACGCGGCTGCTCACCGCTGCCCGTAATCGTGATTTTTAAGACAGGCTGTGGCAGCTCGTCCGCAATATTCTCCGCCCATTCGATCACGAAAACCGAATCCTCCTGCGGATAATCCCAGAAGCCGGTTGTTTCGAGCGCCTCCGGCGAGGTCACGCGGTACATATCGAAATGATAGACCGACATGCAGCCCGCCGCATGATATTCATTGACAAGCGCGAAGGTCGGCGAGCTGACGAGATCGGGCAGCCCGATCCCCTCGGCGAGTCCGCGCGTAAAGGTCGTCTTTCCGGCACCCATACCGCCGAAAAAGGCAATGCAGGTTCCGGGCTTCACGGCAGCGCCGATGCGTTTTGCCAGCGCATGCGTCTCCGCCGGTGAATTCGTGGTATACGATAACATGATAGTTCAGTCCTGTTTGATAGAATAATACACAACAACGGTACAGCATTTCTGCTTCGGATCACGCCGCACAGCGGTTTCCGGCAGCGTACCGCAGTCATCCGCGAGCGCTTCCTTCAGCTTCTCCGCAAGCAGCAGCGCCATGCCGCAGATCTCGCCGTCCCACTGCAAGGGATAAAAGCCGCAGTGCGAGAGCTGCACCGTCCAGATATCCGATTCTGCGGTATCCTCCGTTACGCGGAAATTCACCGCCGCGGCATCCGGATTCCCGCCGAACATCCGCGCAGTACGCAGCTCATGCCGCCGCAGCCGCTTTACAATCTGCTCCGTCAGCTTTGAGAGCTGCTCGTTCCATTCCTCAGTCAGAAGCTGCCGGAATGCCGCGCCCGTATGCACCTGCACAAAAGAATCCGGTGCCTGAATCACTGCGTCGGTGCGCGTTTCGGTGAAATACTGCTTCTGTTCGCCCTGCATCACAGTTTTCTCGGATATGACCGTCTGCGGATATTTGATTTTCAGATCGGGATAGCGTTCCCCGAGCATCCGGACCGCCGCCGCATTCATTTCGATCTGTGTCTGCGCATCCGAATGCGGCATCGGAAGCGGTTCACCGTTCCCGTCACTGCCGCGCTCGACCGTGCCGAGCGCTTTGGTCAGCAGAAAGCCGCTGTCCTTTGCACTGATCGCCTCAGAAAACAGCTCTGCTGCCAGCATTTCAGTCGTCAGCTGCATATCCGGAAACACCTCCGTCCGTCAGATTTCCATACATATTCATTATACCAGTATCCGGACGGAAAGTCAAGAGTCTGCACTGCAAATGCGCTGCTGCGGCAGCAAACGCAGGCAGTTTTCAGAATTGTTTATTTGTTTTATCATATATAATATATCATGTGAATGTTCTTTCGTCTTTTTTCTGTGTTCCTGTTGAATTTTTCGACAAACTATGCTATAATAAAAAAGTTAGTCTGAATCTCAAACATATTTCGGAAAGGAAAATCAAAAAATGGCAGATTACATCATTGCGGCAGCCTCGACTGCTGATCTTCCGGACGAATATTTCAAGGAGCATAATATCCCGCTGATCCGCTATACCTATTCCATCGGCACGGACGTCTTTGAGGATGACTGCAAAGAAACAACCCGCAGCCGCGCCTATTCGGATATGCGGTCAGGCACTGTCTATACCACCTCCATGATCAATGAGGCAACCTATGAAGAATTCTTCCGCGGTCTCATGGAAAGCGGAAAAAACGTGCTCTATCTGGATATGTCAAAGGAAATGTCCAGCTCTTACCTTGCATCGCACCGCGCCGCAGAGCACGTCCGCAGGGATTATCCGGATCAGGAGCTCTATCTCATGGATACGCGCTGCATTTCGGGCGGCCTCGGTCTGCTCCTCTGCGAGTGCGTCGCGCGCATGGAGCAGGGCGCATCCTTTGAGGAAGTCATCCGCTGGGGCGAGGAGCACAAGCTGCATATCATGCACCGCTTCACCGTCGATGACCTGAATTATCTCAAGCGCGGCGGCAGAGTTTCCAATGCATCCGCGATGATCGGCTCCATGCTTTCGATCAAGCCGGTGCTTTATGTTCCGGATGACGGCAAGCTGACCGTCTGTGCAAAGGTGCGCGGCAGAAAGGCTGCGCTCAAAACACTGTTTGAAGGTATCAAGCGCGACCTGACCAAGCCGGACGGCAGGCACATCATTATCAATCATGCAGACTGCGCCGAAGATGCGGAATGGCTGCGCGATGCGCTCCGCAAAGCATTCCCGACACTCGGCAGGATCGAGATTCTCAGCCTCGGCATCGTCATCGGTGCGCACTGCGGTCCGGGTCTGATCGCCGTCTTCTATATGGGAGACAAGCGCAAGCCATGAGATTTACGGGCGTTCACGTTCGGCTGCATAAAGACACGGTGCTGCCGGACAAGGAGGGAAAAATGAAGAAAAACAAAGCATTGCGGATTTATATTCTGATTCTGTTCCTGATTCCGCTGGTGACACCGCATTTTGATTGCTTATGGTGTGTTTTTTTGTGTTATTTGATGTCGCTGCCGGTTCATTCGGTCATTCTTGGTGTAATCGCAGGAAGGAATATGGAGAAGCGCCGGTTCTTTCCGCTGATTCCGCTGCTTCTTCTGGCGGCTTCCTATCTGTTCAGCTTTACGTATTACAAGGCTGCGGAGTCGTCGCACCATAATCTATTCGGATATATAATAAATAGATGTATAGAAGCCTATACAATAATGGGAATGGGCTTTTCAGATCATATGGATGTGAACAATTTGAACGGAACAGTCCAGCCGGAGTTTGACAGGTATGGAACCTTTGGCTATCATGAACTGCCAATTCCGCTTGTTCTTCTGTTTTCTTCGCCGCTGTTTTGCTGGATTTCCATGCGAATCACCGCGCTGCTGCACCGCGAAAAAAGTGCAGACTGAAAGACAGTTCTTATATTTTTATAAAATCCTGCCGGATACCCTTGCGCAGAACCGTGATCCGTGATATAATAACGCTGTAGAATCGAAACATGTCGAATTACAGAAACGGAGTTATTTCATGGCACGCAAACATATTCTGATTGCAGTCGGCAGCGTCGTCTGCGCCGGACTGCTCGCTTCCTGCGCCGTTCTCGGCGCGGTTGCATACAAGCAGCGTCATACCATTGCTTCGCTGCGCGAATCCATGGAGCGGCAGGGCGAGGACCCCGACCTGATTGACGTTCCGCCGAAAACCTACGAACCGGTCGAGGTCGATCATTTCTATGAACGCCGCGGGCATAAAATCCTGCTCAGCGATGACAAATTCGGGCAGATCTGGCTGCCGGTGCTTGCAGATGTTCCGCTTTCAACGCATCCCGTGGAGCATATGGTTGAGACCGATCAGGGCAGAATGCTCTCCTTTGACGATGCGGGCAATCTCAATGCACTGACCGGCATCGACATCTCCTCGCATAATATCATCTCCGACTGGGCGGCAGTCAAGGAGGACGGTATCGACTTTGTCATGCTGCGCGTCGGTTACCGCGGCTACGGTGTCGGAACCGGAAAGCTCTCGAAGGATACGAAGTTCCGCGAGTATTACCGTGCTGCAAAGGATGCCGGTCTGCTCGTCGGCGCCTATTTCTTCTCGCAGGCAGTGACGGAGGAGGAAGCCGTCGAGGAAGCAATTCTCACCGCGCAGCAGCTTGAGGGCTGTGAGCTGGATTTCCCCGTCGCGTTTGACTGGGAGCTGATCTTCCATGACGACGACGGCGCGCGGACAGACAATGTTCCCGTCGATGTGCTGACGGACTGCGTCCTTGCCTACTGTCAGAATATGGAATCCTTCGGCTACCGCGCAATGGTTTATCAGAACAAGCGCACCTCGCTGTTCAAATTCGATCTGCCGCGCCTGAACGATATTCCGTTCTGGCTCGCGGAATACGGCGACGGTCCGACCTATATCTATGATTACGACATGTGGCAGTACAGCTGCACCGGAACCGTTGAAGGCATTTCCGGCAATGTCGATCTGAACCTCTGCTTCAAGGATTTCTCAAAGGAGGGTGATCCGCTGATTTCGCTGCCTGCACCGGACTATACACCGATGCCGCCGAAGGAGGAATCCTCAGAGGAGGAATCGTCCGAGGAGGAGTCTTCCGAGGACAGCGACGAATCATCTGAAGAAGCACCGGCAGAGGAACAGCCTGCCGAAGAATCTGAACAGGAAGAGCCGGAAGTCACCGAACCACCGGCAGATTCCGAATCCGAACCGCAGCAGGAGGACGAACAGCCTGCTGATTCCTAAGCGCAAAGCAAGCCGCGAAATCACAGCTTGTACTGTGGTTTCGCGGTTTTTCTTATATAAGTTCAATTTCGAGCAGCGAGATGCCCTCCTGCATATTGAGCACGAGCACGCCGGATTCCGGCAGCGCCGAGGGCAGTGCTGCGGTATAATCCGCAAAATCCGCATCGTCATTGCTGACGCCGATCTGAAATTCCAGCGTCTGTTCGCCGAGCTTTGCGGAGATGCTGCCCGTATGCAGCATCGCTCCGGCACGCAGCTTCAGCGTCTTTGCACCGGCAAACGGCACACCGGTATAAACCGCCGTCCCGAACCAGCCCTTCACCTGCAAAACATGCCGGCGCAGGCTGCGGCTGTAGCCGGTCTGTACGCCGTATGCACAGTCATACTGCTCCGCATCAAAGCGGCGTTCGCGCAGCGGCATCGGATCGCCTGCAAGCTCCGCCGATGCTTCCAGCAGCAGTGCATCCGAGGAGCCGCCTGCATAAAACCGATATACGCCGCCCTCTGTCAGCATCTGGCGGCTGTGCGGGTCATAGATTTGCAGAATATACGAAGGAATCGGGACGGAAACCGTTTTCCGCTCCCCTGCCGCAAAATGCACGCGCGCAAATCCGCAGAGCTTTTTCTTCGGACGGCACAGCGCGGAATCCGGCACCGCAAAATATATCTGTACGACCTCATCGCCAGCAATATCCGAACGGTTCTGCACCGTGACCTCTGCGGTCAGGCTGTCATCCTCATGCAAAGCGATAGACAGACTATCATAATGGAAGGATGCATATGAGAGACCGTATCCGAACGGATACAGCGGCTTTCCCTGAAAATAGAGATACGTTGTACCGGCAGCCGCAATATCATAATTTCCGATTGCGGGAAGATCATGCTCCGAGCGGTACCATGTCATCGGCAGGCGTCCGGCGGGGTTGTATCTGCCGGAAATCACATGCGCCGCAGCCGTTCCGAGATGCGCGCCCGCATGGGAGCTCCAGAGAATCGCCGGCAGGATTTCCTGTTCGCGGTTGACTGCATAAGGATAGCCCGAAATCAGCAGCATTGCCGTCTTCGGATTCGCACGGTGCAGCACCTCTGCCATACCCGCCTGCATATTCAGTGCGAGCGTTTTGCGGTCATAGCATTCCTTCGCAACCTGCACCGGATGATTGCCCGTGCAGTAGATCACGGCATCGGCATTCGCTGCAAGCTGCGCGGCACGGTCTGCGCCGCGGCTGATGATCTGCACACGGAAGGCGCGTTCCGGTGTGACGGCGGTCTGCTTCGTAAAACGGATCGTGCCGTCCGCAGCAGCCTCCATGCGCTGATGCCGGAACGGTGCTTCGAGCACGGTGCCGTCCGGCGTGTCCAGCAGCCGGAAGGTCTCATGCGTAAACCAGTCGTAGATGCGGCGGCGGTGCAGCGCCAGTCCGCCGTCATCCGAAACGCGCAGATAGCGCTGATGCGCCGGCGCATAGAAATTCTGCCAGTTTTCGCCCCAATCCTGTAGGGCAAACTGCTCGTTTTCGGTCACGGTCTCCGCGTCAAAGGCGCAGCTTCCGTCCGGATGCACGGAAAGATATCTGCCGTTTGCAGCCTGCACCGTGACAATATCCCAGAGCGAATCTGTGCCGATTTCCGCGTCTGGATATTCCGCGCGCAGCCCCTCCAGAACCGAAACCGCATCGCGGAAGCAGCCCGTATACCAGTCCATGAGGTTTTCATCGGCAAGCGGTCCGCAGACCAGCATCCGCTTCGGCGCTTTCAGCGGCAGCAGACCGTCATTTTTCAGCAGCACAAGCTGCTCCTCCGCCGCACGGAGATTGACCGCACGGGATTCGTCCGTGTCGATCTGCTCCGGCGTGATGCTGTCATAGGGGCAGTCGTCGCTGAGCTGTCCGAGCCGCATCCGCGCATAGAGCACATTTTGCAGCATGCTGTCGAGCTCTGCTTCGGTCAGGCGTCCCTCTTTCAGCGCGCATTCCGCAGCCCTGCGCGTTACATTCTCATCATCGGTCATGATATCGCTGCCCGCTTTGATCGCCTCGGCATAGACATCGGCATGCGATGTGCCGTACTTGTGCATCAGCAGCGTCTGAACGAAATCGGCGCCGTCCGTGACCGTAAACCACAGTCCCCATTTCTCCTTGAGAATATGCTGCAAATCGGGATTACAAATCGCCGGAACGCCGTTGATCTCGTTATATGCCGTCATGATGCTCTTTGCGCCGCCGAAACGGATCGCAGGCATGAATGCGGCATAGTAATATTCATGTTTCAGGCGCGGCGGCAGATCGGAATTGCCGGTGACACGCTCCTCCTCATAATTGTTTGCGCAAAAATGTTTCAGGGTCGGCAGCACGCGGAGATAAACCGGATGCTCTCCTGCCATGCCGTTTGTCAGCGCGGCGGTCAGCTCGCCTGCAAGATACGGGTCCTCGCCGTAGGCTTCCTCGGTTCTGCCCCAGCGCGGGTCACGCTCCATATCGACGGTCGGTCCCCAGACGCAGAGCGCGGATTTGTGATCCTTATTGTAATAGGCGCGGCACTCGGTTCCGGCGATCTCGCCGAGCCGATAGAGCAGGTCACGGTCAAAGGTCGCGGCAAGCCCGACCGGCTGCGGAAATACGGTTGAATAATCCGATTCCGCTCGCCCGACAAAGCCTCTTGCGACCTCTGTCCCGATATAGAATTCCTCCAGCCCGAGCCGTTCGACTGCATGCTGATGCGTCGTCAGCAGACCGAGCTTTTCATCCAGTGTCAGCTGTGCGGTCAACTCCGCCGCACGCTTCGGGGTAATCTCTGTTTGTTTCATACGGTATCCTCATTCCATTTATATCTGTGCTTTTATTATACGTCAGCGGCAGCTGCGAAGTCAATAAAGTTTCCGCACATCCGCTGTCCGATTATCCGCAAATCAGGCGGAGGCAAGTTACACAAAAATAAACCGTCAAAACTGTCAGGATGCACAAAACGCCGAAATCTGTTCCGTATCACAAAACAGTCACAATCGCATGCTATACTCCACAATATCATTATGGGTAAATCTGCAATTTTATGAGAGGGAAAGGTTGTGTTATCTTGCTCGGATTAAAGGGAATCACGAAGAATTACCTTTCGGGTGATTCGGAGGTTCATGCACTCAAGGGAATTGACATCCAGTTCCGGCAGAACGAATTTGTCGCGGTGCTCGGTCCGTCCGGCTGCGGCAAAACAACATTGCTCAATATCATTGGCGGTCTCGACCGCTACACCGAAGGCGATCTCACCATTGCCAACAAATCCACGAAGGAATATAAAGACAGAGACTGGGATCATTACCGCAATCACACGATTGGCTTTGTCTTTCAGACCTACAATCTGATTCCGCATCAGACCGTGCTCTCCAATGTTGAGCTCGCACTGACGCTTTCGGGCATCTCCAAGACAGAGCGCCGCGAGCGTGCAAAGAAAATGCTCGAGCGTGTCGGTCTGGGCGACCAGATTCACAAGAAGCCGAATCAGATGTCCGGCGGTCAGATGCAGCGTGTCGCAATCGCGCGTGCGCTGATCAACGATCCGGAGATTCTGCTCGCCGACGAGCCGACCGGCGCACTCGATACCGAAACAAGCGTACAGATCATGGACCTGCTCAAGGAGATCGCAAAGGACCGCCTTGTCATTATGGTCACGCACAATCCGGAGCTTGCCGAGCAGTATGCAACGCGCATCATCCGGCTGCTCGACGGAAAAATCCAGAGCGATTCAAAGCCCTATGACGAAAAGCAGGCAATCGCGGAACGTACCAGTTACCTCGCAAAAAAGCAGGCAGAGGAGAAATCTGAGACCAAAGAAAAGAAGAAAAAGGTCTCCATGAGCTCTGCGACGGCATTTTCGCTTTCGCTGAACAATCTGCTGACGAAAAAGGGCCGCACGCTGCTGACCGCATTTGCAGGCAGCATCGGCATCATCGGCATCTCGCTGATCCTCTCGCTCTCCGACGGCTTCCAGACCTATATCAACGAGGTGCAGGAGAATACACTTTCCTCGTATCCGCTGACGATTCTCTCGCAGTCCGTTGATCTTTCGAGCATCGTCGAGAATATCACCGGTCAGGCGGAGCATAAGGAGGAGCATCCGCTCGATAAGGTCTATTCGACCGGTCAGGAGGCGGAAATGCTCAATGCAATGGTCTCCGAGGTCAAGCAGAACGATATGGTCGGCTTCAAAAAATATATCGAGGAAAATGAAGACCGGCTCGGCGCCTATAACGTCGAATACAATTACAATATTCAGCCGTTGGTCTATCTCGCGGACACAACCGACCGCATCACGCCGGTCAATCCGAATCCGCTCGTCGATGCATACTACCAGATGCTCGGCTATGACATGAACAATATGTCGTCGTCCTATTCGCAGCTCATGTCCATGAGCACGGACGGCATGGATATCTGGACGCTGCTCTACGGCGACCGGCAGCTGCTCGATCAGCAGTACGATGTCCTCTGCGGTCACTGGCCGGAGAGCATGAACGAGGTCATTCTCGTTGTCGATGATTATAATGAGGTCACGGGCATGACGCTCTACGGTCTCGGTCTGCGCGATCCGGATGAGATTTCCAATGTCTTTGCCGATCTCATGGCAGGCAAGAGCGTCGAGGTACAGTCTGCCAGCTACGATTACAATGACCTGCTGAATATGCAGTTCCGCGTCATCCTGCAAACCGATCTCTATGAATTCGACAAGACCGAAAACTGCTGGAAGGACCGCAGCCGCAATGACGAATTCATGGCGGACAAAATCGAGGACGGCGTTCCGGTGCATATCTCCGGTATTGTCCGCAAGAAGGCAGGTACGCCGACCGGCGCGCTCATGGCAGGCACGATTTGCTATACGCAGGAGCTCGTCGATCATCTGCTCGATGAAATCGCGGATACCGAAATTGTGAAGCAGCAGCAGGCAAAGCCGGACATCGACGTCTTTACCGGCTATGAATTCGAGGATCATGAGGACGTCACGATTGACGATGTCTACGCATACCTCGACAACATGAGCGAGGCGGAATTTGCACAGCTGCAAGGGCTGTTCTCCAAGATGTACGGCAATTCGATCTCGCCGGACAATGTCATTGAAGCGCTCAATGACATGAACGACGATGATCTGGTCGCGGCAGTCGCACCGAGCATGCTCGACAGCATAACACTCGATGACGCAAAGGCATTCGCCGCAACGCAGCAGGGTCAGGGCGCCCTGATGATGCTGCTCGCGGAGCAGGCAGGTACAGACCCGAATCCGGCACTGCTCGAGGGGCTCGATGATGATACGCTGCTGGCGCTCTATCAGGGCATCATGGAATCGCAGATCACCGCAGATGCAATCCGTGCAAAGATTGCCGGTATGAGCGAGGACGAGGTCAATGCGCTGGCGCAGTCGCTCAATCCGGCAAAGGATGTCGAAAGCATGAAGAAGGCGCTTGCGACCATGGATGAGGATATGCTGATCTCCGTGTTCAAGGATCAGATTCTGTCGCAGTCCACCGACAACACCTATGACGGCAACCTGCAAAAGCTCGGTCTGCGCGATCCCGAAAGCCCGTTTGCAATCCAGATTTACTCCGAGAGCTTTGAAGCGAAGGAGCAGTTCGAGGACTTCATTCAGGAATACAATGACAAACAGGCAAAAGAAGGCGACGAGGATGCCGCAATCGAATATACGGATTACATCGGCATTCTGCTCTCGTCTGTCACGAAGATCATCAACATGGTCTCCTATGTGCTGATCGGCTTTGTTTCGATCTCGCTGGTCGTCTCGTCAATCATGATCGGCATTATCACGTATATCTCCGTTCTGGAGCGCACAAAGGAGATCGGTATTCTCCGCTCGATCGGTGCATCCAAGCGTGACGTCAGCCATGTGTTCAATGCAGAGACCTTCATCGTCGGACTGGTTGCCGGCATCATCGGCGTACTGATTACGGTGCTGCTCGATATCCCGATCAATATGATTATCGAGAAGGCTGCCGGCGCGCCGGATGTCGCGTTCCTGCGTCCTGTTTATGCGGTGATTCTGGTTGCAATCTCGGTTCTGCTGACACTGATCGCCGGCATCATCCCTGCAAGACTCGCCGCCAAGAAAGACCCCGTGATCGCACTGCGTACCGAATAACAGAAGCATCTGCGATAACAAAGCCGCTTCAATCACGCTGCTGATTGAGGCGGCTTTTTTTATATAGATTCAGATGTTCCCACATTCGCGCGGCGAAACGTGAGATACCATAATTTCTCATTTCAAATTCCGGATTCTAATGATCGGATCAGTCTGCATGAATAAAAAGCATCATCAGCTCATACAATACGACAAAGAGGTGATGATATGAAAGCTCCGAAATTCTGGAAAAAAGCCGTATTCTGGGTCGCATTCAGCTTAGCGGCAGGCGGCGCGGCAAGCTGGCTCACAAGAGACGGCTTACAGCGGTTTGAACAGATCGCAAAGCCTGCCCTGACACCGCCGCGCATCGTCTTCCCGATTGCGTGGACGATTCTGCTGTTCCTGATCGGCTACGGCTTCGCGCTGATCCGCGAGAAAACAATGGGCACACCGCAGGCGGAAACCGCATCCGTCGTTTTCGGCGTACAGATGACATTCTTCTTCTGCTGGATGATCTGGTTCTTCGGGCTGGGCTGGTACGGCTTTGCCGCGCTCTGGCTGCTCGGCATGATCGCGTCGATCATTCTGATGATCAATTTCTACCGGAAGATATCCAAAACAGCCGCATGGATGCAGGTGCCGTATCTGGTCTGGTGCTGCTTTGCACTGTACCTGAATACCGGTGTCTGGCTGCTGAACAGATAAAAAACCGCGCTCCGTGATCATGCACCGGAGCGCGGTTTGTTCAACCGGATATTTATGCAGCGGTTTGTTCCGTACCGATAAGCAGCTTTTTCGTCTGCGGCACGCGCAGCAGAATGAAGGATACGATCACCGTCAGGACGCATTCCGGCAGCATGAATGCACCGTTGTAGCAGACAGAATACCACCATGCACTGTCCCACTCGCACCAGATCGAAAAGACCGTTCCGCCGGAGATAATATGGCAGAGATAACGCAGCAGAATGGCGACTGCAATGCCGCCGACCGCGCCGATCACGCCTTTCTTGCGGAACATGCCTGCCGTACCGAGAACAGTGAATGCAAGCAGATAGTCAATCAGAATGCAGGCTGCAACGGCAAGCGGCGTCAGACCCCAGCTCAGTACGGAGCTCAGGTCGATCGCAAGCTGTACGAGCGCATAGACAAACGAGGTGAATACGCCCCACTTCACGCCGTAGCGCAGCGATACAATACAGATCGGCAGCATACTGAGCGGCGTCAGGCTGCCTCCGAGCGGCATCTTGACAATGGTGATCATACTGAGGACGGTCGCAAGCGCGATCATCATGGCACTGGTCACCAGACGGACTGTTTTTTCGTGTTTCATGGTTTCAGACATCCTCTCATCAGATTTGATTTTCGCCGGAGAAAAGAAAATGCCGCAGTCATTCTGCGGCATTCGGATTGCATCAGGTGTTCCCTTCGGCGGCATTACCCGCATCAGGTCAACGGGTCGGCATTGTGTATGCCCTCTCAGCCTGCCGCACAGACTCCCCCTCCGGTTCCGGTGTTAATCATAACACCTGCGGCAGCTTTTGTCAAGCATTCCGCCGCTTTTCGGAAGGATGCACAATTTTCCGCATCAAAAACCTGTGCTGCGGCATCGGATGATACTTATTCCGAGAGATAATTGCGCACAAGCACCTGCATCAGCTCATCGCGGTCGATATGCCGGATCAGGCTGCGCGCATTCTTATGTACGGTAATATAGGTCGGGTCCTCCGAGAGAATATAGCCGACGATCTGATTGATCGGATTATAGCCCTTTTCATTCAGCGCGTCATAGACCGTGCGCAGGATTTGCAGCATTTCCTTTTCGCGCTCCTCGCTCAGCGAGAATGTGATTGTTTTATCGGACATTGCAATCGCTCCTTTCTGACAGGTATCCCACTTCAAATCTGTTCTCACATTTCATTCCGATTCTTATTATACCGCATATCGCAGCTTTCTTCAAGCATTTCAATCAAAAACTGGCAGATTGCCGATTCTAAGGTATGTTTTTTGTCCGAATCGCACAAATCGCGCAGCCTGCCTGCACAGCCCTTCCGCACAGGCAGACTGCGTGCGGTGCAGCACCGTTTTACTCGCAGCAGTTACGCTTGACGAAGGATGCGCAGTCTACGCACTCCTTGACTGTCGGGTCTGCCTCATGCGTGTCAATGTGCACCTGATCGAGCGTACAGTAATTCTCGCTGCACATATGATGCTGACAGGCATCCACGGTACAGTGAATATTCGGATTCTTTCTGTCGTCCATAGTGATTCTCCTTTCGGCACGGCTGTTTCCGCCGTGCAATATGATGATAACCCGATTCCGCACGATTATGCATTCTATTATAAAATATACGCATCTTCTCGAATTTCACATTATAATTCAAAGAAAATCAAATTACACTGTATCAATGCGAAATAAAGAGAATTCGGGAGAAAACCACCGGAAATCTTCTCAAAATCGCCGTATTTGCCGCCTCGCACGGAATTTGTCACATTTTGCTCCTTGCAAAATCCTGTCGGATATGATAGAATAAAACCATAGATCGTCAAGCGAACGCTGACGCGGAAAGGAGGATCACATATGGGATATCTGTTATTTTGGGGCGTCATATTTGTTGTCATGCTGATTGCTGAAATTGCCAGCATGCAGCTTGTCAGCATCTGGTTTGCAGTCGGCGCGGCAGGTGCATTCGTTGCAGCGATGATGGGCCTTTCGTTTGCAGCACAGCTTGCAATTTTCGTCATTGTATCTGTTCTGCTTCTGCTCGTGACCAGACCGCTGCTCGCAAAGCTGCGCGTCAAGCAGCAGCCCCGCACCAACGCAGACCTCAATATCGGCGAAACGGCTGTCGTCATTGAGGACATTGACCCGTCGCTCGGCACCGGCAGAGCCAGACTCGGCGGCGTAGACTGGATCGCGGTCTCTGAATCGGGCGAAAATATCCCTGTGGATACCGTCGTAATGGTGACGCGCGTGGACGGCGCAAAGCTCTTTGTACGGGACGCATCCGAATACGCACAGCCCTTTGCACACGGTCAGTGAACGAAATCTCATTCAAAAATCTTGTATTCACGGAGGTAAATTATTATGTTCGCAGCTATGATGTCTTTTATCGGCAGCGGTCCGCTGATCGTTGCACTGGTACTCATCGTGATTCTTCTGATCATCGTTGTTGCCAATATCCGCATCGTGCCGCAGGCAAGCGTCTACGTCATTGAGCGTCTGGGTACATTCTATCAGGAATGGCACACCGGTCCGCATTTTCTCGTACCGTTCTTTGACCGCGTTGCAAAGGTCGTTACGATCAAGGAGCAGGTCGTTGATTTCAAGCCGCAGCCGGTTATCACAAAGGATAATGTTACGATGCAGATTGACACCGTTGTCTTCTTCCAGGTGACCGATGCAAAGCAGTACACCTACGGCGTTGAGCGCCCGATGGCTGCAATCGAAAACCTCTCCGCTACCACGCTCCGTAACATCATCGGTGAAATGGAGCTCGATGCAACGCTCACCTCGCGTGACGTCATCAACACCAAGATCACCGCAATTCTCGACCAGGCGACCGACCGCTGGGGCATCAAGGTCAACCGCGTTGAGCTGAAGAACATTCTGCCGCCGCGTGAGATTCAGGACGCCATGGAGAAGCAGATGAAGGCAGAGCGTGAGCGCCGTGAGAAGATCCTTCAGGCAGAGGGCGAAAAGAAATCCGCGATCCTCGTTGCAGAAGGTGAAAAGGAATCCAAGATTCTCCGCGCACAGGCTGATAAGGAATCCCAGATTCTTGCCGCAGAGGCACAGCAGCAGGCTCTCCTGCTCCGTGCAGAGGCAATCAAGCAGCAGAAAATGCTTGAGGCAGAAGGTGAAGCTGAGGCACTCAGAATGCTCAATGCAGCTGCTCCGAGCTCCAAGATCATTCAGCTGAAATCCCTCGACGCCTTTGCAAAGGCTGCCGACGGCAGAGCAACCAAAATCATCATCCCGAGCGAGATTCAGGGCCTTGCAAGCCTGACCGGCGCACTCAAGGCAATCGCTTCCGACGATGCACCGAAGGCTCCGGCACAGCCGCAGGCACCGACCATGCAGACACTGCGCTGATTCACAATGATTCGTTCCGCCGCGGACCGCTCTCCGGTTCGCGGCGGCGCTTTTTTGCATCAGAGATCAGAAATAAAGAGAGAAAGCAATCCGCTCAATCCAAGCTGTCACGCTGAATTGAGCGGATTTGTTTTATCATACATCGCTGTTTACTCACGGTGAATACGGAAGGTTCTTGCTGCGAATTTATAGACCAGAATGCATGCAACAATGCAGTAAATCACGCAGAACGCAATACAGGTCAAGCCGAATGCAAAGGTCGGCAGCTTCTGCTGCATCAGCAGATAACAGCAGTAATACGTCGCGGCGGTGATGAATCTATAGAGCGGGCTTTTGATCTCGCTGCCTGCCGTATACGGCTGCAACAGATAGTAGATCGTCAGGTAATGCACGGAGAAAAACATACTGATCGCAATCGGCGAGACCAGCACGACCGCGTAATTCCACGGGTTATCCGTGCCGCCGGAGATTGCCAGCAGCAGCGCCAGTCCGCAGCCGATCAGCGTACCCGGTGCTGCATTGATTTTCATAATCTCGCGCAGACGGATGCGGAACAGCCGCAGAATCGCCTTCGGCTGCTTATAAAACGGATACGTCAGCATCGCGTGGTCACAGTTGATAAACAGCGCCTGCGTAAAGCTCAGCCCGCGGTTCAGGAAATACATCACAAAGGTCAGAACCGGCAGCCCGCGCATAATCCATTCATTGATCGGGGCACGGGTCTTCGGAATCCGCAGCATCAGCACGATACAGAGCACGATCACACATGCCGCGCCGATCAGAATTACCTCGGTCGTCTGCCACAGTGTCTTGCGGTGGCGCTTAATGAACAGCTCGTTCAGATACTCAAAGCCTCTGCGGCGGCTCGTAATCGCGGTATCTGCCGAGATGCCTGCGCGCTGCATGGTTTTCTGCACCTGCTTATTCCGGTCAAGCTGGTCATAATTCTTCCGAATCTTTTGCAGCGTCAGCTCCTTGTAGCCGGTATAGGTCGCTACCTTTTTCCAGCTGAGCAGTCCGGCGGGAATCATTGCAAGCAGAATACCGGCGGAAACCGGCATCGGCAGCGCATACTCCTCACCGAGCGGCAGCAGGTACGCAGCACCGAGCAGAATCGCAGCCACCACATACACGATCACTGACTTGGAAAGGATATTCCCCTTGCGGTTATCATCCGTCATACCGAAGCGCTCGCGGCAGGTCAGCGACAGCGCCGCACAGAATACCTTGCAGCCCGCAGCCGTGAACGGCAGCAGCAGACAGAGCCAGAGCGGCACATGCGCAATCAGACCGAAAATCAGCGTGAACGGCAGGAAGCCGATCACCAGCCGGAACAGATAATAGATGTAGTTGGAGACCGTATACCGCTGTGCATCCATGCGCAGCATGACAACGGCATACTCCGTCGTGCGGTTTACGCTGAGCAGCTTACTGTTGGTCATGCCGCCGACGATTGTCAGCAGCAGCAGAATATGCATAAACAGCTGACTGTTCGTATACCAGTCGGATTGCAGCGGAATCAGCGGCAGGGCTACCAAGCCGCCCACATAAATCAGCCGGACACTGAATGTCGTAAACGCCTCCCAGATCAGCACAAGGATGAATGCAAGCGTCTTGAAGCCGTCGGCGGCATAGAGGTCGTTATGGAGCACCTTTTTAAGCACCGGCAGCGAGCGGACTGCATAAATCAGCATATTTGTATGCATCGTGCAGCGCAGCATGAAGGTTTGTTTCAGCGTTTTAAGCATGCGCATCCTCCCGCAGTGCCGCGATGATCTTTTCGCGGAAAGCCTGACTGTCAAGATTGCTCTTTTCGACGGGTTCAAGAACGCCGTGGTTCAGCAGGACGATCTCATCGCAGAGATCGAGCGCGAGGTCAAGAATATGCGTCGAAAAAATCGTGATCTTGCCTGCCTTCTGGCTCCGGAGAAGCTGCTTCATCTCCTCCGCAACGACGACGTCCAGCGAGGTCAGCGGCTCATCAAGCAGCAGCAGCTTCGGCTCGGCGATGATATTGACGATCATCTGCATCTTGTTTTTCATGCCATGTGAATAATCGCGCAGCAGCTTATCGCGGTCTTCCGGCGCGATGCTGACACAGTCAAAATAGGCGTCCAGCGGCTGCGGATGCGGAATGCTGTCTGCGTTGATATCCAGAAAGAATTTGAGAAATTCTCTGCCCGTGAGAAACTCCGGAACAGTCGGCGTCGAGAGGACATAGCCGATCTCACCGGTATCCGCGGGGCGCTGCTGACCGGAATCATCGGTAAAGAAGCAGCTGCCGCTGTCCTGTTTGAGGTCGCGGTTCAGGCAGTTGAAGAGCGTCGTTTTGCCTGCACCGTTCCGCCCGAGCAGGCCGTAGATTCTGCCCTCCTCAAACGTAAAGTCGATATCCCGCAGGACTTCCTTTTCGTCAAATTTTTTCGCCAGATGTGAAATGACAAATTGCATTGCGATTCTCCGTTCTGATTCTTTGATACTCATATTATAGCATAAAATACCTGAATATTCCATAAAGAGAACCTTAATTTATCAATATGCAGACCGGAAATCTGCACTCTGGACAGAGAAAAAGCCGCTTGCCAAATGATATGAAAGATGCTATAATATGATTATAAAAATTCCCGCAGGGCAGGCAGCAATCTCTTTGATTTGCGTTCTGTATCAGGATAAGGAGGTTCCATATGAAAAAGCTCTTCGCTGTGTGCATTTCCGTGATCTCCGTATGTTCGTTTGACATATCGGGCTATGCCGCACACACTGCCGGTTCCCCGCGCAGCATCCGTGTACAGGAAACGCAGCAGGCGGATTTTGCCATAGAAGACGGAACAATCCTTACAAAATATACCGGCAAAGATACCGAGGTCACCGTGCCGCCGCAGATCACGAAAATCAAGGGCAACTGCTTCTCCGGCGATATTGTCAGCATCACGCTGCCGGACGGACTGCTGGAAATTGACACGGCGGCTTTCCTCGGCTGCGCAAAGCTGGAATCCGTGAATATTCCTGATACCGTCACAACAATCGGATTCGGTGCATTCACAGGCTGTGCAGCATTGAAAGAAGTAAAAATCCCTGCTTCGGTCACGAATCTGCAAGCGATTACGCTCTTTTTAGGGTGTGCCGGTCTGCAAAAAGCGGAGATTGCATGCAAAACGGGAACGATTCCGTCCGGCTGCTTCAAGGGATGTAAAGCGCTGGAGGAGGTTACGCTGCCGGATTCTGTGCAGATAATCGAAGCCGGCGCCTTTGCAGACTGTGTCTCGCTGAAAACCGTTCGCGGCGGGAACCTGCTGCGCATAGAGGAAAATGCATTTCAGAACTGCACAAAGCTGGAAACGATCTCAATTCCGTTCCGGATGCAGTTTGTGCATCCGACAGCATTCGACGGCTGCGATCATCTGAAAGAAACACATACAAAAGGCGGCTCGTTTGTCATTGACGAGGTGCTGCTTTCGGCAGAGCCGCCGTATCCGGTATATCAGATTCCGGCGGGCGTTGTCACGGTCATGAACAATGCGCTGAACGGTTCGGATGTGATTGCAGTCGAATGTCCGGATTCGCTCCGGTATCTCCGCAGCAATGCGCTTTCCGGCAATTATGATCTGCTGGAGATCAGGCTGAACGACGGCTGCAAAACAAACGGGACGGACGCAATCGCAGACTGCCCGCTGCTGGATTCTCTTACGGTTCCGTCCTCTGTTGACGGCATCGGCACACAGGAAAAAAGCCGCCTGAAAACGATTGCCGGTACGCCTGATTCTGCTGCGGAATTATATGCGGCGGAGCAGAATTATACCTTCCGCGATGCCACAATTCCGGAGCCCGAGGGCGATGATCTGACGCTCGATTACCGGAAGGACGGCTGGGCATTCGGCAATTCCGATGCAGTATTCGGCGGCGATTATTTCCTGCTGGATGCCGACCGGCAGTATCTCACGAAACACGGAATTGATACAAAGGATAACGGAAAGGAATGGAGCGGCTCCTGCGTCGGGCTTGCGATTACCGTAATCCTGATGAAGAACGGCATCTTTACGCCGGCGGTCTTGCAGCAGGACGCAAAAACGCTCTCCGATGTCCAGCCGACAGACGCCGTCCGCTCGTTCATCAATTATTATCACTGCGTACAAAACCGCAGCGGCACCGGCAGCCATACCTCCGCCGCGCAGAAGCTCTATATGATGTCAAAGGAAATGGCACGGATTCCCCGCGGCGCATCGCCCTTCCTGATTACATTCTCCACGCCGGACGGCGCACACGGTGTTGTCGGATACGGGCTGGAATCAGGCGAATGGACATTTGACGGCAAAAACTATGACCGGCGTGTTCTGATCTGGGATTCCAATTATCCCGATCGGCTGAACGATGACGCATGTCTCTATTTTGAAAGTAAAAGCTATGATTACTGCATTCCGGCTTATGCGGTACATGCCGCAAAGGGCGAAACGGAAAGCACCTTCGGACTGATTACGGTGACAAATGACCTCTCTGCGCTGAATGCAGAACCGTATCCGCTCACGCTGTATTATGAGAAGGGCGATCTCAACTGTGACGGCAAAGTATCCGCAGCCGATGCCGTTTTGCTGTGCAGATTTCTGACAACACAGGATACACTGCCTGCCGGCCTGATGCAGCTTGCCGATCTCTCCGGCGACAGTGCCGTCAGTGCAGCCGATCTGACGCTGCTGAAACAAAAGCTCCTCTCCGAATGAATCGCAAAAAAACGCTGACAGCCGCAAACTGTCAGCGTTTCATGCAGTGTGTAAAAGTATTAGAGCACATCAATAATTCTGGAGATATACCGGAGAATCATCAGCACATCATCGGGCGTGATCTCGCCGTCATGATTGCAGTCTGCATTGCGCTTGCCCTGTGCATCGAGCAGCGCAGCGGAATCCTCTGCACAGAAACGTGCCAGCAGCACCGCATCAGAGACGTCAATCTGCGCATCGCTGTTCAGATCGCCGCAGAGCACCGGCACCGACGCCGAAACAGCCGTGACAGCAGGCTCGTTCACATCAAAGCTGCGAACGCATTTCAGCGCCTTGACATCGTCCTTCACCGGACAGTACCAGACCGTCAGACTGCCCTCTGCATTTGCCGTCCCCTGCGAGAGATACAGCAGATTTTCCTCGGTGAATGCATCCCCGAGCAGATTGTAGAAATTGTAAAGCGTATTGGGCTTCAAGCCGCGGAATGTTACCGTCTGCGGCGGATCGCCGTTCGTCCAGTGCGAGCCGGACCCCGGCGGATCGTTCGTTATGACTTCCCCAGGGACAGCGTCCTTCTGCTGATCGAGCGGCTCAAAGATGCACTGTACGGTCTCGGCAAATTGCTGCGCCGTACTGCCGTACCAGCCGCGGATGCACTTTCCGCCGATCTCCGCCGCTGCGGACAGCGTCAGCACCGCGTCACGGTTCTCCACAATGATTTCCGCGAGCTTCGGAGTATCCGCAAACGCACCGAAATCAATCTCTCTGACAGTCTCCGGCAGCGTAATCTCACGCATCACAGAATTCCGTGCAAAGACGCCGTCCGGAATCTGCGTCAGCTGCGCCGGTATGCTGACATATTTCAGCGGTACGCCTGCCAGTGCCGAAACGCCGAGCGTCCGGAGCTTTTCCGGCAGCCGGAGCGCGGTCAGTGCGGTGTCATTTTCAAATGCCTGCTGCCCGATCGTATGCAGCGTAGACGGCAGAGTGACGTCGCTGAGGCTGATGCAGCCGCGGAATGCCGCTGTCTGTATGCTGCGCAGGGGTGCCTCCAGCCGGACGCTTTCCAGCGCGGTACAGCCTTCAAAGCAGTGCGCCGGAACGGTACGCAGCGCAAGCGTGATCTGCCGGATTGCCGTACAGCCTGCAAATGCGCCGGTTCCGATGTCACACAGCACGGGCGGGAGATTCGGCGATTCCAGTGCACAGGCACAGTCTGCAAATGCATAATCCCCGAGTGCACGGAGATCGGCAGGCAGCTGCGCAAGCTGCATTCTGGTACAGCCCGAGAAGGCACGCGCACCGATACGGATGACCGAATCCGGCAGATTGATCTCCGTGAGATTTTCGCATCCGGCAAAAGCATAGGCGCCGATCTCCGCAATGCTGTCCGGCAGCGTAATGCGCCGCAGACGCTTGCAGCCTTCAAAGCCTGCATCGGCGGTTCTGCCCTCTGCGCTCCATGTCACGGCATTGTCCTCTGCCGCTGCGTATTTGCCTGTGCCGATCATTGTGACCGGCTTGCCGTCGTACACCGCCGGGATCTCAATCAATTCGATCTCCTCAGCCCGCGCCGGATTTACGCTGACCGCAACACCGCCTGCCGGTGCATCGGTAAACACGAGCAGAGCGCGCTGATCTGCCGTCAGCCCGTCCTCAGTCCCTGCTTTCTCGTCCTCCTGCCCCTGCTCCGCAGGCTCAGCCGGATTGATCGCCCAGTTGTTCTGTTTCTTGTCGGATGCCGTCGGCAGCGGTGTTTGTACTGCGGAACGGTTCGGGCAGACGCCGAAGTGAAATCCGCCCATTGCATCGGAATAATAGATATCCGTGAGCTTTTTCGGCGGCGCAATATAATTGGAGACGGTACGCACAGGCTTATCCGGTGTCCGGAATACGAAGCCGGTCTGTGCGCTGCATTCAAGCGAAATATCGCCTGCATAGCAGTCGCTGCACACCGGATGCGGCTCAGTCGGATTCAGCGTTGACACAAGCCCGAGCGAGAGCTCCGTACTGCCCTTGACCCCTGCCGGCATGTTCAGGTTCGTGCGTGCAATCACGCTGATGCTGAAATTTCCGTTGACCTGTATATCATAGTCGGCATGCGGATAGAAGCCGGTCTCATCGAGCGTCGTGCTGAGATGCATGGAGCCGGCTGCCGTTCCGTCCAGCTGCATTTTCAGATACAGTCCGAAATTGAGCCGCAGTCCGGCAATATCCGGAATCATCATGCCGGTCAGCAGCGGCAGATACATCTCGCCTCTGCCGTTGATGGACAGCATCAGCGTATAATCCAGATCAAGATAAAAATACGAGCTGTCGTGATGCGGCGTTTTCAGGAAGCCGAAATTGAATGCCGCACTGACTGTCGAGGAAAACTTCACATCCTCCGCGTCGCTGCTGTCCAGACCCGGTACGGAAACCAGTCCCGAACGGATCGCCGATTCCAGCTGCCGCGATGCAGAAAACGACCACTGCTCCCCGTCCGCACTGTCCGGCTCCGCCTGCGCATATACGTGCGGAAGCTGCGCGGCAGGCAGCGGCTCCGCGTCGGCATCCTGTGAACGGAAATCGCCCGATACGCGGTGCGGCTGATATTCGATTTTGATGTAATCAAACGCCTCGGTGACATCCAGCTCAGGATCAGCAGTCACGGTCGTAATGCCGTCCGCCGTCTCGACCGACTGAACGCGGAAAATCACAGCGCCGCCGCTGCCATCCTCAACGGAAACCAGATCATCCGCAACGATGCCGCTGCTCAGATTCCGGATCACATACCGCCCGTCGTCGGCTTCGGCATCATTGATGAGATTCTGGGTCTCGGTCTGCTTCAATACGGTTACCGTCGAATTGTATACGAGGAAATTGGTATCCGGCTGATCGTCGAGATTCAGGACATGCCGCTTCGGAAAGCTGTTGATATCTGCATTGCGCAGCATTCGGATTTCATCGGTATAATTCTGATTAACATATTCCTCCGAGAGCAGCGTATTCTGCTGCCCGACCATATACGCCTTGACGATAAAGCTCTCCGGCAGCTTAAAATTGAAATGCACGGCGGCTTCCGTCTGATTCGCCTGCACCTCCGCAATCGCAGAGCCGTACATCTGTGCGCCGTTGTCAGAATATACGCCGACAACGATCCGGCATGCCTGATCTGTCTGGAAATGAATCTGCGCATCCACGCCTGCAACCCGCACAGAGAAAATATTGCAGCCCTCTGCATATTGCAGCTTCGACGTTTCCTGATTGACCCGCGCCGCCAGCATCGCGCCGATCTGACCGCTGCCCTCTGCACTGACAAAGCCCGCAATCCCGCTGCCGGACTGCGCGGCAGAGACCGGCATCAGAACACTCTGCATGCTGCCGGAAACCGAAAGCACGGCGGCTGTAAGATATGTAAAGAGTTTACCCGGTTTCATAGCTGCTCCCCCTCATCGTTCTCATATCTGATTTGCTGCGGCACTGCACCGCAGACGAAACTTCACCATTTTTATTATAATTCATTCATGTGTCTTTGTCAAGTATATACGAAAAACAGCATACCGGTCATCTGTGTTTCAAACCGGTACGCTGTGCGCCTGTTATTTTTTCATATGCCGGATATACGCAAAGGTTTTATCCTCGCCCTTTTCCGCGAGCATTTTCAGAAGGAAATGCAGCTTTTTCGCGGTGTTTTTATGCATCGGTCTGCCGCGCTTCATCCCCATGAGGAAATAATCGAGCGGATCGCTGTCGCGGTAATCCTTTCCGCGATAGATTTTGCTCGCAGCGACACGGTCGCAGAACATCTCAATCAGATAGCGCGTCGGCATCTCGACCGGCTCATAGACCTTCGATTCCGGATTGACGTCATTCCAGTATTCAAAATGATGCTTATTGCGTCCCTTATGGTGCAGCCATGCGGAGGAATAGCCCTTCCGTTCACGCTCCTCCTCATTCGGGCTGCGCGTGCCCTGATAGAACAATGCTCCGGGAATAAACTCCGACGGCGTATATTTGGACAGATCGTGCAGCAGCCCCTGAATCGGGATGCCTGCCTTGATACAGTGCCGCATGACCATGTGACGGTGCTGGGTAATCGTGCGGAAATGAGCAATCGGATGCATGTGATTCGCCTCTGTTTTCTCTAGGATACTCCTATTATAGCATATTATCTTGCAAAAAGCAAGCGGAGAGTATGTGCTTTCATGATACGGCTAATCTGCCGGAGAGCTTTAGATCAAAGGAGGGCGGCACTGCCGCCTTATAGCACATTATCCCGCAAAAAGCAAGCAAAGAGCAGTTACTTTTCATTTATGGTTGTTGAGAAAAAGGAGGAAGGAGAAGGGAGAAAGGAGCGCGTTAAGAATGATTTTGCAAATGCGCATCCTGAGAACTTTAGATCAATGCATGCAGGCGCTGCCTGCCCTGCCGGAGAAAAAACTCATAGAATCTTCATGTGCAATTACTTGCAATCGCCCGCTGATCTGTGCTATAATGAAAACAAACCCAAACAAAGGACAGATCAAATGGAACAGAAAAAATCATTCGGCAGGCTCTTTATGTGCACCTGCTGCGGCGTCTATCTCGCGGTCATGCTGCTGCTGCTTTACTCCAAGGGCATTCCCGCGCATGCATACCGCCTTCAGACCGCAAGACTGAACGGCTATCTGCCGACCGTCCTGCGCTATACCAATCTCCGCCCGCTGAAAACGATTCGTCCGTTTCTGCGTACAGCGGCACAGCTCCCGCTCTGGGATCAGATCATGAATCAGGTGACAGGCAATGTCCTGATTTTTATTCCGGCAGGTATTTTTCTGCCGTATTATCGTGCAAAGCAGCGTCATCTCAAGCCGTTCTGCTTCACCGTGCTGCTGATCATCCTCTTTGTCGAGCTCTCGCAGGTACTGAGCTTTCTCGGCTCCTTCGATGTGGATGACATCCTGCTCAATTTCCTCGGCTGTCTGACCGGCTGGCTCATATTCAAGATGATTTACAGCTTCCTGCATCTGCTGCATATCGTCTGACTCTCAGCTGCATATGCAGGCGCCGGAGCCATGCTGACAACGATTGAATCAAGGGAAATCTTTTGGAATTCCATACTTCAAGCAATCAGGTGGCAGATACACTGTTTTTATCTCGATGTTTCGAGAATTTTATTTGGTCATTGGAAAAACGGAATCAAAACAGCGGCTACGCGGGAAGCAGATCGCTTCCTGTCGCAGCCGCTTGTTTTATTTACCATCTGGGTGGCTGTGTTGTAATTGTGTTCTGATGATCAGCCTGAATCGCATCGGCAAGCACCTCAATTTGCAGCGTATAACCATCTGAACTTTCAAAGACATCCTTGGAGATTTGTGCTCCTGCCAGCAATGTCGGAGAAATATCGCCCGATTTGATTGTCCCTTTGTAATAGAAGCATTGATCTGCTGCGTTGTAACGCCAGCTATTGTCCCAGTCATTCTCCGGATTCGCCTCGTCAGTATACAGCTTCAATGTCAGCAATACAGTAGTGTTGTCAGATTTTTTGAATTGCAGCTCATCGCCCGCAAGATCAATATACCTGAAATCCGAAAATTCATCTGCTCCGCCGCACACATTCCCGTCAGCATCATACCACATCGGTACAAACCGCACACGCAGGTATTCATCGTTCTTGCCGCGGACATCTATAATCTCAACGGGCTTCTGAATGCTATAGCTGTCTAACAGCTGATTGTCGTCGTCCTTGTCCTGCTTCCAAGTATAGGTATCCTTCAGCTCATCACTGCTTTCATTGCCTTCCTTCACCTGAATATCCGCTTTGGCAGGCTGAAACGCGTTCTTTCGCTGATTGCTGTAATACACCACAGCAAACACAATCAGAGGAGTGATGAACAGTGCTGCGATGATACTGCTGATGATAACTGTGCGTTTCTTTTTCTTATTCATTCAGCACTCCTCCTTCCATATTACCGTTTAATCTTGTTATCTGCATATGCTTGTGAACTCAGATAAGCAAATTCGGTTTCGCTGTTCGTAAAGCTGGCTGTCGGGCGGTACACTGTTTCTCCGCCGATGCTGGTCGATGCGCTCTGGAACTGAGCCGCCTTGACAGCAGAGACATCGAAGATGACGAAGCCGTCTGCCTGTCCCTCCCGAACCGGTGTTCCGTACCCCTTGTACACATTGGAGCCGCTCCAGAAATCATAGTCTGTTGTGCTCCAATCTTTCACCTCGGAAACACGGTAAATACCCTTACTGGAAACATGAACTGTTTTTCTTCCGCTCCAGATCGCGGCGGGGAAAGTGTACACATCTGTACTGTTGTAGGTGCGTCTGACCTGACTGCCGGACTCAATAAATTCGTATTTCGGCGCGTCTGTGCCGGTTGCATTGTGATAGAGTTCGTAATGGTATTCCGAAGCATCTGCGGTATACTGAATGTTGTCATCGTCCGTGTAGGTCAGCTCCCGGTCGCAGTTCATCGTGACATAGAAACTCGCCTGGATATTTTCGTCATCGAACGATGTTGTGCCTTCCGCAAAGCGCTCAACCCTGAAGATGAACTTCTGCTCCATGTCGCTGTCATGCACATTTTTGTCAACAAAGATGATCTTTTCAATGTCGAAGTAGTAATTCTGCTGATCCTTCTCGTTCGGAATCTGAAGGACGCATTCATACGCATTGCCGTCTGTTTTGATCAGTTTGACACCGTTGTTTGCAGTCACCGTTGTGACGCTGACACCATCCTCTACGGTTGTCGTGGAAATGGCCGCGCCGCCGCTTGTGTCATCAAACAGCACGACATCATTCTCGCGGATAGTAAAACGGATCGGACGCAAAAATGGTTTATACCCTGCCGCAGACTGCGTCTCACGCAGGAAGAAGGTTCCGTCCGGAAGGCTTTCCGTAATCAGCGGAATCACGCCGTTTTCGTCCGTCGTAAGGGTTTCATAGCCGCTGATCGGATTGATATCCGGAATCAGACCGTCCACACTGTTGACGCTGCGGTACAGCGCAAACTGAGCGTTTTCAAGCGTAACGGCATTGTCATCCTTGTCTACCTTGACAGCCTTCAATGTGAAGCGCTTGTTGTAGACATCAATGTAGGCAACCAGCTGATCGCCGGACACATACGGCTCATGCCAGTCGTTCCACTGTATCGGATTGCCTCCGACCGTAATTTCCGGATGATCGCCGCTGCCGACAGAAAACGTGACCGGATTCGGCAGAGCAATATATGTGCCGGGAGCAGATTCCTGAATCAGGGTGTACGTTTCGTTGGGTATAAAGTCGTACAAAATGGTGATTTTGCCGTTTTCATCTGAGGTATACGTCCCGATGCGCTGATTGCCCTTTTTCAGCGTGAACACACCGTCCGGGAGCGGGATACCGTAATCGTGCTGATCCTCGTTTCTTGTGCCCATTTGATACAGACTGATGACAATACCGCCCTGACGGGTGTTCGTGGTTTTGTCCGCACGCGCAGTATAGGTCGTGCCGTTGATAGTGACCGAGTGAACCTCACTGGCATCTAATGTAACACCTGAAAACTCAATGTTCATGTTGCTGTCAGAAGCATCATCCGCACCCACTTTACCAATCAAACTGGATGCTGCATAGCCACTGAAAGATGTATATCCAGAAGTTGAAACATTTTTTATTTTCAGGTCTGCATTCTTTCCAACGGAGTTAAACAGTAATGGCGCATAGCTACCGGCAGCAATTGCATTGTCACCTGTGTAAATATAAGCACCATTGAGAGTAATTCCAGTATCGGAAAATTGACTTGTTACAGATGCATCACCGCCAAGCTTACCACTAATAATAAAACCTGAACCACCATTGTACTTACCCACATTGCCAGACAGTGTAACACTACCAAGTGTCAGCGAATTTGCAGGAGCGTTTCGGAATAATCCGCAATGCATCATATAGTGCTGGCTAGATGTACTTACCGTACTACGTGGATTATTGTCCGTGTTTCCTGTTCCGCTTTCACCCGTCTCGATCTCCTTGTTGTAGAATGTCAGCGAGAAGTTCCTGTTGCTGAACGGGAAAGAATTTGCATAGTCAATCGTATAATACGAAAGGCCGGTCATGTCTAAAGTTGTTCCGGACGGAGTAAAGCTCGTTCCGAAGTAGTTATAACCTGCAATACTTGAATGTGCATACTGCTGTACACTCCAGAGCAACAGCTTTTCAGCATCTGAAGGGCTTCCACTACGAATTGTATCCAAGTTGTAGTAGTAGCGTGTATTACCGTTCATCGTTACCGTGTTTTTACCATATGTAGTTTTATTTTGATAGGTATTGCACGCAGAGCCACTCATGATAACACCTGTGCCGCTGCCATCCGTATTGATAGAGACAATCGCATTACCGTTATCCATAATGTCAACTGACTCACTTGGATTCACGCTATAAGCAACAATCTCATCAAACACTGATGGGCTATGACATATAACATCATTCTGCTGCTTTTTCAATATTGATTTCTTTTTCGCTATTAAACAAAACGGCATCTGCTTCGCACAGCGCTAATCTGTGAGGAGCAGATGCGTAAAAGGAAAGGGAAAAAAGGCTGCGGATAGTAAAGTTCTGTCCGCAGCTTAATGATTTCTGTTATGGTTGTGGGGAGTTCCAGTCTCTGTCTGCACCAGCATTCCCCGTGCTCTGAATTGCATCTGCAAGAACGTCCAGGCGGAATAGATAGTCTTCCGTCAATGCATAAGCATTTTCATTCAGCTGCACGCTTTGCAGCAGCTGTGCTGTCAGTTTGGTTTCATCCAGCGGTCCGGTATAGTAGAAGCAATGGTCCGCGGGCTGATAACTCCAGCCGTTCGTCTGCCAGTTTGAATCCAGATTCAGTGTAATCGTCATTTCGTCGTCTGTGTAAGTCAATGCATTGTTGGATGCATTCCAGACCGGATTTGTGAAGTTGAATACACCGCCGCAAATGATATCCTGATCTGCGCTGTCAACCCACATCGGAACAAGGCAGACGCGGAGAACTTCTCCCGGATTCTTACGGGTATCCTTGATTTTCACACGCTTTTCAGTGGAATAGGTCTCATCGTCCCAGTGAAACTCTTTTTCCAATTCCGGGTCTTCACCTGTATTCAGGATTCCGCTTTCTTCTTCATGCAGAAGAATATCCACATTGCCCGGCATAAAGCTGTTTGTCCGTTCACTGCTGTAATAAGCAATTGCGAAAACAATCAGAGGAGCGATGAACATGGCTGCAATGATGCTGCTTATGATGATTGTACGTTTCTTGTCTTTTTTCATTCAACACCCCTCCTGACGTTTGATTATTTGGAAATTGTGTTTTCTGCATATGCCTGTGAACTGAGGTAAGCATATTCAGTTTCTGTGTTGGTAAAGCTTGCGGTGGTCAGAGAATCATCGTTTTTAGAATCCGCATCAGTAATCCTGAATGCGACATAAGGTCCGGCAGCATTTTTCGAATTTGTACCCTGTGCAAAAATATTGCCGGCAGTTGTTCCGAAGCAGCCGTTTGAGCCTTCCCAGAAATCATAATCCGTCGATGACCAGCCTTTGATTTCCGTCACGCGGTAAATACCCTTCTGTTTGACATGTACAGTCCTGACGCCGCGTTCGATTGCCGTCGGGAACGAATAGGTTTCGCTGTCAGCGTAATGAATTTCCACACGGCCGGATGAATAGCTGTGATCTGCAAAGTTGTTCAGAATTCCGGGGTGAAGGTGATCATTGCATAATTCTTCGCAGTTCAGTGTAACATAGAATGTCTCCAGCGGTGAATTCATCGCCGTGTCCTCATCCGTGAATCGCTCAACCATGAATACAAACTTCTGTTCGGAGTCGGCTGTGCTGCCGTGAACATTCTTATCAAGAAATGCAAACTTTTCGATGTTGAAATAGAAATCATTGATTTCCTTCACATTCGGGATTGTGATAACAAATGCTTCCTCTGCCGCAGAAGCCGGGTTGGCGTTCGGATCAGATACCGGACTGCCCTTCAGCGTACAGCCGCACTGCGATGCATTTAAAATTGTAACATATCCAAGATTGCTGATTGAAAACTCAACAGGTACATCCAAAAGAAGGTAAGGTTCAGAAACACTGACTTCCTCAAGGAAGTAGATACCGGGCAAAAGCGCATTAGTTCCGGCAACTGTGATCTGCGGAATCACGCCGTTCTCACCGGACACAAGTGATTCATAGCCCTCCATCGGGAAATAGTCTTTGATGATTTCGCCTTTTTGGTTTTTAACGCCTTTATAAAGTGCGAATGTCGCACCATTCATCACGTCCTGGGTTTCTCCGTCGATTTTCACAGCCTTCAGACCAAAGGGTCTGTTATGAACATCAATAACCGCCTGATAAACGCCGGTCGGATCAGCCGTTGACGGATCTACCCAGTAATTCCCGTTGTCTCCGCCGCTGCTGTCCAGGCCGTTTTCATCTTTGGTTATGACTACATTCAGGCCGCCGCTGCCGTCTGAATGAACCTTAAACTGAATCAGCTCTTCGGGCAGGCCGACATAACCGTTCGGTGCAGCAGTCTGCGTCAGCGTATAAGTTCCTGTTTTCTTCGCGCCGTAAAGAACCATCACTTCGCCCAGCTCGTCTGAGGTATAATGATTCTTTCCGACAACGACCGGTACATCATTTTCATTTTCCTGCCATGTAAGCTGGAATGTACCGCCGGGAAGCGGAGTATCGTTTCCCCACTCAAACAGGCGGATGGCAATGCCGTCGTTCCGGACATTTCTGATTGTATCCTTTCGGGCATTCTGATCATTACTATGTCCCTCCGGCTCGCCCGGATAATACTCCACGGTATACGTATTTCCCGATTGATCCGTCCATACTGTAAGCGGTTCAACATCCTGAGTCTCTGCCAGCGTAACATAACCGTTGGTTTCATCCACCGTCAGGGGCTCCGGCGTGATCTTGACCTCACGAACCTCGTAATAATAATCTGATTCTTTATCAGTCGGATTCTTATGTCCCAAAGTCGTGCCGTTTTCGAGTTCGTCAAAGAAATAGCGCTGAGAGGATACAGTAAGCGTATCGCTGATTTTGCCGATTTTTCTGACAGTATCCCGCTGTAATTCACCGTTTACATAAACCGCAACATAGACCGGATCATGCTCGGATGTATAATCGGCGTCCGACCACTCCTTTGTAACTTCAATGCCCCAGCCTTTCTGGTTTGTAACACGCAGATGCGGCGAGTAGTCCTTTATTACAGTTCCGGCATTCTGCTTTGTGCCGCTTTCAACCTCGTAGGTCGGATTGCTGGGTTCATCGCCTGAACTGTCATGCATACATTCATAGCCAGCGAGCTTATAAACCTGATAGCCGATCGGGTTATCGCTTTCACGCTCCTCGACCATGAATTTCGTTCCGATCAGCAGACCGGGAACCTTCACCTTGTATTTGGCAGGGATATTTGAAATCTGGCCGTTCGGAGAGGTTTCATTTGCATAAAACAGCTTTTCTTCTTCCGACAGTGCCTCAAAAGCATCATTATAATTCTGTGTAGTCGGCTGAAAGCCCCCGGACTGGGTGTTCCATACACATAATCTGTTGTACTCATCCACAACATAATAGGTGTGCATATTGGTAAGCGTCAGAGGTTTATCCTGCTGGCTTCCGTCCTCCAGCCAAAGCCGGAAATTGAAGGTGCTGCTGTCATCCTGAACCTCATTGCGGTCTTTATCGACCAGCTTCTTTTCAATGGTCAGTGTCTTGGATGCGTCCGGGCTGACTACATTCGTCAGCTGCATGGCCGGTCTGTGTTCAACAGTATCAGCAGAAGTCGTAAAGTCTTTTATCTTTTCAGTTGCACTTGAATTTCCCGACACAGTTTCGCCGTTGCAGATTAACGTATCATAAACCTCGGAATTCAGACCGCATTCCGTGATCCTGTAACTGATCGTGTCATCAGGGAACTTTACGGACACTTCTTTTCCGGGCGTTATGAAAAATACATTTTCATATGTTTCCGAATCCACCGTATAAGTTGGCTGGAAGTCATCAACCGGCTTGAACGGATTGAGATAGTTGATCTCAAAATCCGGATCGGACGGTGTAAGCTTTTCCCATTTTGTCGTATTTCCTGCTTTAACCAGAACCTCTATCTGATACGGATATTTCATCAGGCTGTAGTCGATATCACCTGCGCCCTGGACCTGTTTGTTCAGAACAACACTGCCCTGCTTGATATAGCTGAGGTTAAAGCGCATGTGCAGGTTTGCAGCGCCGGCGCCTCTTTCCATGTAAAAGATTTTCATTTTGTGAGGCGAATAATCCCTGAACACATAGACTGTCTTGGTTGCATTGCCAACCTGAATGGTTTTTGGCTGGAACATACTGTTGATATACGCATCTGTTTCTTCCTGCGAATGCTGAGTTGCCTTATAATTATTGAAATCTGTGAGCAGTGTCTGATCTGCGTTGATGTCATCCATTGTCAGATCAGGGTTATTATTTGTTTCCTGTAAATATGCGAGCGCTTCGCTATCGGTATGCTTCTGTTGGCTGTAGTTTTCTTCGAATATATCCTTCAGAGTTGTCTTGACTCCGTTGGAACCGTTTGTCTCAACCTCACCCGTCCGGAAATTCACAGTACCTTTCATTGCAGAGTGAATACCGCCGAGATCAATCACAAGCTGATCGTCGACATAAAGCCAGAAATCATCATCACCGGTGAACTCAAAGATGATATCATGTCCCCATGCATCCGTTCCGTCCTTAGTCTGAACGAAGCCTGCTTGAAGCTCCATGCCGTAATAGTATTCCGGATCCTCAATATTATACAGTTTTTCATACTTCCGGGGATCGTTCTCATCAAGTTCATTGCCGATTGCATCATACAGATTATACGGGTTTCTGGGAGTATCCAAATCCGCAATAAACTCTCCCGGTCCAATGTTGTCAAACGGCAGGAACTGACCGTGCTGTAATGTCGGCTTCTCGGAACCATTTGAGGACGCAAGTTCCTTAAAAACAGAAAAATCGGTAGAATAAGATCCGTCCTGCTGTTTCAGCGTTGCAAAATTCTGGCAGCTGTCAAATTCAAAGTAACCGGAATCATCATAAATGCTTTGTATAAACAAATGATTGACGGTAGTCGGACCATCGAACAATTCTGATAATGACCGATTAGTATTTACTGCTGTCGGGTAGCCGTTTGGTTCCAGATTTGTCGATAAAAGATTTTTCACAGCCGTATATGCAGTTTCTGTTGTCCAAATCTCGTTGTCACCGAGGAGCTGATCCTGAAAATTATGATTTGTAGCAGAGTTATTTTTCTTATTATCAAAATCCTGCATTTTGATAGTAATGCCGTACAAATTATTATCAATTGTCGGAACCGGTACCAGCTCTCCCGTACTGGGGTCTGAGTGATAGGGATTCATCACTGCAAAATAGAAATCTGATTTTTCATCTCTTGCGTCTTTTTTCAGGACTGATTTGACCGTGTCGTGTTCAAGATCCGCTTCCAGTGCATAATAGGAATAGGCATCTTTATCCCATGCAATAATCTTGCCGGAGTATTCATCCTTGTTCCGCGCGTTCAGATTGATACCAACAGTTTCGGGAGATATGCCGGATCCGTCCGGCATCGGTGCAAGAACCTTGCCGGAATAGGTATTGATCAGCTCATAATAGTTCGAGTGTGTCACTCCGTCCGGATAGTAATAATCCACGAAATCCCACAGCAATGTATTGATCTGGCCGCCAACCCACATGATTTCGTTGCCTCTTTCATAGCACGGAACCAGATCGCCATCATGATCGACGGCATAGAACTCATACTCCTTTAGGTCTTCATTCCACACACGGGTATAGACTATAACCTGATTATATGATTCAGAATCCTGTCTGATGACATACTTTTTTTCTTTTTGGGTTTCATCTTCAGGCGTCTGCACATCATCCTCAACTACAACAACATCTTCTTTATCAGACATGCCGATCTTGGAGGCAGAATAGATGACAAAATCATCATTTGTCAAAGAAGAATTCTGAACAAAGCTCAGCCACGATGCTGCTGAAGAAGCGCCGGCACCAAAACCTGTCTTTTTTGTCTCAACAATCGCATATCCGTTTGCTGACAGTTTGATTTTTCCGGCGTTCGCACCGGTACCCATTGTCACAGTGATTTCAGAGGCATCGGCTTCGTCTGTCAGCTTCACTCCGTCTGCCGTAATAGAAAGATACTTGCCGTTATCCGCAGATATTTTATAAATCTCGCCGGACACATTGTGGAATGTCCACTTCGTGATTTCTCTGTCGGCCGGCGCATCCAGAATAAACAATTCGGAGTTATGGTACACCGGATCCTGACGGACAAACAAGTATTCATCATTCAGAACATCTTTACGATTGACCACCTTGCCCGTTGCTGTCATGGCATATCCGAGCATGCTGTCATAAACAATCAGACCGTAGGTCTGATTGTCAAGGCGGTAGGGATCATCCGGCGGCTCAATCGAGGATTCATAAATCATTACAAACCTAGGATTTTGTGTGTTATTATTGTCTGTCCAATAGCGATAACCTCCTCCGCCGTTTGAATACTGAAACCATAATCCTTTTCCATCTAATTTCTTTCCATGTAATTTCAGATAAAAGGTATTATCGGGAGCATAGTCGATTTCAAATTCATCGGGAGTATCACCGAGACCGGCCAGTTTTTCACTCGGATTCGTAATATACTTTTTCGCACCGTTCACATAGGTATAGATTCCATAATAACCTGAGGGAAGCGTCTCAAAATACCACATGCTCGCATTCGAAGGGCTGGTAACTGTTATGAATGCAGATTCGTTGTTCAGACTGTTTGTAAGATACTTACCTTCTCTGCCCATGATAAACGGAATCGCATTCCCTTCATCATCTGTACTCACCAGTTCTTCAATGGTGGTTGCATAAACAGCAGTCGGCTCATACACCTCACCGGCCTGAACGATTTCATAAACCGAAAAACCAGTAGCATAAAAGCTTATCTTTCCTGCTTCAACTGTGAAATCAAAGATCTGCTCAAAGGTATCATCATCCCTGATATGCCAGAGCTCAATAGTATCACTTTCCGGGATAACAGGATCGGCGATCTCAACAAGAATAGGATTTTCCTCTCCGGGCTGATACTCGTCTTCACCATTTGTAATAGTGATATCATAAGCAGCTACTCCGCCATAATTCTCGGAAACATCAACAGCTACAGCCTCTGCGCCCTCCGGCATCATGCCGTCCAGTGTGATAACCTTCTCGTCTGTTTGTTCATCGGGATAGAGTTCAATACTCTGGTATGTCAGATCGGTATTATCCGATGCCGCAGCGGTCAATTCGGTTGTAATCTCTACTGCATACACTGACGAAATATTTGATACTGCCATAACCGAGGCTGCTATCAGACTGACTATTCTTTTTGTAAATTTATCAAACATTACGCCATCCACCTTTCTTTAGATTGTGAGATGCAGCTTCATGCATCAATGTGATTCAGCGGTAAAGATACTGACTGCGCCCTGTGTGATCACATTATCCTGTGCGTCTTTGATATCTTCTACCGGCAATCCGTCGGGATAATTTGCAGCCGGAATGCCCTCCGCTGTCAGAATAATATCATACGGCTGATCGAAATATCCCAGATAATCCTTTTTATAAACAGGAATCTCTAATTGACAGAACAGTTCCGCTGTACTGTTTGTCGGATTCACAACCCGCATCATGTCAATTTCGTTTTGCTTATCTCCGCCCGTATAGTAGAAATAATAAACACGTTCCTTCTGATCGGAGCTGTCTTCATATCCGCCAAAAACGAAATTAGAATTATTACATATTAACTCGTCGCCTTCTGTATCGAACAAGTGAATATTTTCATCATTTGCATCCTTGCTTCCCAACTGAATTGCATTGGCAATCGCATCCAATCGCTGGGAAAATGAAGGCGGCTCACTCAGTCTACAGTTTTCCAAATCATCAATCTGAATTGTCATTGTCAGCCGGATAAACAAATCTGCCAGCCCGTTATTATATCCGGAAGGGTCTTTTTCGATTGTCATTCCCGGCTCAGACGCCTGTGCTTTGTACTGTCCCTTGCTGTCCCAGTTCGGCTCCTGAATCGTCACAGAGCCGTTTTTGGCTTCCAGCCTGTTTGAAACCGCATCTTCACTGTGAAAATAGGAGAAAATTCCGGAGAGCAGCAAAATATAGAGAACAAAAACCGCAGAAAGCATCGTGAGCTTCTGCCGTTTTCCGCTGCTGCGTATCATGTGAACCAGCTTTTGAAGCGCTTTTTTGATACCTGCTGCTGTCACACGCACGGAAATCCCTCCTTTCATTTTCAGTCACGCTTTATAGAATGTTCCTGCTGTAAACATAAGCAGAACAGCTGCACAAATTACGATAATTCCTTTTACCGTATGGAAAAACGCAAGTGCTTTTCCTATATACGGCAATGCAAATACAGTTTTCCCGATGTAATTCTCTTTTGTCACCGGATCGGGATCGGGGGTTTCGTTCATATCCCCCTGCGTCACGATGCCTTCTGCGGTCACGCGAATTGCTCTGTGCGTCACGCGCATATCTTCCCCGACGCGGAACGATATCACATCACCTGTGCTGATATTCTCATATTTGCTGTAGGTACTGACAAAGCAGACACTCCCGACCGGAAGCAGCTCACCCATTGAGCCGGATTTGACGTGATACAGGCGTATACCGCATATATACAACAGCAGCAAGATCGCAGCAAGAGCAATCACTGCCGTTGAGATGATACGATAAATAATATTATATACATTTCTAATGCTGTTTTTTTTCGCCATAATTCAAATAACAAAAAAGCACCCAATTCCCCCAATCAGAATCAAGTGCAAAAAAGCGATGAATGAATCAAATCTGTACAAATCAGCGCTGTCTATTCAAACAAAAAACCGGTTGAGTATGGGGGCAGTCCGGTTTCTGTATAATTGCCAAATTCAGGGTTCCGCCGGTTCGATCACACCGATCAGCACGCCTCTGGCTTCCTCATACTCAAAGGTACAGGTTGAAAGCAGCAGAAAGCGCTGATCTTTCAGCTCGTCCGGCTGATATTGCTGCGTCGTATAGACCGCATCCGAAAAAATCATGTCAATATAATCTGATTTTTCCGATTCTGTCAAAAAAACCGTGTGATAGACCGGAGAATCACTCCGAACGGTCAGATACCCGAAAAAATGCACCGGCTGCACGGCATGCTCCGTCACCAGCCAGCCGGTATCATGCTGCTCGAGAAATGCCTGCCGAGAATAGGATGCGACATCTGCAAACATACGCATTTCTGAGACATTATGCCCGTAGACAATCGACGTAAATCCGGAGAAATCCGGCAGGCAGCGGCAGTCCAGAAACGGTACGCCGAGCGCATTTTCAGTTTTATCCACGGAATGATCAAGATAGAACTCGTTGTCCTCGCTCTGAACAACCGGAAAATCTATCCGCGTATCCGGAATCGTAATCCACGCCTTGATATCCTCCGACGCAGACTGCGCTTTATCCAGCAGATTCACATTTTTCGCAGTATGCTTCTGCATTCCGCCGACCGTAACCGCCGGTCGGATCGGTTCAAGCTGCTCCGCCAGATGCGTTGCATCCGCTTCGGTCTTCTGTACCGGAAGAACAGCCTCCTTCCGGTAGCGCAGACCTGCATAGATTCCGCCTGCACAGACCGCAGCAAGCAGCAACGCGATCAACAGCTTTTTCATTGCGCGTTGCGCTCCTTCCGGCGTTTATGCAGCACCAGCAGCGCTGCCATCAGCAGAAAGACAGCCGTGCCCGCCATGCAGGCAAGCCAGAATTTCCCGTCTGCTGCAAGCAGTCCGGTATAGGGCGGATCAATATCCTCGTTCACGGCGGCATAGAAAATCCAGCGGTAGGTAATCTCGCCTTCGACATGGCGGTCGCCGTTTTTGTCGCGCAGAATCGTCACACCTTTTTTGTCAACGAGTCTTGCGCCCTCATCAATCATCACATCGCCGTCCAGACCGTTCCAGACCACGCTGCATGTCAGCGTATTCGTATCGCCGGGCTGATAGAGCCCGAGGTCAAGCGGCTCCTTTGTCAGATCAAGATTGCCGATGCCGTTGACATTGCCGCGGAACACCTCCGCACCGCCGAGCGTCATTGTGCATTCAACTTCTTTTTCGAGGTCGATCTCACCGGATTTGGCAATCGGCTCTACGTAGAAATAGATGTGATAAGCCTTGTCCTCGCGCAGATTCATGATCTGAATTTTTTTCGTATAGGTTTCGCCGAAGGTCATATTCTCCACATGGAAGAAATATTCGCCCTTCGCATTCGGGCTCACGCCGTCCGAATCAAGGACGGAGAGCCGTTCCGGCAGACCCTTGACAGCGCCCTCCGGCAGTTCGGTTTCTGCATGCGCCGTCAGGCAGCAGCAGGATAGAAAAAGGAGGCCGGCGCTGAGTGCTGCAAACATCCGTTTGATACTCATTTCGCCAGCCTCCTTCTCCCGTTAATTATTCAATCGTGAAATATGCGTATCTTTTCCTTTGACCGCTTTGGTCACAAGAAATCAATTAGGTTGCTGCTGTCCAGGTAATATCATCGACCTCAGGTGCACTGCCGCCATTCACAGCATTGGAGATCTTTGTGGGAGCATTGCCGCTGGCACCTGCAAAATCAGCCTTCGCCGAATCTACAGTCTCATTACCGGTGTTGTCAAGCGAAACCTGAACGCTCTCGAGCTTGAGATTGAGATCGAAATCGAACGCAATATAAGCATCCTTCTTAGTGGCAGAAGAAAGCGTTACGCTGTCAACGAGCTTCGACGTGGTGTCACCAGCTTCAAGATCATTATTGTAATAGAATGTTGTTTTAGCACCAGTACCGAGAGCAGTCCAGGTTTCACCCCGATGATCAGTGACAATATTGCTCAGTGCCACATCAATAGAAATCGCGTCAGCACCGGTACCATACGTTGCAGTCAGCTTGCCCTGTGCACCCTCAGCAGGCGAAGTATATGTCCACGTCAGACCAGAGTTCTCAACTACTGTCCGTTGTGCTTCATACAGCTCTACGCCATTCGGAACAACCGAAACAACCGGAGTCGTTGCCACGCCTGCTTCATCGTATGTAATCGTCAGTTTGCTTGTATCAATCGTGTAGTCCGAGTTGTTGTTGCTGTTATTCTTCAGCGCATAGTAATTTGTGCCGTCAAAGTAATAACCGGAATACTCATAGGTATTTGCATCTGTGCCCAGATCGACATTTCTGCGGAAGATATAGAGACCGGCAGCAGTCGGTACAAATGTATCGGAATCAATCGCAAGACCTGCGCCCGCTGTCCATGTGTTTTTAATGCTGCTGCTTGCGATTGCAGTTCCTGCCGCACCGACAGCATTTTCATCGGACGCATTGACATACGGATATGCCTGCTCCGGCGTAAAATTGAAAGCTGCACCATTAGATGCAAACGCCAGCCAGCCGCCAGCCTGTACAGCCTTGACCTCATCATAAGTATTGTCATCTACATCCGCGTCAGAGCCGTTAATCGCATCGTTTGCGCGCTCTGTGGTGTGAAGCAGCTTGTAATAAGTTGCTCCGTCAGAAGTGGATTTTTTCAGACCGGCATCGCTCAGACTTGCATCAGCAACATCTACCAGTTCACGAGTATCGAACGCAGCAGCGTTGCCGGTAAATGTTGTAGCGCTTGCTGCTTTCTGCTTCACGATGTTCATTTCGCCTTCAAGCCATGCGCGAACAAAAGCATCCACATTACCGGTATTAACAATGCCTGCATCCTTGTTGATTTCCTGTCCAGGCAGCCAATCCTCAGGCGGCGTGAAATCTTCTGCCCACTCAGTGCCATAGTTTGCCGAAGCACTCAGTCTGTTCGTAACCTCATCCTTGGATGTAAACCAAGCGAAGGTTGCGCCTGCAACAGCAACCGCTGCAATACTCAGCGAAGCGATCAGCACGCGCGTTTCGTTTTTCTTACTGTTCTTTGTAGTTTTCATAGTTCCTTCTCCTTTTCATGAATTTCCCGGACGCTTCCCGCTTCATCCGGTTCTGTCGGTTCTGATGCTGCGGCACCAGAAGATTCTTCTTGCTGCTGCGGTGAAAAATACATCTTCAAGAGCTGTAAAGACAGCCACAGCATCACAGCCACCGGCAGAACAAAATACCACCGAAGCTGTATAAAACGAATTACATACCCGAGTTTCGGGATTTTCAGTGTCACCCTTCCGATGACTCTGTCCTCATCTACGAGGAAGGAATCCTCTGTATCATTTGCATCACCCTTTGTACGGAAGCATGTGATGCCGGTATTCTGATAATCCGGCAGCTTCTGTGTCACACGGTGCGTCAGATACGCTTCGCTGTCGCTCGAGGGATTAAACGTGATCACATCCCCGACATTGATATGATCAGCGGATTCAATCTTCACAAGCACCAGATCGCCGACGTTGTAAACCGGCGTCATGGACGGTGTAATAACCGTGTAATACCGGTATCCGAACAGCGATTTGTCCGGCGTTTTGCTCGATGCAAACAGGAATGCTCCGACGACAATGAATATGCAGAACAGATAGACAAGTATCTTTCTTGCAATCACGTATGCCGTATATCCTTTCTTTTCCGGCGGACCTTTGTTTCCCTGGTTCATTTCTTCATCCTCTCTGCTTCTGCTGCTTAGATTGCTGCACCTGTATCGGATGTTTCTGCGCGGTTTTACGTCTAAAACGCCGACTGTAAGCACGATGTTGGTTTACTATTTTCCTAATTTTACTCATTATAGCATATATTCATCCTTTTTTCAAGAGAAATCAATCAAAAAAACCGTTTTATTCTGCAATTTCATGATATTGCCCAAATCAGGCATCTGCATTTTCGTTAAGATGCATATGAATAAATATTAACAAAATCATTTTTTGATGCTGACAGTCACAAATCCGGCAGAATGCATATTTTATACAGATTTCAGGGAATAAGGTTCTCCGCTATATTTCAAATATATTACATATTGATATAATCAAAAACGTATATACAAGTTGTATTAAATTGCAGAAAAAATGCACCTTCCGCGGCAGTTTTACCGCAGAAGATGCACTGTTTCATATACTTTTATTTCACTTCATAGCGAAAACCGCAGAGCTTTTCCTCGAACGCCTCCTTGCTGAGCACACAGTCAAAGAAGAAGCCCTGTGCCAGTCCGCAGCAGCTCGCGCGCAGCATATCGACCTGCGCCTGTGTTTCAACGCCCTCCGCAATGCAGGAAAGCCCCATTTCCTTCGCCATGGCAATCACATGCCGGAACATCACGCTCCGCGCGCTGTCATGATCGTCGTCATCCGGCAGAAGGCTGCGGTCCAGCTTCAAAACATTCCACGGTATCTCACGGATCAGATTCAGCGACGAATAGCCGACGCCGAAATCATCCACAGAGGTATAAATCCCTGCACGCTGCAAGCCGCCGACGACGCGCTTCAAATCCTTAAACTCTACGTCGGTCGTGGTCTCGGTCAGCTCAACCTCGAGATATTTGTGCGGAACTTCATAGCGATCGATGATCTCGAGGATCGTATTCAGCAGGTCCACATCCATCATGTGACGGCGCGAGAGATTGACCGAAATCCGGACAACATCCCTGCCCTCATCAAGCCACTGCCGGAGATCGCGGCATACATGCTCCAGCATATAAAAATCGAGGCGGCAGATATCCGTTGTACGCTCGAGCACCGGAATGAACGCGCCCGGCATGATCATTTCGCCCTTGTGCACCCAGCGGCAGAGCGCCTCCGCACCGGCAAGCGCACCGGTTTGCAGGTCGATCTTCGGCTGATAGTGCACCTGAAACTCCTCGTTTTGCAGTGCCTCCGGAAAACGCTGCTGCACGCGCATAATCCGTTCCTTGTCGATCAGCAGGTTCTCGGTGAAATAGCGGATATTCTTTGTTCCGTTTCCGCTGCGCGCCGCCTGCGAGGTCGTAATGATCTTATCCATGATCTCGCCGGGATTGTGCATCTGAAAGTCCGCGGGAATCTGAAAAATACCGGCACTCGCCGAAACCATGATGCGGCTGCCGTAGCCGGTATCATAGGGCACCGGCGCACCTTCGAGATAACCGATGACCTCATCTAGCTGCGGCTGCTCACAGAGTGCAACGAAATTGTCACCGCCGAGCCGGCAGACCACGCCCCGACTGCCGATCAGCTTGCTCAGACCGTCATAGTAATTGTGCATGACAACATCGCCTGCGTCCTTGCCGATCTCCTGATTGACCAGCGAAAAATGGCGCAGATTGAAGTGAATCGCAACCTTGCCGCCGAGCTGATTTTTCCCGTTGCGCTGCTGTAAATTTTGCAGGAAAAAGCGCAGGTTATAGAATCCGCTGTCATCATGAAATGCCAGCATTTCCACGACATTTTGCAGACGGACACGGCAGGCGAAGCTCAGGACGATCTTCATAACCAGATCGACCTTCTCAAATTCCTCCGGTGTCAGCGGTTCCTCATCGTCCGTCATATAGACGGTGCAGGTCACGACGGCATTGATGTTCGTCACGATACGGATTCTGTGCACTTCACTGCCGCCCTTTCCGTTGTCATAACAGACGAATTGGTCACCCTTGTCCTGCATCTCAAAATTCAAGCCCTGATAGAAGCGCACAACGCCCTTTGAGATCCGGAACATCATACACAATTCCGCGAGCACGCTGTTCAGTTCTTCAAATTCAAAGCCCTTGAGATTTGTCATAATCGAGAGCATGTTTTCTATTTTCTGATAGAAGCTCATATTTCGCTCCGCAGTCATCACGCTGCACCTACCTTCAAGTCATTGTATCTGTGCTCACTGCAATGTCTTTGCCTCTGCAACGGCATTCTGCTTCCTTTCCGAAGGAAGATTCCGGTAACGTGAACACTTTTTCTGTTTATACATTGCGCAGTCCGCACGTTCAAATACGTCCTGCACACAGTTATCTTCTGCGGGATCAAAAACGGAAATCCCGCATGCGACGGTCACCTGCTGCTGTCTGCCGTTCTCCTCGACCTGCCTGCCGAGCTTCTGCATCAGCGGAATACGGTTTTCATAGTCCCTTCCTTCCAGCATCACGACGAATTCATCGCCGCCGATGCGGTAGACGGGGCTGTGCGAGAAAGTCGCGCAGATCAGCTGACCGGCACGCCGGATATATGCATCTCCGGCAACATGTCCCTGCGTATCATTGACCTTTTTGAGTCCGTTGACATCGCAGACGACCACTGCAAATGCAGCCGGTTCATGCGATGTGATCCGCTGATCCAGCTCGGATTCCTTCTGCGCATATGCATGCTTGTTTTTCAGACCTGTCAGCGAATCCTGCGTCGCAAGCATCATCGCGCTGCCGAGCGCCTCACGGTAGGACATCTCACGCTTGACGTCCGCATCCACATCCGCCACCGCGATAATCAGATGCAGCGGATCATCCGTCGGATGCGTCGCATAGAGCGTCACATGTTTCGGCGTGTCGCCGAACATCAGCCGGTAGTTAATCGACGCAGAACCGTTTTCACGGATTGTACCGAGCAGATGATCCGGCTCCATGGCATCGCGCATCATCTGATAATCGTCAGGATAAATATCGCGCTTCAGATTGCGCTGCGTATCACGAAAAAAGTCCTTTCCGGTCTTGCCGACCTTCAGCGTCGCATAGTTCTCGCTGGCATTGTATTCGGAATACTCACCGGTCAGCAGATTGACGTAATAGATCACCTCATAGCGGTATGACAGTGCATCGACAATGCTCTGATACGCTTTCCGCTCCGCATTGATGCGGATTTCACGCCGCACCTGCATATCGGCATTGCGGACGCAGACGACAATCTTTTCCGGCGCTGCAAACGGCAGCACCTTGATATCGTAATACATTGCGCTGCCTTCTATGCAAAACTTTACATGTGCCGTAAAGGTTTCGTTCCGCTCTATGGATTCGGTCAGATGCTCCTTGCTGAACAGCTCGAGGAATTCCGCTTTGTCCTCCGGCGCCACGCTGGTTTCGCATTGCTTTTGAATTGCTGTCATGAAATCTGCGCCCTCGCCGCGTTTCAGCAGCATCTTCCGCCAGCGGTCGGGACAGTATTGGATATAGCTGTAATCTTCTGTTCTGATGATGTAAAAGCTGTCAAATTCACAGGCGAGAACGAACCCAAGCTGTAAAAAAGCCTCATTCTCGTCTTCGTGCCTGTTTTTGCTCTCTGACTGTGCCGAATGCATTCGCCCCGCCTCCTTCTGCGCAAGCGCATAAATATTAAAAGTATTATACCACACTTTTCACAAAATTTCAAGTGAAATCAGAGAACAACTGGAAGTTAAAAGAAAATTTACAATTTCGCCGCAAAAAAATACGCACTGTTGCGATCTTCCGAAAGATAACAGTGCGTATATGTCATATTCTGTTACTGCGGATGCTCCGCCGCTGCAATTTCATGCAGCACCTCCGAAAACATTTCTGTTTTGAAAAGGAGGAGTCTGTGCGAGGTATCCTCCAGCAGATAGAGCTTCTTGCGCGGCGCCACCACCGTATCGAAGTATTCCTGCGCAAGCTCGAAATTCACCTGATAGTCCGCGGCGCCGTTGATATTATAATACGGCATTTTGTATTCGTTTTTCCCGAGCAGCGAGAAATGCTGGAATTCCTCCGAAAGGAAGAAATCATGATACACCTTGCTGTCGGCGCTGAAATAGTCTTTCCATTCCGACAGCGAATAAAACGGATTGTTCAGCATTGCGTCAAACGAACTGAAATCCATGCTGCTGCCGAGATTGCTGTAACCGTATTTGCTCAGCAGTGCATTCTTTGCCTCATAGTGGCTGTCGCCGCTGAGCTTTGCCAGCAGCTCTTTGCCCTCCGGATCGCTGCCGACCCATTTCTTTGCTTCTTCCGCAAACATCTCTTCGTTTTTCTGCCAGTCCACGAGCTGTCCGACGCCGATGAAGCAGTCATAATACTCCGGATATGTCTGCGCCAGATTCGCACCGAAATAAGAGCCCCACGAATACCCGAGCAGTGTGATTTTGTCTGCGCCGAGATGATCGCGGATATATTCTGTCATTTCTCTGCCGTCCTGCATCATCAGGTCAAAGGTGATCTGCGTGCCGTTCTGATCTGCGGAATAGCTCTTGCCGCAGTTGCGCTGATCCCATGTCACGACCGTATAGACATCCGTCCACTTTTGTGTAAGAACGCCGCCGAAGATACTGGTTGCATCGCCGGGACCGCCCTCCAGAAAGAGCAGCACCGGATTTTCCTTTTTCTGCCCGTAAATATTGATCCACTGCTTTGTGCCGTTGATATCGACATAGAGGCTTTCATTGATACCGCCTGCCGGAACCTTGCTCCTGCTGCTGCGCTTGACAGCACGGATAATCAGCAGCCCGACAATCAGAACTGCGATCAGTCCGAGCGAGATCAGCAGCTGAGTCAGACAGCCGTGCTTTTTGTTTCCCTGTTTCATGCAGATTCTCCTTGTGTGAATGAAATTTCAGTGTGCTGTACTGTCCAAGAAGTCTTGTATGATTTTGCAGCATGCTTCGGGCTTTTCAAGGTACATCAGGTGACCGCTGTCAAGCAGTTCCGTTTTGCAGCTGCCGAGCCTGTCCGTATACCGCGCAAGATTGGCTTTTGCTTCATCCGGAAACACCTTCCCGCACTGGATATACAGCTTCGGCACATCATTCGGCGAGAGCGCATCCTGTGCCGCTTTGATATTTTCCGGTTCGCGCTTTGCTTCGGTGAGCAGCGCGCCGGAATCATTTGTCATCGAAAACAGCGCTTTGGCAAGTTTCTTTTCTTCTTTCGTACCGTCAAAGGTCGAAGGGCAAATATCCGTCAAGCCTGTTTTCGCCGCAAAATACATTGCATACTGTCTGAGCACAGCCGGCGTCACACTGTCATCCGCATTTTCGGGCAGCAGCCATGTGCTGTCCAGCAGAATCACGCTGTCGATCTCATCGGGATATTTGCTGACCCAGTATGAAGCATACACACCCGCCAGCGAATGCGCCATGAGCGTATACGGCGCCTGTATACCGGCATTTTTCAGCGCGGTCCGGCAGTCCGCAACAATCGTCTGCGTATCCATACCGCCTTTGCTGTCATCGCTTGCGCCGTAGCCTGCACGGTCAAGAAAAATGAGCTGATTGTCTTTTTCCAGCTCTGCCATCATTTTGCGCATAGATACGCTTGTATCCCCGCACCCGAAGCCGGAAAGCGATACGATCCGGCGGCTGCCGTTTTCGCTGCCGCATGTCAGCAGATTGAGCGAATGATCGCCGACCGAAACCGGCTGATAATATTCCTTTTCTGTCAGCATGCTCCGATAATGCTTTACCATGAGCGGATGAAAGAGCAGACATCCGGCGGCAGCAAGACCGATCAGGACAATACCCGCGATGCGCTCACGGCGCTTTCTCTTCGCTTTCTTTTCTTCTTCGGTAACATTGCGTTCCGACATACTGCACCTCCGGACATACAAGTGATCGCCTCATCGAACACATAAATTATAGCACATTACGATGCAAAAAGCAAGCTGAGAGCATCATGTTTTATGTTACAGCTTACCTGCCGGAGAGCTTTAGATCAATGGAGCCGCGCACAGCGCGGTCAGATGCCCCAGAACCGATACATCTGGAAGAAAACCATTGCCGCGACTGTCACCGCATTGCCTGCAATATTCAGAAGATACTGATAATTCTTCGTGCGCTTCTGCTTTCCCGCAAGCATTGTCACCGCAGAGGTCAGCGCCGCAAGGATACAGAGCGCAAGGCAGATCATCTGCGCGATGCCGACAGTCACCAACAGCGGTTTTGGCAGACCGTACAGTTTCGAGGCAACCGTCGGCAGAATCAGCACGATCAGGAACGACACGATCTTTGCGATCTGCGCAGCCGAGATCACTTTGACACCGGTATAGGTCTCCGGACGGTTGTGCTTTTTTCGGATGCGCTTGATTCTCAGCAGAAAGACCGATGCAACCGCCGACACGACGAATGCCGCAAACAGCCCGATTTTCAGCTCAAAATGCGTTTCTTCAACCAGATCCATGCTGTCCAGATGATAGCAGGCTCTGCCGTCAGGGAGCATTTTCTCCTCTGCGACCATGCCGTCTGCCAGAATCACATTGTCGCTGATCCGGTCAAAATGTTCAACGTCGGCGCTGTCAACCGCTTTCATATAGGGCATATAGCGCAGCAAACCGGCATGGTTTTGGCGCGACCACAGATAGCTGCCCTTTTTGAGCTCCGGCTTCGGTGCATCCTTGTCAATGATGTCCTGCGTATTTGCATCCCCGAAGATGAATTGAAACAAGCCGTCGCCTTCCATTTCAGTTCCGGGACTGCGCATCGCAGACATTGTGACAAATCCGAATTTCGATTCTGGATCAAACCACAGATTCGAGGAGAAGCCGATTGTACCGCCGTCATGCCCGTATATGCGAACGGCACACCCGTCCGTCGGGAAGAAGCCGTGGCAGACAGACGGAATATCCGTATCGCCGTAACATGCGGAGGGCGAAAGCAGTTCGCTGAAGGTCTCCTGCTTTTCAAAGAGCGGACAGGGCTCCGTGACAAATGCCTGCCCGTAGGTTACAAGGTCCTGTATTGTGCCGGTTGCGGAGCCTGCCGGATAGAGACTGATATACCCGATGCAGCCGCCCTTGCTCTCGACAAGCACTCCCAGCGCATCGCTCTGATAGCATTCCATTTTGCCGCGCTGCTCTTTCACCCACGGGTTATCGCTGTAATCCGGTGCGATTGCCGTATGCTCCATACCGAGCGGCGCAAAAATATGTGCACGGACATAATCACTGAACTTTTCGCCGCTGATGCATTCGACAATATAGCCTGCGAGCGCCGCAGTCCAGTTGGAATATGCGGTCACCTCGCCGGGACGGTGCACCTGCGCGGGCTCTGCTGCCTGCAAAGCCTCTTTGAGCGGCAGAATATCCACTTCCTCAGAGACAAAGAGCGGTGCAGTCTGCTCGCAGAAGCCTGCATTGTGATTCATCAGATTCAGCATTGTGATCGGATCGTCATAGGAGAGATGCTGAAAGAAATCCGCCGGAAGATAGGTGCGGACATCGGCGTTCAGGTCGATCTTTCCCTGCTCCCAGAGCTGCATCACGCTCACCCATGTCATCGTTTTGGTGATGCTTCCCCATTCAAAGACGGTGTTTTCATCCGCCGGAATATCTGTATCAATATTGGCATAGCCTTCCCAGTCTGTCCGGAGCACCTGACCGCCGTAAAAGATCGCAGTTGCATGGGCGCCGTCTTTTGGTCCGGTGTCGTTATCCATTGCATCCTGCTGCCATGTCTGTTTCACCTTTTCCCATGATACAAACGGCTTGCCGGACGGGAAAATGATCGGTTCTTCCTTCTTTTCCGCAGCCGCCGCAGGGACGGTCAGCGCCGTGCAGAGGATGCCCGCTGTGCAGCAGAATGCTGTCAGCTTCTGAATGATTATTTTCATGCCGCACACCTCCTTACAGTTCCTTGTCGTCATATTCGAGTGTTGCCGCCGTGTAGTGATACGCCGCAAAGCCAAAGCCCGCCGCAATGAAGATCAGCAACATCACCAGACCGTTCCGGAGCTTCAGCATCGTCGTGATCATACCGCAGAGTCCGCTGAGCACGCTCATAAATACTTTGAGTGCCGGCATCCCGATCAGCACAACCACAAGCTCAAACAGCAGAATGATGATAACCGGCAGCAGTATTTTTTTGCCGATTCTGCGAAGCGAGCTTTCCGCTGCGGCGGTATCACCCTCGCGGAAGTATTTGCGCAGCCCCTTTGCCTGATGCCCCATGCAGAACATAAACACCAGTGCAAACAGCGCTTTGTAAAAGCCGTTCAGCTTTAATGCATCTGTGATGTCGGGCATCAGAATGCTGAAAATATCATCGTAAAAATCTTTCATTACAAAAATATGGATGTGATACGAAATCTGCATCATAATTCCGCTCAGCAGGCTGATACAGAGCAGTGACGCTGTCAGCAGCAAAAATCGCGCAGAAACAACATCCTTCCGCTCGACCGGCAGGACGCTGAATACCTTTGCCGAATGCGAGGATTCCTCTGTTCGGAAGAGCATGCCCGGCAGCATACCGGAAACAATCAGCATGCAGATCAGCATGAGCGCGGGCTCAACGAAAACCGCTCCGACCGCGCCGACTGCCAGCAGTACAAGCATCACCGGAATCAGCCGCTTCTGCTTGCTGTTCAGCGCAATCAGATCGAGCCGCACCAGATGTTTGATCGTTTGTGTCATATCGGATTCCTCCTTGTCATAATTCACGCGGCGCAACGATTTTGACCGTATGCGCACAGCACGCCGCGCAGACGCCTGCGCCGATCAGATGCAGCACCGCGTAGAGCGCAAACCTGCCGCCTGATGTTTTCGGCAGCATCTTATACAGCTCCGTGAATGTCGGCAGGATGTGCAGATACATCAGCAGAAAGATCAGACCGCCGGTCAGAAACATCCCTGCCATCGTATAAACCATGACCTTCATTTCATTTTCCTGCCCGTGAATCCAGAGCATCATCTGCGAATAGCTCATCGCCGACACGAAGAATGCAAATATGCCGACGCAGAACATCAGCAGCTGCGGGATGCCGATGACGAAATCCGATGTATCAAACCGGTAGACATGCAAAAGCTCGGAAAGCGAACTGATCAGAAAGATCACGATCTCGCAGAGGAACAAGCTGAGGAAGATCAGCAGAAAGCGCGCCTGCACAACCTGCCGGAACGGGACCGGCAGAATGCCGTACAGCTTATTGAAATTGTTTTTCTCCGCGATGCCCTGAAGCGGCGCGATGAGCATCAGCACACCGACAAACAGCAGCAGCAGCAGCAGCGGCATACCGAAAAAAGCCAGAATCAGGAACACCAGCGCGATCAGAATATACGCAGCTGTCTGCTTGTTTCCGGCAGAGCAGGTCGCGCTGATCAGATCAAACCGCATCAGATTCAGAAGATTTTTCATGGCGCGCCTCCTTTGCTATATAAACCAGTATCTCGTCGATATTGGCTTTTTCGGTCACGAGCGCATCGGGGACTTCATCGAGATACTGCGTATCAAGCATCGCATCAAAGCCGTTGCGGTAGGCATGGAAGCCGATGCATTTTTCACGCAGCGCATCCGGCAAATCGTCCTCCGCGCCCTTGAGCAGCACATATTTTCCGTCGAGTTCATCCTTTGTGCCGGTGAACCAGACCCTGCCGCCGTGCAGCATCGTGATGTAATCCGCGACGCGCTCGACATCCGCCGTGATATGCGTCGAGAACAGCACACTGCGCTTTTCATCCTCGATGTATTCCGCGAGAATATCAAGCAGCTCATCGCGCGCGACCGGATCAAGACCGCTCGTCGGCTCATCGAGAATCATCAGCTCGGCATTGTGCGAGAGCGCCACGGCAATCATCAGCTTCATCTTCATGCCCTTGGAGAACGACCCGACTTCCTTGTCCTCCGGCAGACCGAATTGTTTGATCTTGCTGTGAAATTCCTTTGTATCCCATTCCGAATAAAACGGTATGAGCTGCTTTTCAATCTGCTTTACGCTCAGATGCTCCGCAAGATACAGGCTGTCGAATACGACGCCGAGCCGCTGCTTGATCGCAACGGTATCCTTGACGCTGTCCAGCCCGAATACGCTGATTCTGCCGCTGTCGATCTTCGCCATATTGAGAATCGAGCGGATCGTTGTTGTCTTGCCGGAGCCGTTTTCTCCGACAAAGCCCATGATATAGCCGCGCGGCAGCGAAAAACTGACGTCTTTCAGTGCAAAATCCGAATACGTCTTGTTCAGCTCTTTGATCTCCAGAATATTCTCCATATTCATCCCTCCATCGTTTTCCGCAGCACAGCGACGATTTCGTCATCGGAAAGCCCTGCATTCCTGCCGCTTGTGACTGCCCGTTCGAGTGCCTCCTCCATATCGCAGAGCATCCGCTCGCGCAGCAGATCATTGTTGCGCGGCGCGACAAAATAGCCCTTGCCTGCGACGGAAATGATGAAGCCCTCATCCGCAAGATCGTTATAAACTCTTGTGGTCGTGATGACGCTGATTTTCAGGTCTCTGGCAAGCTGGCGGATCGACGGAAGCTGTTCATTCTCCTCAGTCCTGCCCTCCAGAATCTGCGTCCTGATCTGCTCCTCGATCTGTTCATAGATCGGCACATCGGATTTGTTTTTGATAATAATTTTCATAGCGCGCTCCTGTGTTATACTGTACATGTTTCAGTATATACAGTATAACACATAAAAACCGATTTGTCAAGAGGCTCCGAAGATTTTTCTGAAACGTTAGAACGCGCGAATCTGCGTTCTTTTCGTATATTTGTTCATAGTAATCTGCAATATTTCCCCTGAAAAAGCGCCTCCGTGCATATATACAGCAGATCGGTTCAGGGGCATCGTGTTACGCATCCGCCGCCTGATCCGGCATAGAAAAAAGCCGTATCAAAGCAGCAATTACGCGCATTGATACGGCTTTCTTTATATCATTTTATACACAGGCGGAACGCCGTGAAGCATTACCGCTTATTCTCCGGACTCGGTCAGGGTGCTGTTGACAAACATATCATAAATGCGGCGGACAGCTTCCTCAAAGTCACCGTCCAGCAGACCGATGATGATATTCAGCTCACTCGAGCCCTGGTCGATCATCTTGACATTGATGCGTGCATGTGCCAGTGCGGCGAAGATTCTTGCAGCCGTACCGCGTGTTCTGCGCATGCCTCTGCCGACGACTGCTAGCAGCGAGATGCCGTGCTCCAGCTCAATGGAATCCGGCTCGACAGCCTTGCGGATACGGGAAAGGACGGTCTTTTCTCTGCCCTTGATTGTCTCTTCGGCAAGGATGATCGACATGGTGTCGATACCGGAGGGCATATGTTCAAACGAAATGCCCATATCCTCAAGAACGGAAAGCACCTTGCGGCAGAAGCCGAGCTCTGCGTTCATCATTGCCTTCTGAATATTGATTGCGCAGAAGCCCTTTTTGCCTGCAATACCGGTGATTGTATAGCCGGTCTGTGCATCGGAGTCGGCACTGTCGCCGGAAACGATCAGCGTGCCGGGCGCAGCGGGCTCATTCGTATTGCGGATATTGATCGGGATGCCTGCCGCACGCACTGGGAAAATCGCATCCTCATGCAGCACGGTTGCACCCATGTAAGAGAGCTCACGCAGCTCCTCATAGGTAATCGTATTGATGACAGCCGCATTCTTGACAATGCGCGGATCGGCAACGAGCACGCCGGAAACATCCGTCCAGTTCTCGTAGATTTCGGCGCGGACCGCTCTTGCGACGAGCGAACCGGTGATATCGGAGCCGCCGCGCGAGAAAGTAATGATCTCGCCGTTCGGACCGGCACCGTAGAAGCCCGGAATGACCGCATAGGGCATATCTGCGAGCTTTTCGCGCAGAAGCATCATGGTCTCGGTCATCAGCAGCGTGCCGCTCTCATTAAAGCAGATCACCTCTGCCGCATCCACAAACGGGAAACCGAGATAATCTGCGAGCAGCATACCGTTGAGGTATTCGCCGCGGCTGGCGGCAAAATCTCTCGTTGCGCCCTCTTTGAGGCGGAATGCGATCCGGTCAAGCTCGTCGGTCGGATCAAAGCTCAATCCGAGGTCCTTTGCAATCTCAAGATAGCGGCTGCGAATCTGACCGAGCACCTCGGAGAAATCCTTGCCCTCGGAAGCGAATCTCTGGCAGGTATAGAGCATATCAGTGATTTTGGTATCTTCGGAGAAGCGCTTGCCCGGCGCGGACGGAACAACATAGCGGCGCGCAGGGTCAGCGGTGATAATATCCTTAACCTTTCTGAACTGACCGGCATCCGCAAGCGAGCTTCCGCCGAATTTGACAACCTTGCTGGTTCTCTGAGCATCTGACATAAAAAACAGCATCCTTTCATGATATAAAATTCCAGATACTATTATATTCCATTTTGCCAAAAAAATCTATTGACGGGAATTACAAAGATTGCATCTCAAAACTGTACTTTTTGTGCATACGGATGTACGCGGTACAAGTACAGCGTAAACACCAGCCTGTACAAAAAAAGCAGCCTGTTTTCAGGCTGTCTGAATGTATCATCAAAAACGCTGCGATCTGTCAGCTGGCTGCATAATAACCCTTTTCGCCGAGCCCGATTGTTGCCCAGTGAATCGCCTTTGCCAGCTCCTCCTGATAATCCTCGTTGCTGAGCGGCTCGCCCTCCGCCGCGGCTTCCTGCACCATTCCCGTAATATCCTCCGGAACCGACTCTCTGTAAATACCGATGCCGATATTCGGGAATGCATAGCTGTGACCGTTTTCGTTGTCGAGAGCATTCCCGCCGTTTTGCTTCATCAGCAGATCGACCAGCTCATCCGCCTGCACGGAAAACGCCGGAACACCGTAGATTTCCGGCTGCAAGCTGCCGGTGCTTCCGTTCAGAAACTCCATAAACACGAGCCTGCCGCCCGCATTGAAATCAAAGCGCAGCGCATTGCCGTAATAGAACAGCTGGGTAATTCTCGGGGACGATTTCTCATAATAGCCAAACGGTCTGCCCAGAACGGCGACCACATCGTCTTCTGTCATGCCGAACCGGATATTTTTATCGTCCAGTTCAATCCCGACCAGCGGATGAATCTTAATTCCCATTTTCCTTCACACCTTAAAAAATATTTGATTTGGTATATATAGGTATATTTTTCTCAGCACACTTGAATGCTTTAAAGCGAGTAAGTGTACTTCCCAGATTTATTATATTACAGATCCGCGCGTTTGTCAATGGAAAATCTGCGGCACAACTGGAAAATCAGCAGACACACGCCGCTTTTCCAGCCGGATCGTCCCTATTTGCTGCCAGAGCGCAAACCGCAGAATAGATTTTGTTCTTCTGTACTTGACATTTTATATAACATATGTTATAATACAAGCGTTATATAACAGAAATCATCCTTTGAGGAGGGATCCGATGCCGCCGAAAGCGAAAATCACCAGAGACATGATCATTGAGGCAGGGCTGCAAATCGTCCGGACGGAAGGCACAGAGAGTCTGAATGTCCGCCGCACCGCTGCCGAACTGGACTGCTCCACGCAGCCGGTCATGTACCATTTCAAGACCGTCAGCGATCTGAAAGCAGCCGTCTATGCGCGCGCAAACGATCTTCACACGGCATATATCCTGATGCCGGATGCGGACGCCGCCGATCCGTTTCTGTCGGTCGGACTGCGGTATATCCGGTTTGCCGCCGAGGAGCCGCATCTGTTCCGGCTCCTGTTTCAGTCGAATCAGTTTCAGAATGTCAGCTTTCAGGAGCTGACGCAGTCGGACGGGCTGACACCGGTTCTCGCGCCGCTCTGCGAATCAGCCGGTCTGTCCGCAGCACAGGCGAGGGAAATCTTCGGCATCCTGTTTGTCTGCGTCCACGGCGCGGCAAGTTTGATTGCAAACAATGCAATTCCCTATGATCGGGCATATTTCGAGAACATGCTGACTGCGGCATTTGAAGGCGCAGTTATGCGGATGAAAGGAACACAACATGAAACTGTTTGAAAAAAATGGAATCACATTTGCGGTCATTCTGATCGTGATTTATGTCGTCGGCGTCAGCATGATGCAGCGCGTCTCCGAGGCAATCGGCATTGGATTCTTCGCAGAGATGCTCTTTTGCATCGTGCTCTCCGCTGCCCTGCTGATATTCATACGCAAAAACGGACTGACGCAGTATCTCGGACTGAAAGCGCCCGCGGTCTCCGCCGGAAAAATGCTGCTGTATCTCCCGCTGCTGCTGCTCGGCGGCATCGGCTTATGCTTCGGCATCGGCGCAGAATTCAGCGTAACCGAATCCGTTACGCGCACAGTCATGATGCTCTGCGTCGGATTTCTCGAGGAGGTCATTTTCCGCGGATTTCTGTTCCGCAGCATCGCAAAACAGAATCTGACAAGAAGCGTTGTCATTTCGTCGCTGACCTTCGCGCTCGGACATTTTGTCAATCTGCTCAACGGCAGTGATATTCTCGAAAACACCTTGCAGGTGCTCTTTGCGGCTGCCGTCGGATTCCTGCTGGTGTTCATCTTCATGCGGACGGAAAGCATCCTCCCCTGCATCCTTTTTCACGGCTTCAACAACTGCATGACCGCCTTTACAACCGGTGCGCTGCTGAAAGACCGGCTCGGCGATTCCGCTGCCGATCTTCTGATTGTATCGGTGCAGCTGGTGATTACCGGTGCATATCTTCTGTATATCACAAAGCTGCCGAAGCGTTCACTGCCGGAGAAGGCATAACCGCCGCACCGTGCATGCATTGCGTATATCCGGTGAAAACGAAGCGAAAACTCTTGACAAACGCTGCGGTTCATGATATTATGAAAGCAGCCGGACAGACTTTCGTCTGGACGGCAGGAACATCTATGGAGCACATCACACGTTTCCCGACAAACCTGAAAGGAGTAGACTCATGGAACAAACTACACAAAAACCGACTGCACTGCTGCTCGGCGGCGGCGGCGCAAAGGGCGCATTTCAGATCGGCGCATGGCAGGCACTTGCCGAAGCCGGCATGACAACTGATATCACCGCAGTCGCAGGCTGCTCGGTCGGCGCGCTGAACGCCGCACTCTTTGCAATCGGCGATCCGGCTTACGCAAAGCGCATCTGGGAGCAGATTCTGCCCTCCGATCTGCTGGCGCGCGGCTCTGACGGCGCATTCTTCTCACGCGACGGTCTGATCCGCATGATCAATCAGCTCCCGCTGGAGCAGGTCAGCACTTCCAAAATCCAGACCTATGTCAGCGTACATGATTCCGCAGAGGACACCGCTGTCTTCTTCAAGCTGAACGGTCTCTCCGCTGACGCAATCCGCACGCTTCTGCTTGCATCCTCTGCGATTCCGCATATCTATGCACCGGAGCGCTATCTCGGCAGGGAATTCATGGACGGCAGCGTCACGCCCGAGGGCGATCTCTGCATCCAGCCGGTCTATGCCGAGGGTCACCGCAATCTGCTGCTCGTTTCGATGCGTCCGCAACTTTCGCTCTACGGCGGTACCTCCGTCGGCAATTCCAATCTGCTTGAGCTTTATCCTGACTGTGACTTCACGCTGATCAAGCCGATGAAGCCCATGGGCAATCTGCTCACCGGCACGCTGAATTTTGCACAGGAAAAGATTCGCTCGAACTATGAGCAGGGCTATGCCGATGCAAAGGCTGCGCTCGGCGGCAGCGGCAATGCACCGCAGACCAAGGAGGAAATCAATGCAGCGCTGGCACAGAAAATGCAGCGCCTGTTTAAGAATTCCGCGCAGCTCTCCGGTTTCCTCAAGGAATACGGCAGCCGCTTTGCACCGAATGTTCCGTTCCCGACACTCGGCGGCAACTTCTTCTATGACAATATATTCGAGGTAGACGGCTGGAAGCTCCAGCAGCACCGCACAATCGGCATGCAGATTCACTACCGTTTCCTCGATGCAAACAATGTCCGCGTGGCATGGGTATTGCAGCCGCAGCTCCTGCTCGACGCACTCTCGGACTACGAATCCGTCCTTGAACTGCGCGGGCGCTGATTTCCCAAATCCGAAGAGACAGTCTGATTTGTCAGGCTGTCTCTTTTTTGCTTTGCATGCACACAAAAACGCCGCACATTGCTGTGCGGCGTTTGCTGAATCAATATGTCATATCTTTGCCCCATGCCATCTTGCAATAGGTATCAAGCGTGCTGCCGGACACCGTTGCGGTACCGATCGCAGTCGGAATCGAATCCGCGGTGATGCTGTCAGAACCGGAAGTAACCTCAAGATTTCTCTCGGTCACCTGAAGCGGATATCCGCCGATGTAATGCGATGACGGAGAGGTTGCACACAGAACACCTGCGACGGAATAATCGCGGATCAGTGCACACCATGTAACCGTCTCATAATCGGTATACAGGCGGCGCATACGCGCACCCAGCGAACCGGGTCTTGCATTGACAATCGTTGCACCGAGCTCGTCGGCATCAAGCGTCACTGCGTTATGGTCTGCTTTCAGCGGATCGTTTCCGGTACTGTCCTTCAGCACGCAGTTGCCGAGCTGAATATTGCCGTTGACGCAGTAGAGCTGAATATTGCCTGCCTTCCGCGCACCATAGAATACCGAATCCGTCTCGCTGCGCTCCTCAAATTCATATTCCTGCATAATGGTTTGCAGTGAATTGAAGATAACCTTCGCATTGCTGTTCGCCGTATTCAGACGGCTCTTGGTCATGTAAGTACGCATCGTCGGTATCAGAACGCCGAGCAAAATCGTAATAATGCCCATGACGATGACAATTTCAAGCAGTGTAAAACCGGAAACCTTCCGCTTCCGGGAAATGCTGTTTTGCTTCATAGCCAATCCCTCTTTTCTCTTGAGCAGATCGTCCGGCATAAACCGGGAACCGCGCAAAAGCGCATACTAGAATAAGTGCAAAGCACTCACGATATCAATATTAGTATAGCATATTTTTATCAAAATGTCAATAGAAAATGAACAATTTATGAAGAACAGAACTGCCAAATACTCTGTGCCGTGTTTATGCAAACTGCCGAATATCACAGAAGGTCTGAAAGCGCCGTCAGCATGATCTCCGCCGGCACAAATCCGGCAAGCACCGCCTGAATCAGCGTATCATCCTGCCGCTTCGCGGAATCCGAGCTGACCTTTCCCAGCGGATATGCCGCAGCGGCAGCCGGCAGCGACAGGGTGCAGACATATTTTTCCTCCGCAGAATGCCGCAGCATTCTTGCCCCGAAGCAGCGGCAGAAGTGATCATTCAGGAGCTCCGGTGCATCGGGCAGCAGCATTTCCTCGCCGGATGTCTCCGGACGCAGCAGCGGCTCCGCCGTAACCGCAGGATCATGCCGCAAAACCATTTCAATCCGCAGATCAGACTGCACACAGCCCGCCCGAAAATCCATAACATTTGCATCCGGAATATCATAGAGTGCACGCTCCAGCATCGCAGCCAGAACAAAATTCAGGCGCTCCGGCAGCACCCTCGCATAGAGCTCGTGCGGCACCTCACAGTCACCGATCTGCATGCAGACATCTGTCAGGATGTCAACCTGATTGACAAAATGCCGCAGCGTCCGGCAAAGATCAACCGCCGATTCCGGCTGCCGCACGCCGTTTTCATAGCAGAGCAGTTCATCAGTTCGGGCAATCCGCCGCTGAATCCGGAAACAGATTTCCTTCAGCGAAAGATACGCATTCCGCATGACCGCATCCTCCGGCAGACCGTAACGGTCTGTACGGACGCAGAGCCGTTCCGCCGTACACTGCACCGCAGAAAGCGTCTCGCGGTCGGCACTGCTGTGCGCCGCAAGCATCGCAGCCGTCAGCTTCGGAAGCGCTTCTCCGGCTGCATAAAAGATCTCTGACATCGTCGCTCCCCTTTCCTTGCTCTCTACTTTCTTACTATTATACACGAACCGCGCGAAAATTACGAGTCTTTTCATAATATTTGTGATTTCGTCTAATTCATTATGAAATATATTGTATAAATCTGACAAATCCATTTATTTTTGCCAATCCCCGTTATTTTTTTATCAAAGTGCTTGCAATTTCCGCAAAAATGGTGTAAAATAGAAGTATCAAATTTTAGGAGGTAATTCCAATGTCTGTTAAAGTTGCTATCAATGGTTTCGGCCGTATCGGTCGTCTGGCTTTCCGTCAGATGTTCGGCGCACCGGGTTATGAGGTCGTTGCAATCAACGATCTGACCAAGCCGTCTATGCTCGCACACCTGCTCAAGTATGATACTGCGCAGAAGGGCTACTGCGGCATCATCGGCGAGAACCTGCACACCGTTACTGCTGACGATGAGGCTGGTACCATCACCGTTGACGGTAAGACCCTGACCATTTATGCAAAGGCAAATGCTGCTGAGCTGCCGTGGGGCGAGATCGGTGTTGACGTTGTTCTCGAGTGCACCGGTTTCTACTGCTCCAAGGAGAAGTCTCAGGCTCACATTGACGCAGGCGCAAAGAAGGTTGTTATCTCTGCTCCGGCAGGCAACGATCTCCCGACCATCGTTTTCTCCGTCAATGAGAAGACCCTGACCAAGGATGACAAGATCATCTCCGCAGCTTCCTGCACCACCAACTGCCTCGCTCCGATGGCAAAGGCTCTGAATGACTACGCTCCGATCCAGTCCGGTATCATGAGCACCATTCACGCTTACACCGGTGATCAGATGATCCTCGACGGTCCGCACCGCAAGGGTGATCTCCGCCGTGCACGCGCAGGCGCAGCAAACATCGTTCCGAACTCCACCGGTGCTGCAAAGGCAATCGGTCTGGTTATTCCGGAGCTCAACGGCAAGCTGATCGGTTCCGCACAGCGTGTTCCGGTTCCGACCGGTTCTACCACGATCCTGACCGCTGTCGTCAAGGGCAGCAACGTCACAAAGGACGGCATCAACGCTGCTATGAAGGCTGCT